>ERZ1106976.3201-NODE-3201-length-13343-cov-3.979305_pt1 | contig 13343 bp, 11 predicted proteins | sample MGYA00403687_ERZ1106976 | MGnify/ENA primary metagenome ERZ1106976 (study PRJEB35170, sample SAMEA104062446) | human gut metagenome | biome: human gut; feature: human-associated habitat; material: faeces | place: Denmark | collected 2013-02-22 ... | reverse complement strand
GGATGATAAAATCATGGAAGAAGAAATCAAAAAAGGCGGGATATCTGTTGAAACCGAGCACATATTCCCGATCATAAAAAAATGGCTCTATTCGGATAAGGATATTTTCCTGCGCGAGATCGTTTCCAATGCCTGTGACGCAGTCACGAAGCTCCGCAGATTGAGTTCTCTCGGACAGGTGTCCGATATAGATGACAATTATCGTATAACCGTGAAGGCCGATAAGGAGAACAAAACGATAACCGTATCTGACAACGGCATCGGAATGACAGAGGAGGAGCTTGATAAGTATCTGTGTCAGATTGCGCTCTCCGGCGCTCTCGATTTCATTAATAAATATGAAGGAGAGGATACCAAAAACAACGGCATCATCGGACATTTCGGACTTGGCTTCTATTCGTCGTTTATGGTCAGCGACAGTGTTACGGTAGAAACGAAATCCTATACCGGAGCTCCCGCAGTCAGATGGGAGTGCAACGAGGCGGGCGAATATACGCTTGCACCCTCCGAAAAAGAAACGAGAGGCACCGACGTGATCATGCACATCACAGAGGGCGAGGAGGCATACCTTGAAGATTCCAAGCTCACTGCGATTTTGAATGAATATTGTTCATTTATGCCGGTTGAAATCTATTATGAAGGCGAAAAAAAGCCTGAAACGGAAAAGAAGGAGGATGGAGAGGAAAAGGAACCCGAAGCTCCTAAGCCGATAAACGATACGCATCCGCTTTGGATGAAAAATCCCTCCGACTGCACCGAGGAAGAATACCTTGAGTTTTACCGGAAGGTGTTTCATGATTACAGAGAGCCTCTCTTCCATATTCACATAAATGCTGATTATCCTCTGAATTTTAAGGGAATACTCTATTTTCCGAAGATCACAAATGAGTACGAAAGTCTTGAAGGACAGGTAAAGCTTTATTATAATCAGGTATTTGTTGCCGATAATATCAAAGAGGTAATTCCGGAGTTCTTACTGATGCTCCGCGGAATAATCGATTGCCCCGAGCTTCCTCTCAACGTGTCAAGAAGCTATCTTCAGAACAGCGGATATGTCGCAAAGATGTCGCAGCATATCGTTAAAAAGGTCGCAGATAAGCTGAATGCGCTCTTTACGAACGAGCGCGAAAGCTATGAAAAGCTCTGGCAGGACATCAAGATTTTCGTCGAATACGGAAGCTTGCGCGAGAAAAAATTCTATGACAGGATAAAGGGATCGGTTATCTATCCTCTTACCTCGGGAAAATATGTCACGCTTGACGAATATCTTGAAACAGCTAAGGAGAAGCACGAGAATACCGTTTATTATGCTACCGACAGGATGACTCAGGCACAGTATATCTCCATGCTTGAAAACGAGGGAATTGATATCGCATATCTCGACAAAGGACTTGACAATCAATTCATTTCGATGATAGAACAGGATAGAGGTGTTAAGTTTTTCCGCGTCGACGCCGATGTTGCAGAGGTTCTCAAGGGAGACGGAGAACAATTCGAAAGCAAGGAGCTTTCCGATCTTTTCATCAAGGTAAGCGGAAATGAAAAGCTTAAGGTAAAATTCGAAAACCTTAAGGATACGACTCTTCCCGCAATGCTGACCGTCTCGGAGCAGGACAGACGTTTCGGAGAGATGATGAAGCTTTACGGTATGCAGGGAACGGAAATGCCTGCTCCCGAAGGAGAGCTTGTCCTTAATGCTAACAGCGCGATGATTAAGCGACTGTCAGAAAAAGTTTCTTCAGACGAAGTGGGAGCGGAGGAAGCTGCAAAGTATATATTCAGCCTTGCAACGCTTGCACAGAGACAGCTCAATGCAGAGGAACTTAAGAGCTTTCTTGCCGGAAGCTTCGGTATGCTCGATAAGCTGATCTGAACGAAAAATCAGAATGTATCATTGCCGTACGGCTTCTGAACGCATATGTTGTCAGGGAAAAGCTGTACGGCATGATCGAAACAGACGAACTTTTCCGGGAGGCGTTATGGTTTACGACAAAAAGGATATCATTCTCAGCAATCTCTCCCGGATCGGAAAAGAACAGACAGAACTCCTTGAGAAGCAATTTGCTCATCTCGGAGAGCTTGCCTCGCTCCTATGTGAGGAGGCAGGCGAAGAGGAAATTTTTTTTCGCGATCCGGGCTTTGCAGCGTCATATGCAGAGCTTATGAAAAATGTAAAAACGGTTATTCCGGAAGCAGCGGTGTCGATTAACACCGAAAAAACCTCTGTCGTGAACACGTCGCTGTCGGCATTTTCACGGGCGTTTGTCTGCCGCAGGCTTACAGACAGCCTCGGTATCAGGGGGGTACAGGCGGCGGGAACATATTTCGAGGATTTCAGCGCCAACGGAAACGAGACCGTATCGTATATGCAGAACTCCTATGCCGACGAGGCATATTCCCGTTTTTCAGATACTATGACAGAGCCGAAGGTTATGTATGGTCATGATTTCTCTGAGGTCTGCGAAAATGTCTATTACGAACGTTCTGCATACTGTATTCTTCCGATCGAAAATTCCTCGGACGGAAGACTTGCCGGTTTTCGGAGACTGATTATGAAATACGGTTTAAAGACGGTAATGATAACAAGAGTAGAAACGCTTCAGGAAGGGGAAGCAACGGTATTTGCTTTGGCAAAGAAAAATATCGTCGTTCCGGACCGTGAGGGAAACAAATTTTTGGAACTCAGGATAAAAACGGATGACGCGCTTTCCACTCTGATCAGCGCTGCCGACGCCTGCCTGATGAAACCAGTGAGCATCTCCTCGGTACCGGATCAACCCTTTCTCTATGATGTGGTATTTTCGGTCAGCGAGGAAGGAATTTGCGGTTTTCTGAGTTTTTTGTTTCTTGAATACCGGGATTTCTTGGTTACCGGCTTTTTCGGAGAACTTTAATTTCTCGCCGTAACCGTTAAGGCGATACCGTACAATTCTAACGGTGCAAATGTGCCGTCAATTTTTCGGCTATTCATAAAAATCGAGGGACAAGGCGACTCCTTTGCCGGTAAAGCATGTAACGAATTCCGAAAAAAGGCATACGCAAGATATAATTCTGAAACGTCAGCCTAAGCCCGGCGGTATTACCATAAAAATAATTTGAAGGGACATGAGATATGTCAAACAGTGCAATAATATCCGAATATGAAAAGTGGCTTTCATCCGATAAGGTCAGCAGCGACATGAAAAGAGAGCTTCTTGCAATAAAAGACAATGAAGAAGAGCTTCGCTGCCGCTTCTCCGCTCCCCTCAGCTTCGGTACGGCGGGACTTCGCGGCACCATGGGGGCAGGAATCAATAACATGAATATTCATACCGTCGGAAGAGCTACACAGGGCTTTTCCGATTATATAATCACTCAAGGCGGAGACTCCTGCGCGATTGCTTATGACACAAGAAATAATTCCGAGCTTTTTGCAAGAATTGCCGCTGAGGTTCTCGCCGCTAACGGAATTAAAACGTATATATTTGATGGAGCAAGACCTACTCCGGAGCTATCTTTTACCGTCAGGGAGCTTGGCTGCATTGCGGGAATCAATATAACCGCGTCTCACAATCCAAAAGAATACAACGGCTACAAGGCGTATTGGTCTGACGGAGCGCAGCTCGCTCCCGAGCAGGCGGAGGCGGTATCGGGATATATCGAGAAATGCGATGTGCTTGACGGTGTCAAAAGAATACCGTTCGATCAGGGAGTAAGCTCCGGTCTTATTGCTGTTGTCGGGACCGAACTTGACGAAAAATATACAAACAGGGTTCTTGAACAGCGCGTTAATAAGAATGCCATTCCTTCACAAAGCGATATGACGATTGTGTATACGCCGCTTCACGGCGCAGGATATAGGCTGGTTCCCGAAACGCTTCGCCGCGCCGGGCTGAAAAATATCATAACCGTTTCGGAGCAGATGGTTACCGACGGCAATTTCCCGACCGTTAAATTTCCGAATCCCGAATTTCCGGAGGCTTTCGAGCTTGGGAAAAAGCTCGCTTCTGAAAACGGCTGCGACCTGATCATCGCAACCGATCCCGATGCCGACAGAATGGGCATCATGATAAAAGACGGAGACCGTTATACGGGACTTACGGGAAATCAGGTCGGATGCCTGCTTTTAGATTATATTATAACCACATATCGGGAAAAGGGCGGTGTTCCGGAAGACGCCTATGCGGTAAAGAGTATTGTTACCACCGAGCTTGCAAGCGAAATATGCCGCCGCAACGGTGTAAAAATGTTCGATGTTCTGACCGGATTTAAATTTATCGGAGAGGTTATCAAAAAGCATGAGGAACAAGGCGTCGGGACTTATCTTCTCGGCTTTGAGGAAAGCTACGGCTATCTGAAAGGCACCTATGCAAGAGATAAGGACGCGGTAGTGGCGTCGCTTCTTGTTACCGAGATGGCGGCTTATTACAGAGCCCGCGGCATGACGTTGAAGAACGCAGTAGATTCTCTCTATGAGCGTTACGGAAGCTACGGCGAATCGGTTATGAGTATTTCCATGCCCGGCTCCGACGGAAAGGAAAGAATGAAGGAAGTTATGGAAAGACTCCGGGAAAATCCCCCTGTGTTTCTCGCCGGAGAGCCTGTGAAATCGGTACGCGATTATCTGCGCGGAACGATAACCGATATAATCTCCGAAAAAACCGAACCAACCGGACTCCCCTCGTCAGATGTACTGTATTATACGATGGACAATTCCGTTATCGTTTTCCGTCCGTCGGGAACAGAACCTAAAATAAAAGTATATTTCATGGCAAAGGGCGGAGATGAAAGTGCCGTAAGACAGAAACTTTCGGCATGCCGCACAGATGCCGAAAAGCTTCTCGGATAAACAAAAAAGGTTGGCTTCAAGAAGTTTTCTGAAGAAAAACGGCATATTAAAAATGATCAAGAAACCTTTTTACCGCAAAGAAGTGTTTCGGCATTTCTCGGAGAACCTCAAGTGTTCCGCTAAAATGACTGTCCGAATGAATGTAACGGAGCATCTCCGCTTTACACAGCTACTGCGAGAATTTTACAAAGAAGATTTTAAGGAATCGCTGAATAAATCGGATATGCAGATTTCCGAAATGATTTTTTGAACGGCAAGATAAAAAAACGCAGGAATATGGTTAAGGCAATACCGCACAATGATTGTTGTGCAGTCGTGCCACCAGATTTTTCGTCAGACAATACAAATTGAGGAGGCAAGAGCGATTTCTCTGCCGACGAAATTTGTGAAGTATGGTAAAATAAATACAAGCAAATACGTAATAAAGGCGTTAGCTGTGCACCCGGCGGTGTTGCCTTAAGGAAAAAAAGCGATTGCCTTATTCCCTTTATCGATATATCGCGCTATTGACAAGCAGTTTGATTTATGGTATTCTATATAATAATAATCAATATAATAATCCGTGATAACGGCTTCGGGCTTGCCCGGGAAAGGAAAGGTGTCTGTCATGGCTGTTGAAGACGCTATAATGGTTCATAAAAACGAAATTGTTTTCTGTGATAAGAAAACCGACAAGAACCGTTTCAAGCATTATCGGCTCACTCCGGCCAATCTGACCAAAATTGTTTTTGATTATGCTTATCACAAAACATTTTTCGGTCTTAAAAAGGAGCTTGAAGAGAGGATTGTTTTCTATGTAAACGATCCTGATATTCCTTCAGAACTTATTGTATGCGAGCATGAGGAGGAGAATTTCCGCCGTTTCCGCGGAGGGCTTCGCTCCTTTGTCGATGACAATAAAGTCGAGCTTGAGATAAAGAGCGCTGAAGAGGCTGCTAAGTAAGAACGCATGGGGGTGTCGCAGCAGACATCCCCGTTTTGCCGTTTCCGGGAAAAAGGTGGCTGTCAGTTGTTAAGGTAAGAACACCGGGCAAACGGCTAACACCTATGTTACGCATTTGCTTGCCTCTATTCCGTCAGACAATACAAATTTCGTCGGCAGAGGGGCACTCTTGCCTCTCAATTTGTATTGTTCGACAAAAATTTGACAAAAAAGCCGCACATTATTATGCAGTATTGCCATAATATCATTTTTACCGGCTAAAAAAATCCTTTTTTACATGAAACAAAGCTGCATTTATGCTGAGGAAAATATGACATACCAGGAATATAAAACCGAATACGGCATCAGCCTTGATCCCGATCAGGATAAAGCCTGCGAAAAGACAGGGGGACATATTCTCCTTCTTGCGGTTCCGGGGAGCGGTAAAACTACCGTTATGACGGCAAAGCTCGGCTATCTTGTCAAGGGACTCGGCGTACCGCCGGAATCTATTCTTGCGGTGACATACAGTGTTGCCGGAGCAAGAGAAATGCAGCGACGGTATGAGAATATTTTCGGCTCGCGCGAAATAGAAATAAGAACGATAAACGGTTTTTGCGCCAAAATTATTGGTACTTACGAGCGTATTTACGGCAGGCATGCGTTTAGCCTTTTGGAATCGGAAGGGGAAACATCCCGAATCCTTCGCGCAATTATGAAAGATTGCGGAGGATATCCCTCCGAAAATGAAGTGAAAGATGTGAAAACGGCAATCACCTATTGCCGCAATATGTTGCTGACCGAGAAGGAAATAGCCGAAAAAATTTCCATTGAAGGACGCGATTTTCCCGAAATTTTTCGCCGTTACCGTGAATTTAAAGTTGAAAATAAGTTGATGGATTACGATGATCAGCTTTGCTACGGATACCATATCATGTGCCGTTTTCCAGAAGTAAATCGGGCTTATTCGGGACGTTTTCGCTATATATGCGTGGATGAGGCGCAGGACACCTCAAAAATACAGCATATGATCATTCGCAAGGCGGCGGAAAACTGCGGTAACCTCTTCATGGTAGGAGATGAGGATCAGAGTATATACGGTTTCAGAGCTGCTTACCCGGAAGGCTTGCTGGAGTTTGAAAAAATTTATCCCGATGCTTTCATCTGCTTTATAGAGAAAAATTATCGGAGTACCCAAACTATCGTTTCCGCTGCCGACCGTTTTATTTCTTTAAACGCGGAAAGACGCGATAAGCACATGAACACCGATAATGCAGTGGGAGATAATATAAAACGTACCGAGTTTACCGACCTGAGAGAGCTTCCCACGTATATAAAAAAGCGCGCGCTTAACTGTGCAGGAGAAAAAAAGGAAACCACTGCGGTTCTCTGCCGTCTCAATGACCCGCTTATTCCAATAATTGATGTCCTTTGTGATGCTGGGATCCCTTTTTCCGTGAGAGCGGTAGACGGATTGTTTTTCACGCATTTCATCGTCACTGATATGATCGCCATGATCAGGTTTGCTGCAAATCCCTTTGACGCCGGACTTTTTGAAAATCTGTACTATAAATTTTCAGCCGGGATAAGCAGAACCGACTGCGAATATGCGCTGACTCACAACGTCGGGAAGGAAATGCTTTCTTATCCCGAATATTTTTCGGTATGTCCGGTTTTCCCTGAAAAAGTGAGAAAGCGGATGCGAAAGGTTTCCGATGCTCTTTTCAGAATTAATGCCGCCGACAGTTACGGCGCACTAAAGCTGATCATATCGGCGTCGGGATACGGTTCCTATCTTTCTCACCGTACAAGAGATCTTTCAAAGGTTAATACATTACTTGCAATCGCCGAACGGTTTCGCTCGAAAAAAGATTTTTTCGAGCGGCTTGATTTTCTCTCAGATCAGGTAAAACAGGGACATAAATCGGACGACGGAATGATTCTTTCAACGATTCACTCGGCAAAAGGCATGGAGTTTGACAATGTGATTCTCTGCGACGCTAAAAACGGCGTCTTGCCGTCAGTGACGGAACCTGCCGACGGAAAAAAATACACCAAGGAAGAAGAGAGGCTTCGGGAAGAAGACCGGCGTCTTTTTTACGTTGCCGTCACAAGAGCAAAAAAGAGACTCGAACTTATTACATACCGATTTGAATTCGGAGAAAAGTGCGAGGGGTGGGATTTCGTGAACACCTTTACCGGAGTACCCCCAAAAACAGCGGCAGCCGCACCTGCCCGAACGGTAAAAAAATCCGTTTCTGTTGAAAAGCTGATCAAAGCTTACTCCGTCGGAGAGAATGTGATGCATAAGGTTTTCGGAGAGGGAGTTATCATAGGGAGACGCGGAAGCTTCGCGGAAATACGTTTTTATAAAGATAAGTATCCCAGAAGAGTCGATCTTACGGTATGCCTTGAGAACGGATTGATCTGCCGTGTTTGATAATTTGCTTAACAAAAAAAGACAGTTCGCTGAACTATGATACAGCGCCCGAACGGAATGCCGCGGCATTCTGTGACAGTCCGCTGCGTGATTATCTCTTTGGTGAAATGCGTACTCCGCCGTAAGATACAGGGAACCACTGACCGGATTGCGTCGTTATGAGTAAGAATAAATAAAAAGGATGCCGACAGAATACTTTTTCAGGATTCCAACGTCGGTAATAGAATAAATATGGAAAAACCGATTATACTTTGCTATGGAATAGCGGCATATGAGACTGACAGATTGGAAAAGCTCGGTCGGAAATTCGGTTCGGGAATAAGAAGGGCGGCTTTGAATGAGTATTCGCTCCCGATAGCGGCTTTGGCTGCCGGACTACCGATACAAAGAGCTTATGACGGCAAACCTCTTCCCGAAGCAATGCTTGTTTTTGTAAATTTTCCTGAGGGAATGCTTGATGTTTTCCTTTCGGAAATGAAAAAATACCGAATCGCCCACGGTTCACTGAAGGCAGTTTTGACTCCGCATAATGCGGTTTGGACTCCCGAACAGCTATATCAGGAGTTGTGCCGGGAACGCGCGGCACTTTCCCGAAAAAAATAATGAATGAACGAAAGGTTTGCATATGATCGTCAACGAAGAAAAAAAAGAACACCAGCATAAAAAAGTAAAAAAAGCTGCGCCGGCAATTATCAGGATTTTTCAGGGAATGCTTATCGGAGTTGGAGGAATTCTTCCGGGGATAAGCGGAGGAGTCATGTGCGCGATATTCGGTCTTTATCAGCCGGTGATGGAATTTCTTGCCCATCCGATAAAAAATTTTAAAACGCATATGAAGCTGCTGCTTCCCGCGGGTATAGGCTTGGTTATTGGCTTTCTCGGTCTTGCAAAGCTTGTTTTGATGCTTTTTCAGAGCAATGAAATCATTGCTACCTGCGTTTTTGTGGGATTGATTCTCGGAATGCTGCCGTCGCTTTGGCAGGAAGCGGGGCTTCACGGCAGAAAAACATCCTCCTATGTTACAATGGCGGTTGCATTTGCGCTGATTTTCGGGATTTTTTTAATTCTGGAATTTACCGTTCCGATCAATATTACTCCTAATATATGGTGGTTTTTTTTATCGGGCGTATTTTTCGGGCTCGGAATTGTCGTTCCGGGTATGAGTGCCTCTTCTCCGCTTTTATATCTCGGATTGATGGAACCTCTTCTGGATGTGGCAAGCAGCTTTATGGACAATTTGGTTTTGTTCATCAAGGGGAGCGTCGGCTTTACAGAGGCTCTTTCCGCAATGAGATTTGATGCTGCGCTTCCTTTCATTATCGGCGTTGCCGCCGTATTCATAGCGCTTTCAAGGTTGGTTAACTATCTGATCGGGAAATTTTATTCGCAGTTTTATCACGGAATATTCGGAGTAGTTGCGGCAACAACGCTTCCGATCCTTATCTTCAAGCTTGAAGCATCAAGCGGATTGGCTGTTAAACTGCTTTGCCTTGTCGGAGGCTTTTTCGCGGCATGGCTTCTTGATAAATTCAGCCGCAGATATACTGAAAATTAATCAATCGCTGAAAGGATGGACTAAGAATGAAGACCTTGCTTCTTATTGACGGAAACAGTATATTGAACCGCGCTTTTTACGGTATTGATCCGCTTACAACGTCAACCGGACTTTTTATCAATGCCGTATACGGTATGATGAATATTGTACTCAAGCATTTAGAAGAAAGAAAACCCGATTATGCTGCCGTTGCCTTTGATCTAAAGGCTCCAACCTTTCGCCACTTAAAATATGACGGCTACAAGGCGACGAGGAAGGGTATGCCGGAGGAGCTTGCCGTACAGCTTCCCTATGCAAAAAAGTGTATGACCGCGCTGGGCTTACACGAGCTTGAGCTGGAAGGGTACGAAGCGGATGATATTTTAGGCACTTGCGCAGCATGGGGAAACAGCAACGAAGCAATAGAGGTCTTTATTCTTACCGGCGACCGAGATTCCTTCCAACTGATACGTGACAACGTAACCGTACTGCTCGCCTCTACCGGAAAGACGATGTGCTTCCGCCGTAAAGAATTCCGTGACAAATATGAGGTGGAACCGGAACAGTTCGTTGATGTGAAAGCGCTGATGGGAGATTCCTCCGATAATATTCCCGGTGTTCGGGGAATAGGGGAAATGACAGCGATAAAACTGATATCCTCCTTCGGTTCTCTTGATGAAGTATATGAGAAACTTGACTCCGGAGAAATAGCTGCCCAAACGGTTAAAAAGCTTGTTGCCGGAAAAGACAGCGCCTATCTGTCAAAATTTCTTGCTCAAATTAAATGCGATGTGCCGCTCGGAATCGGCTTACCACAGTTATCTTATGCCGGATACGATAAAAAAGCGCTCAAAACGCTTCTTACCGAGCTTGAGTTTTCCACGCTTTTAAAGCGTCTCGGACTCGACAAAGAGGATTCGGAAAATACAGAAAGCGCCAACGCGTCAGAAAACACTGCCGATTCGATTCCTTCCATAACCGTTCTTACGCCGGAAGAACTGCTTCAAAAGAAAATACCGTCCTGTTCGGCGTTTTTTTCCGGAAATGAACTTACTGTGTATGACGGAAATGCTGAGTATTCCATCGCATATACAGAAGTTTCTGAGCTTGCTCCGTTTTTCTCCGAACCCGAACGAACGGTTATTGTTTCCGATTCCAAAAAGCTGTGTCTTGATTTCGGAAAACCGAAATGCCATATTTTTGACGTTTCTCTTGCCGCTTATGTGGATGATCCTTCAGAAAATAATTACGATTTGCACAGACTTTCGCTTAAATATCTCGGTCAGATCGTTTCCGACACTTTTGATTCCGCAAAAGCTCTCTATTCTCTCGCCCCGGTACTGAACGAAAAGCTAAGTCAGAGCGGTCAATCCGGACTCTATTACAATATTGAAGAACCCCTTGCCTATGTACTTGCCGATATGGAAAAATGCGGATTTAAGATTGACAGAGAGGGGCTTTCGGAATATTCGAAAGAACTTGAAAAAATGTGTGCCGAGTATACCGAGGCAATCTATTTTGAAGCAGGTCACGAATTTAATATTAATTCCACGAAACAGCTTGGGGAGGTGCTTTATACAGAGTTGAAGCTGCCTGTGCTGAAAAAGACGAAAACAGGATATTCGACTGATGCAGAAACACTTGAAAAACTCAAGCCCTATCATACGATTATCGACAGGATATTGGAATACCGCCAGGTATCAAAGCTGCGTTCCACCTACTGCGAGGGACTGCTCAAGGTTGCCGATTCTGACGGACGGATACACAGTAGCTTTAATCAAACAGTAACCGCTACCGGAAGATTGTCCTCTTCTGAACCGAACCTTCAGAACATACCGATAAGATCCGAACTGGGACGGAAAATGAGAAAATTTTTTATTCCCAAAAATGAGGATTATGTTCTGGTTGACGCAGATTACTCTCAAATAGAACTGCGGGTACTTGCTGCGATATCGGGAGACATGCATATGATAAGGGCATTTGCGGAAGGAGAAGATATTCACACTATGACCGCGGCTTCTGTGTTCGGAGTATCCCCTGAATCCGTTACGGAAGAACAGAGAAAGCGCGCTAAAGCAGTCAATTTCGGTATTATTTACGGCATTGGCGCTTTTTCCCTTGCAAACGATATCGGGGTCCCCAAATATGAAGCTGAACGTTATATAAAAAACTATCTTTCCAAATATCCGGAGGTCAGCGCATATCTGAATGAAACAAAAGAGAATGCTAAAAAAGATGGGTATGTCACGACAATATTCGGACGGCGCCGTTATATTCCCGAGCTTTCATCTCCGAAAAAACAGCTTCAGGCATTTGGAGAAAGGGTCGCTATGAACAGCCCGATACAGGGGGCAGCGGCGGATATTATAAAGATCGCTATGATTAATGTAGCAAAATCACTTGAGGAAAGCGGAATTAATGCAAAGCTGATTCTTCAGGTACACGATGAACTGATATTGGAAGCACATCATTCCTGCGCCAAGCAAGCGGCAGACATTTTAAAACGAGAAATGGAGTCGGCAGTAGCACTTGCCGTTCCGCTTGCTGTAGATATCGGTATCGGTGACAATTGGTTTGAATGCTGAATAAAAGAAAACGCGCGGGCTGTTGCGTTAAGCAACAAGCCCGGTATTTTCCCGGTCGGAAAAATGCCGATCGGTTTTTTTGACTGTATTTTCTTTGGATTATTATGAATTTAAATGGTCAAAATTACGGATTTCATCCGCAAAACCCGACTTCGTGGGGCAGTCGCACTAACGTGCTACTGCCCCTTGATCCTGCATAAATGGGTTCGTATGAATTTTATTTTGTATCCGAAAACAGAAAATATGACAATTCGGCATTTTCATCAACTGCCGCTGTAAGAGCATCAAAGCCAGATGTGAATTGTGAAAATTCCGCAGTATTGCCTTAAGCTCTGAATTTATAACCGCAGTCATGGCAGTAATAAATCCTTTTGTGGTTTGAAAACCATTTTTTAGCCTGCCAAACATGACCTTTACCGCTTACCTTATGTATAATCGCCATCCACCAATCATAAAAAATAAAAACCATAAATCCGATCATCCATTTGATCATCAACCATAGAAAGTACCAAATCCCAAATAATATCAAAAATAAACATCCGTGTTTACTTGATTCATTTGAAAGCTGTACTTTGGTGCTGCCGCATTTCGGACATTTTTGATTGATCGCCATTTTATTTATTGTTCCTCCCAAATTTTAAAAGTATAACGATTAAAGGTTATCGTACTGAAAAACGCGGCTTCAATTCCGCCAAACAGGCGTATGCAGTATAGGTGCTTATATACGGGAATATATAGTTGAAATTACATTAAAAAGTCTGGTTATACAAGCATAATTATCCCCAATAAATATAAGTTAACATAAGGCAACACCGTTGGATTCACGGCTTGCGCCTTGATTGCAATCTGCTTGCCCGTTTCTCGCCATTACTTCAAAAGTGCCTTCGGCAGAGGAATCGCGCTTGCTTCCTCAATTTGTATCGTCTGATGAAAAGTATGACTGTGCATCTGTATCCCATCAGAATCCGTCGGTATTGCCTTAAATCATTTGAGCGCGGTTTATAATTAAAAAATTATTCGGTAAATATGATATA
>ERZ1106976.3192-NODE-3192-length-13363-cov-4.561241_pt1 | contig 13363 bp, 9 predicted proteins | sample MGYA00403687_ERZ1106976 | MGnify/ENA primary metagenome ERZ1106976 (study PRJEB35170, sample SAMEA104062446) | human gut metagenome | biome: human gut; feature: human-associated habitat; material: faeces | place: Denmark | collected 2013-02-22 ... | reverse complement strand
AATGATTCAGCAGACATTATTATAAAATCGGTCTGTCACTTTTGTGACAGACCGATTTTGGTAACAAATACCGCCTGTTATCAAATGTTCAGTTTGCGGCATTTCCAATAGCTTTTTGACTTACGCGGTTATTATCATAGGCTTTTAATCAGGCAACACGTGTGTTTATTATCTTCTGCTTCTGTTGTTCATATTACGGTTATTCATACGTGCGCGTTTGGCCTTGTTTCTGCGGTTTTCAAGCCAGACTGCACCAACGATAAAGAGAAGAATAAGAGAGAATATCACAATTACTACGATCAGGAAAATACGGCTTAAATCGCTCATCCCTCCGCCGATATTGTCTGTGGTATCGTTCGTGGTATCGGTTCCAACGGGAACGGAGGAGCCGGTGTCGCTGTCAGTGGAGGGAGACTCTGTATCGCTGCTGCTGTCAGAGCCGCCCGAATTGTCGAGAGCGGGGATTTCTTCTGTTTCCTTATGTCCGCATACGCTGCAAACCCTTTCCTTTACACCCTTAAGCGTTTCGGTAGGATTGACGATGGTTTCCCAGTCTCCGAACTGATGCGCGCCGGTGGCGGACAGAATTGTTTCTGAAATCGTTGCGTTGCAGTTGTCACAGATTACTCTTTCATAACCGTCCTCTCCGCAGGAAGGAAGCTTTTGCTCGGTATGTGTTTTTGTATGGCTGCATTCGTTGGAATTAACGGTGATAGCGGAAGTTGTTGCGCTGCTCTTGTCTCCGAAGCTGACAGTAACGGTTTTTCCGCTGTCGCTCATGGAAAGCGTTTTGCCGTTTGCTATGCTGACAGTGAGATTATAGTCTTCAAAGTCCTTAAACTTAACATCCTCGGAAGTATTATTATCGTAATTAATGGTGACAACCATTGCCGAGAGGTCAAGCTTTTCACCGTCAACATATACCAGCTTAGGCTGTGTTTTTATCTGAATATTTTTTACCTTTGCCGCTGCTTTCGCTGAGGCGGAGTGCGAAGAGGTGTCGCTGTCTTTATTGACGCTCCCGTCTTTTGTTATAGCTGTGACGGTAACGGTATATTCCTTGCCCGCGACGATATCGGTTCCGTCACAGGGAATATTTCCGGCTTTAGAATTGCTTTCAAGAGTTTTTGCGACAGAGCTTGAGCCTTTTTCGTATATATCGACAATATACTGGCGAACGGTCCCGTCGGAATTCGTATCGGTTATCTGATATTTCAAGCCGCCGTTTTCAAGATCGGAGGATATGGTTATTTTGGGCGTGTCGAGCTTTCCTACCACGACGTAATCACCGGATTTTGAGGATTCTGCACTGTCGGCGTATTCCGGCTTATCGGAGATTGCCCTGACGGTGAAGCAATATTTTCCTCCCGCAGTGAGTTCCTTTGAAAAATCATACTCAGTTTTACTTGTCGATACGGAATCACCGTATTCCTTACCGTCTTTATATATCTGAACGCTGTAGCTGTCGGCGTTTTCTACTGCGTTCCATTTGGCAAGACCGTCGGTGAAGGAAAGTCCTGACGGCGCGGTGAGGGATTGCTTGACGGAAACGGTCAGGGCGTTTCCGGAGCCCTGATAAACTTCAAAATCCGATCCGGTACATTGAATTAATGAAAAGTCAATCTTTGACTGCTTGGTCGCATTGTTTTTTACTTTCAGTGATATGGTATATTTCAGCGTATTATCGGCTTTTATCGCATTGGAAATATCGGCGTTATTTTCAACCGACGTAAACGCTACCGTTCCGGCAGAAGCATCTTTTTTTATGCCGGTAGACCAGCCGTTTGGGTTCCCCTCGCTTTTGGCGTCGGAAAGTTCAAAAACAGAGATGTCATATTTTATATGTATATCGGTACCGATGATTCCTTCGGACAAGGTAATATTTTTGACGGTAAAGGTATAGTTTACGGTTGTTCCGGCACTGACAACAGCATCCCCGCCGATTTCAACGGTAAATTTTTCATCAGCGGCATTAACGGAAAATGCGATTACCGCCGTCAGGAATACCGCAAGGATAAAGGATAAATATTTTTTCATTTTTCATACCTTCCAAATCAGTTATAAATATTGTAATCTCCGTTGAAATAAGCACGAAGTCTCAGATAGTCAACAGATGTGACATTCTCATTTCCGGCAACATGAGCTGCTGAGAGATAAGCTCCTGTGAGTTCAAAGCTTTCGCTGAAATAGGCTCGCAGCCGAAGGTAATCGACCGAGCTTATATTCCCGTCGCCGTTTATATCTCCCAAAACCACGACCTCAGCGGAATCTACCGCGGTTTCGCCGTCCATAAGCTTGACCGTGAAGCCTGTTCCGATGTAAGTGCTTTCATCGGTAACTTCGTTTCCGTTTCCGTCATAAATTTTGACATACTCCGCATTAAGAAAGTTCCCTATAAAATCGGAATATTTTGTTTCGGCAACGACTTTAGTTATGTAAGCTTCCTCGGTTATGATGTATTTGCTTGTATCGGTAAGCTCTAACTTCTTAGGCTTTTCGAGTACAGTCAGCGTAAAATTTGCTTCATCTGAGCTTATCGTATCAAGGATGGATACCTTGACTCCGAACGTAAACTCTCCGAATTCTGTCGGTATTCCCAAAAGCGTTCCGTCGTTGAGAAGCTCAAGACCATCCGGCAGACTGCCTGACGTGACTTCCCATGAAATATAATCGTCGCGGTTTGCCTCAAGAGGAAAAGAGTATCTTTGGCCGAGTACGGCACCGGGAAGGACGGTGGTCGTGACGGCAGGCTTGTCCGGTGTAACCACAGTATGGGTGATAGTTGAGGAAGGAAGTACAGAGGTGGGGATATCGTTTACAAGATCACTGCTGTGTTTTAGCTGGTATGCGTAAAAATCGATTGAAATATCTTCTGTACCGTCAACCCTAAATGTCATTGTACAAAAATTTTCAGTTGTCATTGAATAGTTTGAAAGCATATAGACAATGCCCCAGGCTCCGGTATTATCTCCTGTAACAGCCTGCTTTGCTTCGCAATCCTTTCCCAGAAGCGTGGAGGAAAGGTAGGTAAGGTTGTCAGAGGGCATAAAAAACATCGTACCTACACAGAATCCGCTGTTTTTTGTTATTCCGACCGTATAAGTGACGGTGTCTCCAAGCTCTGGACTTTCCTCTTCGCCAAGACTGCACGACAAAGAAAAAACGACTCCGGTTTCGGCAGATACCGCCGGAGCAGGCACCGAAAATATTGCCATAAGAACGGCAAGAAGGACTGCTGACGTTTTCCTAAATTTCATATAATTTCCTCCCCTTCCGAATTGTGCCGGCACGTTTCCGGCAAGTGCGGGACTGCTGAACTAAACTATTTAAATTATACAATGAACGGGTGGTTTTGTCAATAAGAATGGCAATCAAAAAAACAATTTCTTGTAAATCCCATGTTAATAATTATTTACAAGAATTAATCTGTTCGAAATATGACGATAATAAACCGGAGGTCGAAAAACATTTCCGGCGGGATATGCGGATTTTACTGCAAGACCGATGCGTCGGGACCTGCTCCGCAAATTGCTTGCCATAGATATGGTCAGGAATTTTTCTCAGAATAAATGCATTCGGTTAAATAGGTTTACCTGAGAAAGTAAGTCTGAAAAATAAATTTTTCAGGCAGCTTTTGCGTCTTAACGGTTGGCTCCCGTCATTTTATCAAGTCGAAACCGTCACAAAAGCGGTTCAGCAGAAAGGTATGGTCATAAAAATGAAAATTCTTTTTGCGGCGTCGCGCATGGGAATAGGCGGTGCAGAAACTCATATAGCAGGCCTTGCTTCGGAGTTGACGAGGAGAGGACATAAAATATGGATTGCTTCTGCGGGCGGTGTGCTCAGCGAATTTCTTGGGGAAGGAATCGAGCATATTGTTCTTCCGCTTGACGGAAAAACTCCCCTTGCGGCAGCAGAGGCGCTATGCGGTTTGGCAAAGCTTATAAAAAGGGAAAATTTCGATGTGGTTCATGCACATGCCAGAATACCGGCTTTCCTTTGCGGTATATTGCGGCGTTTTCTGCATTTTCGTCTGGTGACGACCGCGCACCTTGATTTTAAACCGGGAATTTTCGGTCGCATTACGGTATGGGGAGAAAAAACACTTGCGGTAAGTCAGGATATAAAAGATTATTTAATATCCTGTTACAGGGTTTTTCCGGATAATATTTCTGTTACTGTAAACGGGATCGATACCGATTATTTTTCTCCTTTTGACAGCGGGAAGGAAGATTTACTGCATATTATTCATGTAAGCCGCTTTGACCGGGACAGAAGTCTTACCGCCTTTCTTCTGACGGAAGCAATGGAAGAACTGAAGCGTTGTTTTCCGACGCTCAGATTAACTCTTGTCGGGGACGGAAACGATGCGAAAAGATTGTTCGAATTGGCAGACGAGGTCAATGAGAAGCTCGGAGAGGGTACGGTTACCTTGTGCGGAAGTCAGAGTGATATTCTGCCGTATCTGAAGAAAGGAAATATTTTTGTCGGCGTGTCCCGCGCTGCATTGGAAGCGATGTCCTGCGGACTCCCGACGATACTGTCAGGGAATCAGGGGTATCTCGGAATTTATACAAAAGAGATGAAAAAACGCGCGGCGGCGACCAATTTTTGCTGCCGCGGGGAGAGAATGCCCGATGTACCGACGCTGAAGATCGATCTTGAAAGTCTGATTATAATGGGAAAGGAGAAAAGGAAAAAATTGGGAGAGGGAGGGAGGGAAACGGTTCTTGACGGATATACTCTCGGAAAAACCGCCGACGATTATCTCAGAGTCTATTCTTCTCTCCCTGCCGTTTCCGGGAAAAAGGGAGGATATTTGATATGCGGTTATTTCGGCTATGGCAACCTCGGAGATGAGGCGGTGCTTGAAGCCGAAATTTCGGCAATCAGAAAAATGCATCCTTTGGCGCCGATCACGGTTATGTCGCATACGAAAAAAGCGACATCCGATTCCTACGGGGTTTCCTCCGTAAACCGATATTCACTTTTCGGAATAGTCCGATCTATGAAAAAGCATGATGAACTGATATTCGGGGGAGGCGGTTTGCTTCAGGATGTAACAAGCGTGAGATCCGTGCTGTATTATTGCGCGGTTCTTATGCTTGCCGCCGTTTTCGGTATGAAGATCACGGTATTGGCAAACGGAATCGGTCCGCTTCACCATAAAATATCGAAAATGCTTGTAAAAAAGGCTGTTTCCAATGCCGATATGATTAGTGTAAGAGACCGTCATTCATCAGAAATCTTAAAGCAAATAGGAATATCGAATAAAATATTTACTGTTTCGGATCCCGCTTCGGAGCTGATACCGGCAGATGACGGAAGAGTGAAATATCTGCTAGAAAAGCTTGGTATTACAGGAAAATATTATGTATTATCACTCCGTCCTTCGGGAGAGAATGACAATGAATTTGTTTCCTCCGTCGCCTCGGCATGTATAAAAATATCTTCTGATTACGGTCTTAAGACAGTCATTGTTATGATGAATCCCATTGCGGATCGGAAAATTTGCCGCTGTGCATCGGAGCTTATTCCCGGCTCCGCCGTTATGGAGGGACTTTCCGCACGCGAAGCGGCGGGAATCATCGCCAGAGCGGAGTTTACCGCCGGAACAAGACTTCATGCTTTAGTTTTTTCAAAAGCTGCCGGAAAACCGTTTTTTGCTTTTGCCTATGATCCCAAGGTGAAAAGCTTTGCTGAGGAAAACGGGGGAATGGGCTGCTGTGAAATTGACGGCAGCGCAGGAAAGCGGTTAGCGGAGGCGATTGATAAAGAAAAAAATATCTGCCTTCTCAAAAAGAAAGCAGATACTTAAAAATCTTGCGCTCAGACAAGTCAAAAATGCTCTGAATGTCGCATGGCGACTGCGTTTTTGACTTGTTCAGCAGACAGAAATAAAGAAGCTTATTTTTTAGGAAACGCCGCATATGCGCAACAAAGGCGTTAGCCGTGCACCCGGCGGTGTTGCCTATAATCCTTGCCCTATTTTTGTATCTGTAAAGACCTTGTCTGCAAGGCTGATTGAGCCGCTAACAATAACATAACGGCGGAAAACAAGATTGTCTTAAACTGCTTTTATCTATGTGAAGACACAGTCTTGTTCCTATATGTATCGTCTTATTTGCGATGCTGAAACGGTGCCCAACAAAATTATATCAGACCAGAATAGTACTTTTGAACATAACGGACGGTTTCCATTGCGTCGGCGCAATAATGATCTGCTTTTATCATATCGGCATACTCCTGATTGAGCACCGCTCCTCCGACGATTACTTTAGCGTCGGGGAAAACGGCATGCACCTGCTTTATTGTTTCCTCCATAGACGCGACCGTAGTCGTCATCAAGGCGCTTAGTCCGACTATTCGGCAACCTGTTTTTCCGACGTATTCGCATACCGTCCCGGGCGCGACGTCGCGCCCCAGGTCATACACCTTGAAGCCGTAGCTTTCAAGAAGAACTCTGACAATGTTTTTTCCTATATCGTGTATGTCTCCCTTAACGGTGGCGAGAATGATGCTCTTGTCGTTGTCCGCTGTATGATTTGACATTTTTTCTTTGACCTTTTCAAAAACGGCGGCAGCGGCATCGGCGCTCATCAAAAGCTGGGGAAGATAGCTTCGCTTTTCCTCAAAGCTTTTGCCGACCTCCTCCAAAGCGGGAATGATATGCCCGTTTATAATGTCAAGCGGCGCCTCGGTTTCCAGAAGTACGGAAACAGCCTGTTCCGCATTGATTTTCAAGCCTCTGACAATTGCCGACTTCAGTGAAATTCTTTGTTCCGAGGCGTCTGACGCAGGCAAGCTTTTTGACTCTGCCGAAGCGGTATATCTGATATAATCCCCGCAGGATTTGTCTAAGCCGTGAAGCACCCGATAAGCATAGTAAGCGTCGGTCATTCCAACTGAAAAAGGATTCATAATAGCACAGTCAAGACCGTTTTCCAGCGCGGAAATGAAAAAGGCGCTGTTGAGCTTATCCCGATCCGGCAAGCCGAAGGATATATTGGAGACGCCGAGACTTGTTTTGATTTTTTTCTCATGCAAAAGCTTTACAGCTTCAAGCGTGACCAGGGCGTTCGCTGTATCGGAAGATACCGTCAGGCACAAGGGATCGACAATAATATCCTTTTTCTCAATGCCGTATTCCCTTGCTCTTTCTATTATTTTTTCGGCAATCGCAACACGTTCCCCCGCCGTTTTGGGAATTCCGTTTTTGTCCATTGTCAGGGCGATAATCGTACCGCCGTATTTCTTTACAAGAGGGAGGACTGCATTTATACTGGCATCGTCTCCGTTTACTGAGTTAATAAGGGGTTTTCCGTTATAGACTCTCATAGCGCTTTCCAAAACGGCGGGAGAGGAAGAATCCAGCTGAAGCGGCGTATCGGTAACCGATTGTAACGCCGAAACCACCTTGCGCATGGTTTCCGTCTCATCGATTTCGGGAAGCCCGACGTTTACATCCAGAATATGAGATCCCGCCTCGCTCTGACGGATACCTTCGTTCAGAATATAATTCAGATTACCCGACCGCAAAGCCTCTTTGAGCTTCGGTTTTCCTGTCGGATTGATCCGTTCTCCGATCAGAACGGGATATTTCCCCACCTGTACGGCATGAGTGTAGGAAGAAACAAGCGTTATATTCTTTTTCTCCGGCGCGTGAAAGGGGACTGCCGCCGTTTTTCTTACGGAAGTCGCAATATACTCAGGCGTCGTTCCGCAGCAGCCTCCCAGAATGTTAACTCCCTTTTCGGCAATTTTGAGCATATAATCGGCAAATTCCTCTGCCGATATATCGTAAACGGTCCTGCCGTTCTCAACACGAGGAAGTCCGGCATTCGGGCTGACGATCAGGGGGAGAGAGCAGTTGTCTGTAAAAAGGTCAATAATGCTAAGCATAACGTCGGGACCGAAGGAGCAATTCATTCCGAGCGCGTCAACGTCCAACCCCTCCAACATCGCAATCATAGCAAGCGGATCGGCACCGGTCATCAGTTTTCCGTTTTTATCGTAAGCATTGGTGACAAAAACCGGAAGCTCGCAATTCTCTTTTGCGGCAAGAACGGCTGCCTTTGTTTCATAGGAGTCGTTCATTGTCTCGATCAGAATCAAATCTACACCGTATTTTACGGCTTCTCTGACATTTTTAGCATAAAGACCGACTGCCTCCTCAAACGGCAAATCTCCGAGGGGTTCAAGCATTCTCCCGGTAGGTCCCATATCAAAGGCGATATAAACATCGTCCCGTCCTAAAGCCGCTTTCTTAGCGCAGCTAATAGCAGAAGCGATATAATGGGCGTAATCCTCATATTTGTCGCAGTTTACGCCGAAGGTATTGGTGGTAATAATGTTGCTCCCCGCGTCAATATAAGCCCTATGAACCGAAGTAACCTTTTCCGGCTCGGTTATGTTCCAATTCTCCGGCGCCATGCCGTTTTTCAGCCCCATACCTTGTAAGACGGTTCCGAAACCTCCGTCAAAAAATAATCTTTGCGATTTAAGAGCGATTTTCAAATCTTTCATATTTTAACAGCGGGGGTGATTGGCAAAAAACGGCACATTTCCCCGTATCCTTTCTTTTTCAATTGTATATTTGTCAATTGTAAAACCACGTTTTACAATTGAGAACCGTGCATCGGGGAAGTGTGACTGCCCCACGAAGCCGGGTTTTGCGGATGAAATCCGCAATTTTGACCATTTAAATTTATAATAATCCAAAGAAAATAGAGTCAAAAACACCCGATTCGGCATTTTTCCGGTTTCCCGACCGGGAAAATGCCGGGCTTGTTGCTTAACGAAACAGCCCGCCCCTTCGGTGCGTAGGCTCGTTTTGTTTGTCTTAAGGCAATACCGTTGAGCTCACAGTTTGCGTCTTGATGATGCACCTGCGGGCTTTTCCGTTATATTTCATCGGAATTTCGCCGGAAGTGGAGTCACTCGTGTCTCCTCAATTGGGAGCGTCTGACGAAAAATAGGACTGCTCGTTTGCGGTATTGTCATAAATCTTCTGCTTTTACAATCGGCTGTTTTCAATTGCATATTCCCATAATCGCCGTGACGGATTTAGAGGGTGACATAAGCAGTGATTTGGAAAGAACGATATTTAATAGCTTGCCGGCATTTACTGCCGACAGAAGCTGCGGCTGAAGGGAAAGCGGAAAATCTCCGTATCCCGGACTGAATCGCGGTCTGCATTTTAGTGCGCCCTTTATTTCCTTATCGGTATATTCGCTTGCTGCCTCGGCAAAAGCAGATGCCAGGGCATCGGTTATAAAATATTCTGCCGCGGAAACCGCCGAAAGTCTGCCGAGCAGTCTGTCAGCACCGTAACCGAGTGTAACGGCGAATATAAACGCCTCGTCGCATCGGGAAAGGTTTTTATAAAGCGAATGACTGAAAAAAGCACCGAATCCTAAATCGATTTTATCCTTGCCGGGATAGAAGACAGGAATACGCACTGCGGCGTAACGGCATTCCAAAACTTTTCTCAGCTTTCTTTCACATTCCGAAATCAAATCGTTTGGGTATTCTCCCCTAATACCGAGTCTTGCCGAAAGCTCTTCTACGCTGAGAACCAGTCTCTTTTCCGGAATTTCCGCATAAAAGGACCCCCCGCTGCTCACCGGATGATCTCCGAAAGATTGTCCGTTATTGCTTTTGCCACGTCGGGCTTATTCATAGAATAAACATGAACTGCGTTCACTCCGTTGGCGTACAAATCTATAATTTGCTCGGTGGCAAAGGCAATGCCCGCCTGCTTCATCGCTGCCGGATTGTCGCCGTATCGGTCGACAATGCGAATAAAGCGCTGCGGCAGCGCGGCGGAAGAAATGGAACACAAACGTTTGATCTGACCGGCGTTTGTTACCGGCATAATGCCTGCCACTACCGGAACGGAGATTCCTGCCTTGTAAAGACGGTATAAAAAATTATATAAAATATTGTTATCAAAAAACATCTGCGTTGTCAGAAACTCGCAGCCGCTTTCTACTTTGAGCTTAAGTCCTCTGATATCGTCTGCGCCGTTTAGGCTGTCCGGGTGTCCCTCCGGATAACAGGCTCCCCCAATGCAGAAGCCGCCGAATTCTGTTATTTCCTTTATAAGCTCGCTGGCGTGATGATAGTGTACTGCGCTTTTATCATAGCCTTCCGGTATATCTCCGCGCAGAGCCAAAATATTTTCAACGCCCTCAGACCTTAGTTTTTCAAGCTCGTTCTGTATTCTGCTTTTGTCCGACGACACGCAGGTGAGATGTGCGAGCGGGGTTACGCCGCTTTTATTGAGCGATCTGCATATTGCGGCGGTATATTCCGAAGTTCCTCCCCCCGCGCCGTAGGTAACGCTCATATAACTCGGTCGGAGCTTTGCGATCTCCCCAGCAGCGGAAAGTACGCTTTCAAATTTATCGTCGGTTTTGGGAGGAAATACTTCAAAAGAAAGGCTGGGCTTGGTTCCGTTTATGATTTCAAGAATCTTCATATTTATGCTTCCTTTATTTTTGTGAGTAATAGCAGACGGAGGATTTGTATAGTTTATTGTGTTCTTTTTTTGTTTTCAGCGCCGGAGCGCTGCAAATTTAAGGCAATACCGGGGCTCACGGCTTGCGCCTTGATGAGTGCCTGCGAGGCAATTTTCTGTCGTACTTCACCAATTTCATCGGCAGAGGAGTCATTCTTGCCTTCTCAATTGGCGTCGTCTGACGAAAAATAGGACTGCGCATCTATACCGTCAGAACCCGACGGCATTGCCTTAAGTACGGTTTTCCGTCCTATAAAATCGAAAGGGAAATCGAATTTCCATTCTGTCGGTAAGCGTGAAGCTCGGCGCTTTTACCAATTTTTGTATCATAACGTTTCTTCGTTTCGGAATGACATTTTGCCGTTGATTTTATTGATTTCTTCAAGTGGTCTTGCGGTAATTTGTACCCATGAGGGACGGAAGCCGGCACTGATCGCGTTTCTTGCTGAAGCAATGTTTGACCATGCACAGCAGTAAAACGGAATCTTTCCCGCGTTCAGGATTTCATCGGAAAGTCTTGATGTAATAGCGGTAGCTATACCTCTCCGCCGGTATTCCGGAAGTACATCAACCCCGATCTGCCACATGCTTTCACAATCCGCGGAGCCTCCGGCAAGCCCGACAAGCCGTTCTCCGTCATAAGCTCCAACCGCTATTTTGTCAAGCTGCTTACGCTCTTCGCAAAGCGCGTTTTTCCACTCCGGCAGATACATTTCCGAAAAGCTCTCCGGATAAAGCAGTTTGAGACTATACGGGCATTCGGGTTTTCGGCAAATCGTTATATCCGGAAGAAAATACTCTGCTTGAAAGCATATACCTGCTCCGTGTTTTTTCAGTATCTGCGAAAGTACTTGCATGTTCGGTGTTTCAAAGCAATGATAAACAGGATAGGAATTGATATATTGTCCGACGTCCTCCGCAAGCGCCTCTGATACCGAAGCCACGATATTGTTGCCGTAGGAACAGAGATCGCAAATAAACGGAAGCGGTAAATAGCTTCTTGCGCCTTCGTTTTTGCGTGAGATAACGACCTTATTTTCGCTGACGAAAAAATCCTCTGCTCGGCATCCGCTGTCAAGCGCCGATTGTTCCGCCGCGATACGGAGTATGTCAGTGTTTGTCATTTTACCGCCTGTCCTTTTCGCTTACTGCTTCTTTTCGTAATACATTCCCGACATATCGACGCCTTCATGCCTGAGAAGCTTGATTTTTATATCAATACCTCCCGCATATCCGGTTAGATTCCCTCCCGCACCTATAACGCGATGGCAGGGAATTATAATCGAAACAGGATTGTGACCTACCGCGCCTCCCACCGCACGCGCAGAGGTGTTTCGCATTTTCGAAAGAAATGAAATTTTTTTTGCGATTTCTCCGTAAGTTGTTACCTCTCCGTAGGGGATCTGCGTAAGAAGCCTCCAAACCGCAAGGCGGAAATCGCTCCCCTCCGGAGAAAGCGGAAGCCGGCTTATTTCAGGCCTTTTTCCTGCAAAATATTCATCAAGCCATTCCTTTCCGGTCAAAAGAACAGGAATATCGTCTTTTTCTTCCATATTTCCGGCAGCTCCTTCACAGAAATATTTTTGTCCCTCTATCCAAAGCCCTTTGATGCTGTCCCGATCACCTGCGAGAATAATAGTTCCGACAGGGGAGAAATATTTCGTAGAATAAAGCATAATGAAATCCTCTCTTTTGAACAGCCTGTGCGCCGTTTCTGTAACTATTATAACAGAACGGCGCACAGTTTTCAATAATTAATGCGAAGCAATATCCTTTTTTCTGATATTTTTCTCGATAAAGGCAGACTGATATTTGGCTGGGATTGCTCAGTATCTTCTCTTTTCCATGCATTTTCGGTAGTTGTCTTCTGCCATATCCCAGTTTACAGCATGAAACCAATCGGAAATATAATCGGCTCTCCTGTTATAATGCTTCAGATAGTAAGCATGCTCCCAAACATCGAGATTGAGTATCGGGCACAAACCTTTCTCAAGCGGAGTGTTCTGATTCGGGGAAGTTACAATCCGAAGCTTGCCCCTGTCGCTTACCAACCATGCATACCCGGATCCGAAAACCGAAAGGGCAGCCTCGGTAAATTTTTTTTCAAAAGTTTCATAGCCGCCGAAGGTTTTCTCAATAGTATTGGCAAACTCTCCCGACGGCTCCTGGGAAGAAGGCGTCATATTCTCAAAAAAGAAGCGATGGTTATACACGCCTCCCGCATTGTTTCTCACCTGTGTCTGAAGCTCCCGCGGGAGTCTGTGCGCTCCCCGTATCAGCTGTTCAAGTGAGAATTTTTGCAGTTGCGGATTTTCTTTAAGAACGGCGTTCAGATTATCTATGTATGTCTGAAGATGTCTGTCGTGATGAAGCTGCATGGTTTTCGTATCTATATACGGTTCAAGCGCGTCATAGTCATAGGGCAGCGGAAGATTAATAAAAGGATAATAGACGTTTGCTTCCATAAAAATGATCACTCCTATCGTTTTCTATCGGGATATAGCCAAATTGTAAAATTGCGTTTTACAACCCGGAACCGCGCTGCGCGGGGACTTGCTTTGCTCGCCTGAAAACTGTTATTTCGGCAGCAAAGTCGTCGAAAAAGCGGATTTTATTATAAATCGTTGATCTTTACAATCGGTTATTTTCTATCAGGATATGCAGTTATTCTTCTTTTTGTCAAACAGAGATGATCTTAATCGCTTGGTTATGTTAGTCCGAACAATTCCGTTCCGGCTTTGAATATAAAGCAAAAATAATATTAAGGCAATACCGCACAATGATTGTTATACAGAAAGCCGTCGGATTTTTCTTCAGACAATACGAATTGAGGAGGCAAGA
>ERZ1106976.3180-NODE-3180-length-13399-cov-4.469649_pt1 | contig 13399 bp, 8 predicted proteins | sample MGYA00403687_ERZ1106976 | MGnify/ENA primary metagenome ERZ1106976 (study PRJEB35170, sample SAMEA104062446) | human gut metagenome | biome: human gut; feature: human-associated habitat; material: faeces | place: Denmark | collected 2013-02-22 ... | reverse complement strand
ATGCCGAAAAAACGTTCTCTTTCTCTTTCAAGAGTAAAATAAATTATTATTTATCTCCCCTGCCCTGCTCCAAATAGAAACGGACTGCCGCTTTTGCGGCAGTCCGTTTGGCATAACATATATTGAGTCTTTCGGAAACCAGCCCGAAGCCTTATCCTACGATTCCGGAACGCTCAATTCCCTGTACCAAATATCTCTGACAGAACAGGTACACGATAATGAGCGGGAACAGAATCAGCAGACCGCAGGTATTTCTGATTGCCGCCTCATACAGCGTCTTTCCTGCGTAATCGGTATCAAGCTGTTTCGGTATCATAATGATATCCGGAAGCAGCTTCGGTCCTGTTGTCGTAAAGAAGGTATTCGTGTAGAAATTATCCGTCCACTGCCACGAGAAGGCAAACAGGAACACCGTAATCATCATCGGAATGGAGATCGGGATAATAATCTTGAAGAATGTTTTCACCGGTCCGTATCCGTCGATATATGCCGATTCCTCAAGCTCGTCGGGAACGCCTCTGAAGAACTGTCTCATCATAAAAATGAACAGACCGTTTTTGAAGCCGAGACCGCCGAGAGAGAGAAGAATGAGAGGCCAATAGGAGTTGTTCAGATTCAAAGAGGTAATATTGATCAGCTTAAAGCTCTCCGATACGCCTCCGCCGAGCAGATTCAGCAAGCCCCAGTTCCCGAACCCGATATCGAAATATCTGAATTTCATAAAGAGTGAAAGATGAAGCGTTTTATGCGGAACGATCATCGTCAGAAGAACCAGGAAGAACAGCAGCTTTGAGCCTTTGAACTTATACTTTGCAAAGCCGTAGCCGATAAGGGAGCAGACAATCGTCTGAATAAGAGCACAGGAGACCGACAGCACTGTCGTATTCAGAAGTGCGGTAAAGTATCCCGACTCCTCTATGATCGCCTTATAGGTATCGAGCGTCGGATGCTTCGGTATCAGCTTCACCGTTACGTCAACAAAGTCCTCTCTGCTCATAAATGAGGAAGCGATCTTTGAATAGAACGGCTGAAGTATAACATAGGAAATACCGAGGAGAAGAATGAGTCTGAACAGCCACCACATGGCTTTTCCAAAAGCATTTCCGGTAAGAAATTTCAGACGGAAGCGAGTCCAGAAGGAGGTTCTTTCAAAGTCAACCTTGATTTTGTTTTTTGTCTCTCTTTTGATTTTCGGAGAGCTTTCTGTTGTTTGTGCGTTCACTGTAATCCCTCCTTAATCACGCTTCTGATAGAAGATATATGCCGAAAGAATTGCGGAAACAAGTCCGATCATCAGCAATACGATCAGGAAATACATCCAGGACATGGCGGTTGATACAACATTTCCGCCCGCCTTGCTGTATACATCGTCTATATACTGCATAACCACATTCGATTCCGCCGTAAACGAATCGATTACGGTATAAATCGCATTGACCAGGATCATCGGGCTTACCATCGGGAAGGTGATCTTCCAGAAGGTTTCCCATCCGGTCGCACCGTCAATGGATGCGGATTCGTAGATTGCCGGCGATATTGACTGAAGACCAGCAAGGAAGATCAGCATCTGCACGCCGGAGCGGTTAATAATATTGTAAATGTTATTTACAATGCTTGTGACATAGGTCATAAGCTCGGTACCGACCGCCATATTGGAGAAGAGCCAGGACAAATCCGCCATTTCGACGATCTCTGTCACGCCGCTGCTTCCGGAACCGTCGTCGATTCCGCCTGTACTGCCCATATAGGAATTCAGGATATTGCTTGCGTCTATATTGGCGATCAGTCCGGTAGAAAGAATAACCGGCACGAAGAAGATAGCACGGAACGCAGCGCGTCCGAACATTTTCTTATTCAGCAGAACCGCCATAAACAGAGAAAAGATTACAATTGCCGGAATGTCGAAAACCAGCTGCTTAACTCCGGAAATCAGGATTCTCACGAAGTCCGGATCCTCAAACAGCGCCTCCTGATAGTTCTGGAAGCCGACAAAGTTCAGACGGTAGCCGCCTCCCTGAAGTATCTTGATTTCACAAAAGCTGTATTTGATGGAGTCAAGAATGACCGGGAGATAGATGATAATAAAGCCGATTACAAACGGAAGGACGAAGAGCCAGCCCGCGCGCGCCTTTTTCTTGTCAAGCGACACGATCTTTCGGGGCGCCTTTTTTGGGGCAGCCTGTTTCACTGTTGGAGTACCTGTCATTTTTTATCCTCCTCTCCGCTGTTGATTGCAATGTTGCCCTCGGGATCGATGACGATATAACCGAGTGCGCTTATTACCGTATCCGGGTAATCGGAAACGGTCACGTCGAATACGTTATAGTTGAGTATGAAGGAATATCCGTTTTCAAAAGTAACCTGAACAATCATTCCGTTGTCGGAGGTATACTTTGTATAAACATATCCGTCATCCTCAGGTTCCTCAGGCTCTTCGGGAGTCTCCGAATCCGACTCGGTATCGGAGGTTTCCGGTTCTCCGGAGGTATCGGCGGGAGCACCTGAAGTATCTTCTGCCGAGGTGCTCTCATCCGAGGTCTCGCCCTTCTTATTGGCAAGGTGCTCCTCAAGATTCTGCTTTCTTTCCTCTTCAGCCTGCTTTTCCGCTTCCAGTCTTGCCGCTTCCTCCGCCGCAAGCCGCTCCGCTTCCTCGTCTGCCGCAAGCTCCTCTGCCGTCGGAACACGCTCACCGATCACAAATTTATGACCGACAATCGATGAGTTCATCACCGGTCCGAGCGCGTCGTTGAGCTGATTATAAGTGGATACAAGGTCTTCCTTCCAGTTCTCATAGGAAATGGAGAAGTAATCGGAAAGCGTAGGATCCTCCTTGAGCTTTTCACTGTTCTGATAAACGAGTATGAAATAGGGGTTTGCGCCGTTCTCAAGAATCTTGAGCATTTCATAGCGGATATCTCCCGCCATGTTGGTAGCGCTGCCGGCGAAATTCAGATATCCGTGATAAATCAGTCCGAACATCGGCACGGCTTCGCTTGCATATGTGAAATTGCTGCTGTCAAGGGCAACCTTGAGCACATGCGCCGCATAGTTAACCGCATAAGCGTTTCCGCCGTCCATCATGACGGAATAGCCAGCCTCTCTGACCTTTTCGAGCGTCTTTACGACATTTTCCTTTGAGTCCTCACGGTTGTAAGGATCATCCTCATCAAAATCGGAGTTAAGGTCGGAGCCTATCGTTCCGAGGGAAACGCCCGTCACGCCGAGCTTCTGCAGATCACTTTCCGCCGAAGCGAAGATGTCGGAGAATACCGACGGGGATACGGCAAGGAGTCCGGTGCTTGTAAAATACTGAAGAGTAGCGCTGTAGGTTCTCTTCTGCGTATAGCGGTTATCGATTGTCTTTACCGCCTGACTTCTCTTATTGAAGCCATCGAAAAGCTTATCAGTCTTTGCATACGAGAAATCCATATCCAGGTATACCTGAATATCCTTTTCATCCGCGTAGGAAAGAAGATCCTTAAAGCCTGCTTCGTTGCCGGCAGCCTTTTCAATATCGATCTTACTAGGAAGCGTATTGACCATACCGCCGTTTGTATATCCGGTCAGCTTATAGATAATGTTGGTGATGCCCGCGTCGCCAAGCTCATTCGTTATCGTCTTGATATCCTCAAACGAGGTCAGCGGCTTCTTTACGGTAACCGGAATGGAAAGGAATGTATCCTGTACATCCATTACACCGAGGGTTTCAATGTAGAGCGGAATCTGCTCCTTTTCGGAGGTCTGCTTTACAAGCGCGCCGCTTCTGATCAGCTCATTGCGGTAAGCAAGCGCCATTCCGACATAGCTTGTATCGAAAGCGCCGGATACGTCGATCTCCTCTTCGGGATGCTCCGCGGCATAGGTAAGGTCGCTGAGCATAATATACCGGATACGATAGCTTCCGGTATACTTACGCTCGGAAACAACCGTCCAGGTTGCGTCGCCGGCAACCGATATCGAAGAAGCAAGATTATACGAATCCTTCGGTCTCGGATTGAACTCGGTATATACCGAATTGTACTTGTGCTGTACATTGCCGCCGTGGTCGGTGGTAATGCTTGCAAGAGCGTCTCCCTCTTCTATGATCGCGATATAACCCGATTTTCTCGTATAGGTCTCAACCTCCTCCGGAGGATTATCGGGAGAGGTGCTGCTGTCGCCGGAGGAAGAGTTATCCGCCTCGGTATCCGAAGTCGTATCGGAAGTATCCGCCGTCTCGGAAGAAGCTGCAGCAGTGTCGGTGTCAGTATCGGTATCGGTATCAGTGTCGGTATCGGAGGAAGGAGCCTCTGTTTCCGTACCGGAGCCGGTATCCGTCGTTTCATCGCCGCCGGATGTACCGCCGATCACATACTCGGTATCCTCAATAACACCGAAGATCGGGAGTCTCATAATCTGCTGATTCTGACCTTTTATGGTATGATAGGCATAATCGGCGCCGTACAGGGAACCGGAGAGCACTCTCGGAGAACCGGTAGCAAGAATATCCTCAAAGCGCACAAGCGCTCCGGAGCCGTCCGGTATCATCGTGTATCCGGTAAATTCCGAGGAACCCGCCCCTATATACGGCAAAATCCGAATATAGGAAAGCTGGTACGCGCTCTGGTCAAAGCGTATTCCGTTTGCCGGAAGCCTTACCGAGAGTCCGGATTCATCCAGATAGTACTCAAGCGCGAGACGGAACTGCACGGGGTTTTTGTCGGTGCTCTCGTACTCTACCATTGTATGGTCATACTCAAGCTGTTCATAGGTGTATTCGGGACAGAAGCTTTTTATAATCGCTTCCATCTGCGTCTTCTCACGGTCGGAAGCACCGGGGTCGAAGACATATATTGCATACTTCTCGGTAATCGGGAAGGTGGCAATCATTTCCTTCAGCATCTTATCGGTAAGAGTCTCGTCAAAGGGATCCTTCAGTACATAAAATGCCTTGAGCTTTTCAAGCTTGCTTTTATCTGTGATATTGGCAAGAATCAGTTCTTCAAAACGGGATTTTTCGATACGCTGCGGAACCAGAAGACGGGACTCCTGCTTACCCATAACGTATTCGACGCGAATACCGTTTTTGATTTTCTTAACCTTGATCTGATCTCTCTGAGCTGCCTCTACATAGCTGTATATTGTCAGCTCGTTGCCTTCATTGTTTGAATATTTGACAATGATCTGAGAGAGAAGCTGATTTTTTACGTTCTCTGTCGATGCCGAGCCGGCTTTCCCGATATCATAGGGATTGGTGAGCAGTATATCGCCGGTTTTGGTATTTTTTACCCCTACCTCGCCTGTATACGGCTCATAATACAGCTCGTATCCGTATCTCGTGAGCATAAGCTCCATGGTAGCGAGCTTATCCTCCTTGGTCTCGAACACATCGTTCAGATAATCGATCGTTTCCTTTTCGCCGCCCTCCGTCTCCGCGTCATCCGCCGCGAAAACAGGAAAGACAGAGAGTCCGGCAACCGTACCGAATATCATACAGAAAACCATAAGCGCTGATAAAAATTTATTTTTAAATGACATTTCTATCTTCTCCTATCCTGCTGTTTACATTCGATACGAAATTTCCGTGACGATTCCGGATATGAAGTTAACCATCTTGACAAGCAGCGTTGAGAACAGCACGCCGCAGAACATGATGAACGCCATGCCGACGACGGTTCCGATCGTTGTTATCACGTTCTTCATAAGCGAATAGTCGTGAGTTACCATTGTTCCGAAGAAAATGAGGATTCCAACCCATACCCAGCCCAGCGTCATCAGCATACTGTATATCGAAGCCTCCGAGAGGGTGAGCACGTTCGTGATCGCCGTTGCCGGGATCATGAAAAGAATCAGCGGAACAAGGGAATAGCATGTGGCAATAAAGATATCCTTGATACTTCCTTCTCCGTCAAACAGCGTTGTCAGACACCAGTTTGCCGTCACCCAGAGGAGCACCGGCACAAGCAGGGATATACAGGTGGAGAACATACTTGCGTAGCTGGCTCTCGGATTGAAAATATAGGCTCTGCCGACTGAATTATAGCAGATGGCTATCAGCGCGAGAACAAGATAGAAGAGCGCTCCGCGCAGCGATCCGCGTTTTTCATGCTTCAGATCCCAGAAGCCGTCAAAGGGATGGAAGATCAGGTGGAAAGCATACATAACCTCCTGCTTGAAGGTTCTCTTTCCGCTTGAGGTGGTAACCGATTTATTGACTTTATTTGCGTATCCAAAGAATTTAACGAGCAATACGAGTAAAACGACAACGACAATCGGAATAATGATAAAATACTTGTTTGCCCACTGCTGACGCTGCATTTTGAAGGCGTTGGAGTAGTTTGTCACCTCATAGGCGCTCTTGAACATCTTCATCGATTCATCGTACTTTCCCTGACGGTAAAGTGCCTTGCCGATGCCGATATAGGCGCTGTCGAAGTTGCTGTTTCTCTGAAGAATATTCTGATAGTCCTCTACGGCGGCATCGTAATTTCGGTCGATTTCATTCTGAAGCGCCGTAATCAGGGTATCGCCGTAATCGGTTCTGGAATAAAGCGTGACGCTCTTTGCCGTTGAATCGAGGATCAGCATATTGCTGTCCTGATACGCGATTGCCGACATCTTCTGAATATTTCCGAGCATAGAGCCGGTATCTCCGAATACGAACAGTAGCTGTCCGTATTGGTCGTAGGTATAGACCTTGGAGCGTTTTTCATCGATAATCGACCAGCTTCCGGCAGGTCCGAGAGCTACGTCGATGATCTTCGACGGTCCGGTAATCGTGCTGTTTACCGTGTTATAGTTTACCTGAACCTCTCCGCCGGGGCCGAAGAAGCCGTTCCGTCCGAGTATATCCTTACCAGAGGCGTTGTACTTCTTGACCGGCGCGTATGTACCCGCTTTATTATAGATAGCCGCCTGCTGATTACCCTCGTCTATTGACGAAGTCGTAACATAGATAAAGCCGGTATCGTCTATGGTGATATTATTGTACTCGGTAGAGACGAGCTTTGTGGAAAGCGCTCTCTGCTTTGCCGTCTGGAACTGTCTCCAGAAGATATCCCATGTATTGTAGGAAACCTGCTGTGCGCCTACAAACGCCTGAAAATTTCCGTCCTTATCAAGAGAGATAATTCCCTGATAGGTGGTAGAGGAGACAACGTAAATTCTTTCGGTAGCGTCCACCGCAAGCGCAATCGGCTTGTATATGGCGTTATCCTCAAAGATATCCGCCTCCGGCTCCTCAAGATGTCTTACATAGTTTCCTTCGAGGTCAAAGATAACAATTCTGTTGTTATTCGTATCCGCGACATAGATATAGCTGTCGGTGACATAGCAGCCCTTACAGCCGGAAAGCGAATCGCTCACTCCGTGGCTGTTTAAGAACGTCGATATCTTAAACCGAAACTTATAATTGCTGTCGAGGGCGTATATACAGTTATTGGAGGAATCCGCAATATACACATTGCCCTTCCCGTCCACAACAAGGTCGTCGGGCGTGTTCAGCGCCTCGGGAAGATTCATATACGTCGAATCCATCTGCATGACAGGGGTATAGGCATGCGGCGAAGCAAGCTGTTCTCCGTCAATGGAATAGGTGTACGTCACATAGGCAACCGCGGAGGCGGACATCGGGAGCAGCATAAGGATGCAGGCTACAACGGCAAATATTTTTACAAAATTCTTTTTCATTGTTCCTCCTCCTTAATCCTTCATGCCGGACGAGCCCATCGTCTCGACGATTTTTGCCTGGTTCACAATAAAGATAATAACCGGAACGCTCAGCATAACGAGCGAGCCTGCCGAGCTTGCGCCCGCGCTGACCGTGCTGATTGTGGCGATTGCCGAGTTAAAGGTCTTGAGCTGTTCGCTCCACACATATACCGACGCTCCCGCGTTCCATACATTCTGGAAGGTCGTGACAAGAAGCGTAAGCCATGCGGGCTTAACAAGCGGCATAACAATCTGCCAATAGATCCTGAGCTCGCCGGCTCCGTCTATCCGCGCCGCCTCTATCATCTCGTCCGAAACGCTCGAATCAATAAACTGCTTCATCAGATACAGACCGAGGGTGGACGCCCACACCGGGATTATCGAGATCCAATAGGTATTGAGCCAGCCAAGCCATACAAAGATGAAGAAGTTTGTGATTCCGGCGATCGTGCTACTGATCATAAGAGAATACTGAATGAGCTTGAACATCCAGTTTCTGCCCGGAAACTTGATCTTAGAAAGCGCGTATGCGGTAAGCGAACCGAGGACAAGGCATCCGAAGGTTGCCGCAACCGAGATGATGATCGTGTTAAAAATATATCTGGATATCGGAACCCATGTACTGTTCATGTTGGAGAACAGGTCAATGAAGTTCTGCATCGTCGGCTTTATTACATACAGATTCGGAGGCGTTATATTTCTTTCTCCGAGAGGCTTGAATGCGGTTATAATCAGATACCACATCGGAAGAAACATAAAGATTCCGAGTATAAACAGCATCACCGTAATGCCGGCGTCTCCTCCCTTTGAACGGTTAAGGACAACTCTATGATTTCTGACTCTTAATCTCTTTGCCATGTCACTGTCCCACCTTTGAAAGGAATTTCTGCACAAGCAGGTTTGCCGCCATCATGATGAAGAAGAGGATAACCGCTATGGCGGAAGCATACCCGTATTCAAAACGAACCGTCATATACTCCGTCAGATGATGCTGCAGTGTCCATGCAACATAGTCCGTCGACGGATTTCCGCAGAGCGCGTTAACAATCGCTCCGAAGCCGAAGGACTGGGTAATCGACATGACCGCGCCGAACAGAAGTATCGAACGCATCTGCGGCAGAGTAATATACCATGCCTCCTGCCAGCGGTTCTTGACGCCGTCGATGGCTCCCGCCTCATACAGCGAATGGTCGACTCCCTGAAGACCGGCTATATTGGAAAGGAAGGAGGTACCGAGCGATGTCCAAAGGGCAACCACGATACAAAGCGGAACAATGTATCTTGTATCCTTAAAGAACGGGATTGCCTCGGTAATAAGTCCCATTTTCAGCAGCCAGCCGTTTACATAACCGTATATATCTCCCTGGAAGAAGATACCGAATACCATATAAGCAGTACCGGAAATCGACGGTGCATAGAAGATAATGGTGACAAGCGCTCTCATTCTCGGTGAAAGCTCGTTGATGAACCAAGCGACAATGAAGGACAGTATGAAGGACGCAGGTCCCGTCGTAATGGCAAACATCATCGTGTTGGAAAATGCGGTTATAAACAAATCGTCCGCAAGGAAAAGCTGGATATAATTCTGAAGTCCCTTCCATTCGGGAAATTCAAGCATATTGAAGGATGTAAAGCTGAGAAGGATCGAAAGCACGACCGGAACGACCGTAAAAGCGATGAACAGGATCAGGAAAGGCGCTACCATGACATATCCCTGCCAATTGCGCTTCATCTGAATACGGGTATATCTTCCCTTCGTCATCGGCTTGCCTTCGCGGTGATATTCATTCTGCGGCAATACATCTTTTTGAGCTGCATTATTTGTCATATAGTTTTTCTCCTTTTGATGTAAGGTGCAGATTCGTCATTTGTCATATATCGGCTCATTTATATACCGTCCGGGTACATATTCGCCGGTAGACGCATCGAAGTAATCCATTTTGAAATCGTCTCGCTTGCGCGATATTTCCTTATTAATATACAAAATCCTGTCGAGAAGCTCATCGGAAGCGTCGGAGGAATAGGTATATGCCTGAAGGAAGGCGCTGTTCACGTAATTCTTTATAATATAGTTTCCGGGATATTCGCGGATACCGACGAGGTTATTCACCTGCGTCTCTATCGCCTCATATTCTTCTTCCGTCCATGCCTGACCGAGAAGCGCGTCTCTTGTCGGAGAATTGTACTTCGTCGTCGGATTGGCGTTTACCGCAAGTCTTTCCTTCGCAAGACGTGTCTGCGTCTCAGGAGAAACCGTCCACTTCATGTATTCCCAGGTTGCCGCCGGATTGTTTGCACCTCTCGGTATAACAAGCGCCGTCACCGTAACATGAGAGGTACAGTCAATTTCGCCCTCCTCGTTTTCAACGCCGAGAAGCGGAGCCATCTTCCACAAGCCACGGATATCGTAATAAGACATCAGGAGATTGTAGGTCGTTACCGCCGCTCCAAAATAGATCGGAATTTCACCGGTTCTGAAACGGGTAAGGTCGTACTGAACAGAGCACTTGTACTGAGAGAACATATTGGAATAATCCTCAAAAGCGTCAAGCGCCACATTTTCGTCAAGCGCGATCGAGTAGCCACCGTCGTTATAGAGCTGACCGCCCATCTGGTACAGGAATATCTTAAGTCCCTCAAGGCTCTCGACGCTTACCGTAGTTGCGGCAAGAGTACCCGGCATACCGATTTCATAGTCGGAGGTCTGAAGCGCAGGAAGAATATCCTTAAGATCCTGCCACGTCTTCGGCACCTCCACCCCGACCTCCTCCAGGACGTCGGCACGGTAGAACATCATATAGAAGTCAAGCGTCTGAGGCAGGCCGTAGGTATGGAACTCGCCCTTGGCATTTGTCATCTGAAGCGGAGTAACCGCCGCCTCGTCCACCCATTCCATCACCTCGTCGAAGCCCTCAAACCCATCAAGCGCCTCTACCGCGTTTCTGAGTCCCCATGTGATCGTATCCACGGAGCTCATTGACGCGATATCAGGACCGATTCCGGCAAGAATCGCCTCGGTAAGTCCGGTGGTAATGACCTTCATTTTAACGGTGATTCCCGAATCCGGCGTAAAATAGGTATCGACAAGATTTCTTGTAATGAGCGCATCGTCACGTCCGAGAGCGGTTGTGATCCACATCTCGACCGTATCCTCCTCGCTGTACTCCACATCGGTCTTGAAATCGACCGTTGTATAGTCCATGTAGAAGCTGCCGATAAAGGCTCTGATCTCAAAGCCGATGGATTCAAAGAAATTCGACTTTGCCTTGGGAAGCGGATCCTCTGCGCCCTGAACGGTGAAGTAGTCCACCTTAAGGGGCTGATTCAGCGCGGCATACAGCCAGTTACTGAGCGCAATAATATAGTTTTTAAAGGTAACGAAGTTGGGAGCGATCTCATACTCGTCATCTCCCATCGTCTCAAAGAGTATGGCAATCGTGTTGAGCGTTGCGACCTGGTCGCCAAGCTCGCCGGTGATTTCCTCCAGCTCATCCGCGATCTCATAAAGCTCAACGGCGGCATCCCTTATCGTCTGAACGGCGTCGGGAACAAGGCGGTTAAAGCCATAGTCGCGGTAAGAGTCGGGAGTAGGTCCTGTAAGCTGAAGCATCTGCTTATACGCAGCATTGAGGCTGTCGATCAGCTGCTCCACGCGGTACACGTAATCGGTCATATCTCCGAGAACCGTTTCAAAGGTGACCGTGTTCTCTCCCTTCTTTAAATAGAAGGTAAAATTCTGAGCGCCGTCATTCGCCACGGCTGACTGCCATCCGGAATTATATTTGAAGCGGATGGTGCTCGCCTCTTGGAACTGAAGCTCATTGTTTATCAGAATCCGCCTTGAGGTAAACATACCGATCAGGTCATTCTGACGGAAACGGATTGCAATCGTATAGAGTCCGTCCTCCGGGACGGTTACCTTATACTGCATCCATTGGTTAACGGTGGTACTGTTAACAATATTGAACTTTATTTTCTGAGGGTCCTGCGGCTCGGTCAGCGACGAGGTTCTGTCGTTGATCGGATACAGACAGGCGTTGGAAACAAGAACAGGACATTCCGCCTGAATCTTGATCACGCCGTCTCCGAGCTTATCGATAACCTTTATACCTTCGGAAAGCTTCTGCGCAAGGAATTCCTCGTATGTAGGTTCTTCTTCGTAGGGGTAAAGCTCTATCTTGGTAATCACGATCGGCTCGCGCGTCGCCTCAAAGGAGACGGTGTGGGAGCCCTCGCTGAGATAGAACTGAAACGGCTCCATCGTGTATCCGAGCCAGTCGCGGAGATAATAGGTCTGCCATGTCGGCTTCTCATATCGGATCGGACGGACGTCGTTTCCGCTCGCATCGACGGGGAAAATATAATTTCCGTTTTCGTCAAGCTCGCAGTCCTCATATTCCCATGTTCTTGGGAAATAGAAGTAGCTTGCCTCCGAGAACGGTATTCTGCCGTCTATAAACAGCGTTCTCTCGATGGTTGTATAGGTTGTAACTTCCTCGCCGTTATGCTCTGTAACCGGGAAGTAGGTGATGCGGATGGCATAATAGGCGTCTGCGGGCACGTTTATTTTCCATGACGTGATACCCGTCGACGGCATATAAAGCGCCTCCGATTCGCCTTCATAATCCTTAAGCACTTCGACCGCGGCGGTAGTATTGGCACTGTCGTAATCAACAGCGTTGATCACGATGCTGCTTTCCGCCTTTTCTGCCGGATGACGTTCGAGATATTCCTTGTAAGGATTGCCGGCGTCTCCGCCCGCAAGATTATCATGGAATTCGATATCGGTCGCCGTATCGCTTCCCGAGCCTGACGCAGAACCGCCGGCTTCGGAACCGGAACCGCCGTCATCGCCCGCAGCAAATACGGGAACGGCGGCAAGAGCTCCGACGAGCATCAGCGAAGCAAGGAAACCAGCCAAAAGCTTTTTGAAAGGTGACTTTTGCATTAATCTTTTCCTCCTGCAAGATTAAATGGGGACAACTTGCCGCGGCACGGAAAACGCAGATATCCGCACCGAAAAGCAAGCTTTCACAGCCGTTTGTTCCTCTGAACCGACCGGCTGTACGCCGTTCCTATAACAATCCTCAATCTTCCGAGGAATCACGGCGCCTTATGAGGCTCGGCTCCATGAACTCCGCACGAGAAGATTGCATAAGAAATTTCATATTTAAAAGAAGAATCCCCGGGAGGAACCGCCTCTTTTCTTCAAAAAGGTGCAGAACCCCCTCATAATTTTTATACTAATTATAATATCACATTCTTTTTCAAATGTCAAGAAAACAAAATAACATGAAAAGATTAAAACGGCGGGAAACAGACTGTTCACACTTCATTTTCCTGTTTGAAACACCCTATTCATTCCGCGGTCTTAATAAGACGCAGTTACTTATTTTTACTGATTTTTCCAAAACAGCGGAATTTTTCACGGTTTTTGGGCTTTTCCCGCCGTTTTTTTAAGATAAAATGTCAATTCAAGTTGCCTTCTCCCGCATCATATTCCATTTGCATCATTTTTTACAGCAACAGCACTCTTATAGCATATTGCACAAAAATGAAGCCAAAATTTCTACACATGTACAAAATGCACAAATTCATTTTCGCCCTCTCAAAGCAAAAAATTCCTAAAGAAAAACCGCCCCATAGAGGGGACGCGCGGGGCGCTGCCCCATGCCCCGCCCCTTTCTTGAAAAGAAAGAGGGGAAAGAAG
>ERZ1106976.3179-NODE-3179-length-13400-cov-3.066017_pt1 | contig 13400 bp, 8 predicted proteins | sample MGYA00403687_ERZ1106976 | MGnify/ENA primary metagenome ERZ1106976 (study PRJEB35170, sample SAMEA104062446) | human gut metagenome | biome: human gut; feature: human-associated habitat; material: faeces | place: Denmark | collected 2013-02-22 ... | reverse complement strand
GCTGAACGGAACACGTATTGAATCCGACCATGAAAAGTTTCTGCTTTCCGGAAGCATATTGGGTGCACTAAGCCAAGCGAAAGGTTTGACCATCCCCGTCTCGGAAGGCCTCTATAAGGAATCAGGCGAATGGAAACCTATTGCTTATTATCCTGATTTGTATATGCAATATAATTGGGGAGGATATTATATGAATTGTACATACGTAGCCAAAGATTCAAAAGGCCGCTACTTGTATAGTTTCCCTATATTAGATAAAGTATTGCGTTATAATAATGATTTTTCATTTTGTGATACCATACCGATGAAAAGCCGGTACGATAAGGGCATTGAAGAATTTGCATTTGACAGTTCAGAAGAAGATGAAATCAATGAAATCCGTTATTATATCAGCCAGACCTCTTATTCCAACATTATGTATGACCCATACCGGAACATCTATTTGAGATTTGCAGAACACCCTTTACTGGACTGGAGCGAGAAAGGAGCGTTTTGCAAACCGTTCTCCATCGTCGCATCGGATACGGAGGGAAAAATCTTATCGGAAAGCAGCATCTCGACGGATTACAAAAAGTTCCATTACCAAAACATGCACGTTTGCAAAGAGGGGATTGCCATTGCCATGGAAAATCCCGACGAGAACCATATCTATTTTGCTTGTATTAAAATTAGTGGAACATTTAAATCAACAGCACAATGAATAAACGTCATTTTCTATTGCTGTGTATTTTTTGCTTATGCGCATGTTGCCGACAAAAAGGCGGAGCTATAATAGATTTGACCGGCATAGGACAAAAGGAATTAGTTGTTCCGGCAGAAAGCATTTACTCTTCCATAAAATTCATTCCGCTTGAAACCCACGAGCAAAGCATATTGAGCAGCCCGAACGTGTTTGGAATGGACAGCAACAACGTACTGGTTTGGGACCAAGACGAGATTCTGAGATTCGACACCCAAGGGAAATTCTTGAACCGCGTGGGACGGTTGGGAAGAGGACACGGAGAACACGGGCGTATCAACTCCGCTAATTATGATGAAAAAGAGAAAAGAATCTATGTCGGAAACATGGGAGGCTTTATCTACAAATACGACCTTGAAGGCAACTATATTGGACAATTCAAAATATCCGAGAACAACGAAATCCTTCAAACGGTCAGATTCAACAAGCAACTGAATGCCTTGGTTTGCGAGACGAGGAAGTATTCAAGCGAAGGATTGCAAGTAAACCTCCGTATCGTATCGCCAGACGGGACTGAAAAAGGAACATATCCTGTATATAAAGACCATGAACAGGTTTCCCGTAGTATGACAAGAACCGGCATGCTTCGCAATACTTCGGAGGGTATCATGTTCATGTTGCCTTTCGACGATAAAGTGACTTTACTCACCCAACAAGGTATCATAGATACATTGACGATGGACAGAGGCAATTTTCGTCCAAGCAGGAAGCTATGTGAAAACTGGGATTACTCGGACGAACTTTACAAGACGAAATACCAAATCGACAACATTGTGGTTACAGATAAATACTTTTATTTAACCGTAACGATGGACAAGGAACAATGCGACCTACTGGTAGACCGCCACTCGCATGCCTTTATCCACGATAAGAAGTATGCATACGGTAGTGAATCGGAACACCTTTCTTTAAAAGGATTCAAAAATGTAAGTTTTTGGCCTTGGGTGGCATTCGATAACAAGGCTGTAGATTTATTGTCCATAGACAGATTTAATGATGACGACTTGGAAGTTTTAAAGGAAATAGCGGTAAACGATTATCCATTGGACGACATGTCCAACCCCATCCTGGTTATCGCAGAAGAACAATAAATAATAGTTAAACTGTATTAAAAACACAGGCATTTGCGTGTAAACAGCACACTCTTCACTCCCTATTTATATAACTTTGGAGAGAAATTCAACCCAATAACTTTTAATCACTTAAACCATGAACAGTACTCGTATCAGCAAACTGATTCTTAGTTTACTATTTTTATGCCTGGCAACCACAGGCCGTGCACAAACCTTCCCTCGCCTGCTTTTGAGTGGGGATTATCCCGACCCGTCCATCATCAGGGAAGGAAAAGACTTCTACATGACAAACTCATCTTTCAATTACGCACCGGGACTGCTCATTTGGCACTCTACCGATTTGGTGAACTGGACCCCCATAGCCCGTGCACTCCATGCACTCGACGGTTCGGTCTACGCTCCAGACTTGGTGAAGTACAAAGGACGTTACTATATCTACTATCCTGCTGCCGGAGCCAACTATGTGGTCTATGCCGATGATATCCGAGGCCCGTGGAGCCAACCGGTGAAACTCGACCTGGCGGGCATCGACCCTGGACATGTAGTGGGCGAAGACGGCAAACGGTATTTATATGTGGACAAAGGTGCCATAGCCCCGCTAAGCGACGACGGGCTGAAAGTGACGGGACCGAAAAAGACCGTCTACGAAGGTTGGCGGTTCCCCAAGGATTGGAAAACCGAAGGCAATGGCGACATGTTCCTCGAAGGCCCGAAACTGCTGCACAAGGACGGTTATTATTATATGGTATCGGCAGAAGGCGGCACCGCCGGACCGGCCACGAGTCACATGGTAGTCGTGGCACGTTCCAAAAGCGTGTTCGGCCCGTGGGAGAACTCCCCCTACAACCCTTTGGTGCATACCTACAATGCAAGCGACCCTTGGTGGTCGAAAGGACACGGTACGCTCATCGACGATGCCGAAGGGAACTGGTGGGTGGTGTACCATGCTTACGCACAAGGTTACCACACGTTGGGTCGCCAGACGCTGATAGACCCGGTGGAATGGACAGCCGACGGATGGGTCAAGCTGCGGCATGATGCCCGTCCGCTCCCGGCACAAGACCCTGAAAAACACGGACTGGAACTCTCCGATGACTTCACGGGCAAGCAACTCGGCCTGCAATGGACCTTTTGGAAGGAATACGCCCCCGAAAGCCTCTCATTCGGCAAGGACGGCATGAGCGTCAAAGCCAAAGGCAAGACTCCTACGGATGGACGTTTGCTTTTGACCACAGCCACAGACAAGAACTATGAGCTCACAACGGAAATCACCCTCGGAAAAGGGAACACGGGCGGTTTGCTCCTTTTCTATGACGAGAAGGCATACGCCGGTGTCGCTTCGGACGAAAAGACGCTCACGATATACCGCAACGGGGAAAAAGCCGAAACCATGCCTTCCGATTACCACAAGCATTTCTACCTCCGCCTGCTCAACCGTGCCAACCGCGTGACCCTCTCTGCCAGCAAGGACGGAAAGTCATGGAAGGAACTGGCCACGGATATCGACGTGTCAGGACTTCATCACAACAACTACGGTGGGTTCTATGCCCTCCGTCCTGCACTCCTGTCCGCAGGAAAAGGACGTACGACTTTCCGCAACTTCACCTACCGTGACGCCACACCGCAAGAAAAAGACATGGCGGCCTACCTTATGGTATTTCATCAGGACGAAGACCACTGCCTGCATGCAGCCATCAGCCGCGACGGTTATACGTTTACCGCCCTGAACGATGGCAAGCCCATTATTGCAGGCGATACAATCGCCGACCAGAAAGGTATCCGCGACCCGCATATCTACCGTGGCCCGGACGGCGGCTTCTACTTGGCCATGACCGACTTGCATATTTATGCACAACGCGAGGGTTACCGCGATACGGAATGGGAGCGCGACGGGAAAGCTTATGGTTGGGGAAACAACCGTGGCTTGGTGCTGATGAAATCGTTCGACCTCATCCATTGGACACGCACCAACATACGTTTCGACCAGATGTCCAAGGAATTTGCACAGATAGGTTGTGCTTGGGCACCGGAAACAGTCTATGACCCCGCCACAGGACGGATGATGATTTATTTCACCATGCGGTTCGGCAACGAGCAAAACAGGCTTTATTATGTCTACGTAAACCAAGATTTCAACCGTATCGAGAGTATTCCGCAAATCTTGTTTGAATACCCCTCTGGAGCGTCTGCCATCGACGGCGACATCACCCCGATATGGAACGAGGAGCGGCAAAAAATGGAATATCACCTGTTCTACGTGGCGCATGAATCCGGTTCGGGCATCAAACAGGCGGTTTCCGACCGTATCGACGGAAACTACCGGTTCGACCCGCGTTGGATAGACTTTGAACCGGTGGCCTGTGAGGCACCTAACGTTTGGAAACGCATCGGTGAAAACAAATGGGTACTCATGTACGACATCTTCGGCATCAACCCGCACAACTTCGGCTTTGTGGAAACCTGTGACTTCGTACACTTCAAGAACTTGGGACGCTTCAACGAAGGCATAATGAAAACCACCAACTTCCGGTCGCCCAAGCACGGTGCCGTCATCCACCTGACAAAAGAAGAGGCGGACCGGCTCGAAGATTACTGGAATAATCAGAAACACTGAAAAAATCCTCCTCCCTGCACAGGCTCTATCTCCATAGGTAAAACCATAACGGAACCGCCTGCGCAACCCAAGCCATGGAATACGGTTTTTCTCATTCGTCCGTATTCGTGGCTTTTTATTGTCTTAACCATCTTTAATATTAAAAAAATAAGTAATTCGCCGTCCTTATTCGTATATACATAAAGAGATTTATTATCATTACTTAATTTACACTTATGAACAATGACATGAAAAGCAAAAGGAAAAAACTCTGCATGCTGTTAGCTTCTTGCTTCGTGGCATGTACCGGCACCGGACTTTATGCACAGGAAGACGGATTGCGGCTGCACTTCGACTTCGAACAAGTAAACGGCACTTCCGTCACGGACGCTTCTACATCCGGCATCATAGCTTCGTTGAAAAACGGTGCCAAGGTGGAAGAAATGGGAAAATACCATGTGCTCAATTTGGGCAACCAGTCTGGTTATCTTGATTTGACCGAAAAAACGGGCGCCCTATTCAAAGAAATGGACTCCTATACAGTCTCCATGTACTACCGGGTAGACGAAAACGCCTCGCTTTCCGGCGCGGGATTCTTCCTTTGGTCCTTCTCCACATCCATGGCTTGCACCGCTTCTGAGGGGAAATATTCGGCCTACCGCTTGAACGCACAACGGTTTGCCAACTCCACAGGTGGTTATCAACACGAAACGGGTATTGAAATCGGAGGAGAATCGGAAAAAGGCCAGTGGATACACGTCCTTTATACACAAAACGGAAAGAACGGCACGCTTTATCTTAACGGTGTACGCAAAGGGTCAAACAGTTCGATGCCTGCCAACTCGGAAAACTTCAATGCCTCCATTCCTTACGTATGGATTGGACGTGCTCCTTTTTCCGCAGACAATTACTTGAAACAAACCCTCGTGAGCGACATCAGACTTTACGGCAAAGTATTGGGCACGGCGGAAATCAACGCCCTCTCACAAATCACCGAAGATTTGGAGCATGAATTCCGCTATGGTACCCCCGGCGATTTCACAGCCCTGCGGACCGCCATCCGGGAAGCAGAAGATTTCTTGGCCGGACATGCTGCAATTTATCCGGAAGCTGCCGTGGCGATTTACCTGGATGAAATCAACATGGCCAAAACCCTCGCTGAAGAAGGAAAAGTGAACCAAAACGTCATTGACAAACAAATCAAAGCCTTGGCCGCAGCACAGAACACGTTGAAAGCCACTGACGGATTTGAATTCGATGACGAGGATGTCGTGGAAGGCTATGATACGGACAAAGGATTCCGACATCCCGGTGCGCTCCACACCGATGAGGACTTTGAACGCATACGGCAACAGTTGAAGGACGGCAACGCAAAAGTCATAGCCGCATACAATGTACTGAAAAACGCGGCTTATTCACAATCCAATGCCGCCACCTATCCCGTTGAAACCATTGTCCGTGGCGGAGGAGTAGGGGAAAACTATATCAACGCCGCACGCGGTGCCACCATCGCTTACCAGAATGCGCTTCGTTGGAAAATAGACAGGTCGGAAGAACACGCCCGCCACGCCGTAGACGTCCTTATGGCTTGGGCACGCACGACGAAAGCCATCGGCGGAGACTCCAATTATGCGTTGGCAGCCGGACTATACGGTTATGCTTTTGCCAACGCAGCCGAACTGGTACGCGACTACGAGGGTTGGAATGCAGAAGACTTTGCAGAGTTCAAACGATGGATGCTCAATGTGTGGTATCCTTCTTGTATAGGATTCCTACGTGGCCGAAACGGCACGTGGGAAAACTCCGGAGGATGGGGGAAGTGCCCTGGGCATTATTGGTCGAACTGGGGATTGTGCAACGTATTGGCCGTAATGAGCATCGGCATCCTTTGTGATGACGTGTTCCTTTATAACCAAGGCCTTTCTTTCTACAAATACGACCAAGTAGGTACTTTCGTAGACCCACGTACAGCCAACCCGATTTTGAATGACGGACTGACGGAATTCATAGGCAATCTGGTGGTCACGACACAAAATTCGGAGTTGGAAACAGGTGCGTACGGAAAATTGGGACAGATGCAGGAAAGCGGTCGCGACATCGGTCACGCTGCCATGGCTGCAGGATTGGCTGTGGATGTGGCACACATCGGATGGAACCAAGGAGACGACCTGTTTTCCTACATGGACAACCGTCTGGCCGCCGGCATCGAATATTTGGCGGCACAGACGCAAAGCGTGCCTAACCTGCCTTGGACCGACTATCATTATGCCGACCGGGGATTAGCTTGGTGGGACAACCGGTCGTGGCTACAAAAATCACCGGCACTGGGAGAACAAATTCGTCCGTACTGGGGCACCGTCATCGGACATTACGAGGGCATCAAAGGCGTGAAAATGCCTTTCTCTGAAATGGCTTACGAAAAAATGGGTATTGACGGAGGCGGACAGGGCAGTGTCAGCGGAGGATACGACCACATGGGCTATTCCGTGCTGATGAACACCCGAGACTTCGCACAACCTGACCAAGTGCCCACACCACTCACCCCTGTCATGGAATATAATGGAACAACAGTACCCCGCAACGAACTTGGCGGGCTTACCAACACCTATGCCATAGCACCGACCAACGCCCTCCCGGTTGGCACTATCGTCACGCTGAAGCCCCAACTTCCGGTTGGCACGGCAGACACCGGGAAATGGAAATGGAACAACGGAGAGACATCCAAGGACATTACGATTGTGGCGAACAAGAGCGGTGTATGGCGCGTGGCTTACACCAATGAAAAAGGCGTGGAAAGCGAACAGGCGTTCACCATTGCCGTAGCAGGAGATTGCGAAGAAAGCGACATTATACCTTTTATTACTGCCAATGGAAACAAATTGCAAACCCGCACGGTCAACATCCTATACGGCAACCCCGTAACCCTCGAAGTCCAAGCAAAGATGGGTTGGGGATATTACACATGGGAAAACGGAGCCACCGGTCCGTCCATCACTTTGCCGAACGTGACAACTAGCCGGAACGTATCCGTATTATTCATCGGACAAGGTGGACGGAAACAAAAGGTGACATTCCATATCAACGTGCAAATTGCCCGTCCGGACATCACTGTCAACGGAGGACGCTACACGGACTCCTCCATGGCCATAGTGGAACAAGGGGACAACGTGACCCTTTCTGTCACCCCATCCGACTTCATGGTGAACGGAAGTTACCTATGGAACGACGATTCGACAGGAGACGAACTTGTAATCAACGACATACAGACTTCCGGGACGTATAGCCTTTCTTATACGGCAGGAAACCACTCCACCACCCTCAACTATCAAATTTATGTAAAAGACAACAATTACCGAACTATCCCGGTCGGCTATTATTATATCCGACACAGAGGATATGACACTTACCTGACCAACCATGGGAACGGCACGGTTCCATCCTTTGAACCGAAAGGAAGAGAAGAGAACAAAGCCCAACAATGGTATGTGGACAACAGACCGCCTTCCACAGCATGCGGTTTCATGTCTTTATTGGACCAAGCCTATCTGAAAGATGACGGGACATGGAAAACAACATCCACAAGGATGTTCCGCCTCAGCGGAGCCAAAGGCATAACACCTCTGGCCATACAGAAATCCGCACGATCGGGTAAAATATTCTGGAATGTGGACGAAAACGGGAACATAAATTTCGCTGCAACAGAAGAACCTAACGATTATCCTTTTGAATTTATTCCCATAGAAGGCAGCAGCATACCTGAGACCCAAACGGGAAACCATACCGTCATACGTAAACTCTACTATACATTAGACGGCATACGAACTACCAATTTGCAGAAAGGCATTTATATCCGACAGACACTGTTCAACGACGGCACCATGAAACAAGAAAAGATTGTCATTCGTTAGCGTTCCGTCTATCTGACAAGATACCCTCAAAAAGATACTCCTGAATCCATTTCGGTTCAAAAAAAGCCGTTGGTTCCAACGGTAAATGAAATAAAAAAATTATATTTGCATACCGAACGGAATATGAAAAAATGGATTTCTCTTTTTGGGGGTATTTTTGTGACGTTATGGCTCGCAAGCTGTAGCGCGGAAAGCAATGTGAAAAAGGGAGATAAATTCTATGCCATAGGAGAATACTTCGAAGCGGCAGCCGAATACCGTAAAGCCTATATGCGCACCAAACCCAAGGAACGCGCCAAGAGGGGCGAACGGGCCTACAAAGCTGCGGACTGCTACCGGCGCATCAATTATACTTCACGGGCCATCGGATCATACCAAAATGCAGCACGATACAACTACCCGGACAGCATCGTTTATTTTTATTTGGCTGAAATGCAACGCAAAAACGGCGATTATAAAAAGGCGTTGCAGAATTATGAGATTTACCTTCAGTACAAACCAAACGACGTATTGGCACGTCACGGACTACAGGGCTGTACCATGGCACCCATCTGGAAACAGAAACCGACACTGTATTCGATAAGGAAAGAACCGCTACTCAATGCCCGACGCTCGGACTATTGCCCGATGTTGGCAGGTGATGACATGGACATGCTGTATCTGACTTCCACACGCCCACAGGCAACAGGCAACGAACTGAGCGGCATTACGGGTATCAAGTCCGGTGATATCTTTATCTCCAGAAAAGACGATAAAGGGAAATGGCAGGCACCGGAACTGGTAGAATCCGAAGTAAACAGCGAATACGATGAAGGAGCCTGCGCCTTTTCGCCGGACGGCAAAACAATGTATTTCACCCGTTGCACGCATGACCCCGAATATCCACGATATGCACAAATTTATACCTCGGAACGCACGGATGCCAGTTGGAGTGCACCCAAATTATTGGAAATCACAAAAGACACTTTATCCTCCTTTGCCCATCCTACCGTATCGCCGGATGGCAGATGGCTGTATTTCGTATCCGACATGCCGGGAGGATTAGGAGGCTTGGACATCTGGCGAATAGAAATAGGAGAACATGGATTAGGCGGAGTGGATAATCTCGGCGAACCCATCAATACTCCGGGGAATGAAATGTTCCCTTCATTCCGTCCGAACGGAGATTTGTATTTTTCCTCCGACGGACACGTTGGCATGGGCGGATTAGACTTATTCAAGGCCGAACAAGACAGTGCGGGTACATGGACCGTAGAAAACCTGAAATATCCGATGAATTCGCAAGGAGATGATTTTGCCATGACTTTTGACGGACTGCACAACCGGGGATTTTTCAGCACCAACCGGGGAGATGCCCGAGGGTGGGACCACATCATGAGTTTCGAATGCCCGGAAGTATTGCTTACGGTCAAAGGATGGGTCTACGAAAAAGACGGCTATGAACTGCCGGAAGGCCTGGTTTACATGGTGGGCAACGACGGGACAAACTTGAAACTGAGCGTGAAAGGAGACGGTTCTTTTACCCAAGAAATCCAACCCAATGTAGACTATGTATTCTTAGGCACGTGCAAGGGATTCCTGAACCATAAAGAACAACTGCGAGTGGACACTAGCAGCATAAGCAAAGAATACGTACTTCAGTTCGAACTGGCTTCCATCACAGCTCCCGTACTGGTAGACAATGTATTTTACGCCTTCGACAGTGCGGAACTCACGGACTCTTCTACTCTTGCACTGGACTCCCTCGTCACGCTCATGGAAGACAACCCGAACATCACGATTGAACTCAGCTCGCATTGCGACTACCGGGGAAGGGATGAATACAATATCCGCCTCTCCCAACGCCGGGCAGAATCAGTAGTGAAGTACCTGATAGCACACGGCGTCGCTACCGACCGCCTGACTCCTATCGGATATGGCGAGACACGCCCGAAAGTCATCCGCAAACGATTGACGGAACGGTACCCGTTCCTGCATGAGAACGACACATTGACGGAGGCTTTCATCAAAAAACTGCCAGAAGAACAGCAGGAAATCTGCAACGCCCTGAACCGCCGGACGGAATTCCGCGTCCTCCGTACCACTTACGGTTTGTTCGATACTCCGGAAACCCCGAAAAACAACACGGAGGCAAAAGAGCAGTAATCTTTTTCCTCATGCCTATTTCAACCCGAACTTTACCGGTAAAGAAAACAACACCCTGATTTGGCAGATTTCCCCATCTTTTTCCACCACAAATTGCATATATACTCTTCCACTCGCTTCTTCAGATACACAAACTGGCGGATACTTTATATTTTTCGATAAGAAGGCCATACATGCCTTGTTTCCACACCGTCCCGTTGGCATAATACCACACCTTTTTTCGCTTTCCCAAAAACGCCTCCAACCCTCAAACTTTCAGAATCCACTCCTACAGACCGTTCTTTCACAATAACCCAATTTTGCGATTGCACACTTTGCAACCCCGCCATAAGCATCACAAGGAGACTCACAATAGTTTTCACCAAACACATATTCCTTCATTTCTAATCATAAAGCATACCCGACATGGAATGTCCCTGCCCGATATGCTTTATCGTTTAAGCCGGCATCAATGTGGAGATTTCCGTTTTCTCGCTTAAATGCTCCTTCAAAAAAGCCTTTATGCGAGCTATCAGATTCATACAACCATTACTCATCTCTTCATCCTGCGTCTGATAATCGAGATCGCCACACACGGAACCTACCAGATGTTCCTTCTCAGATGTACAATAATCCAAGAATAAGTGAATTTTATTCCAACTACTGTAATCCATAAAACGTGTCAGAAAGTTGCGCTGCCGTCCTTCCATAACCACGATAAAATCGGCCTGATTCAGTAAGTTGCCTACTTTATCAGGACCACTGCTTTCCGGAACCACACTTTCATGAGAAGTGACTCCCCACATGGCCATATCGGCGGACTCTACTTCAATATCCGGCACCTCTGCCTCTTGTATTTTCTTCTTAAAAAGATATTCTACAAAAGGTAACCTACAGGCGCACCCTGAACCGATAAATAAAATTTTCATAGCGCTGTATAGATTAAGTTAGACAATTAGACATCTACGGTGTGAGTAGAACTCTCATCGCTTCAATCCATTCACACTCTCAGGCTTTAAATATAGCATTTACAGAATAAAAAAGCAAGTAACAAGAGAGAAATATATTATTTTTTTAGCATTTTTCACTTTATTCTATTGATTTACGCCATAAATCTCCTTTTAAACTATAAGTCGAAAGATAGCTTGTCCGTATTTTCCACTCCTGTGGATAAAGGTTATTGGCCCGTCCGCCTATATTTTTCACGAAACCGATCGGAGTGTCCTGAAACGTCAACAACACGTAACCTTTAGGAGTGTCGGGAGGCAAGACAAGCACTTCTTTACGTAAATAGGGCACCGCCATGTCGTAGGAAACGGGGACAACCGGGAAAGCCGCACGATTCAAGTCGACGGACATCGCTAAAGCGTGAAGCGGAATATAGTCCTTCCCCTTTACCGTAGCCAACGGAACACCAACCTGCCATACTTTAACCGATTCTCTCAACAAGCCTATCTGACGGGAGAATGAAGCACGTATAGCCGTCCACACCGGTCCGTCGGAAACGAAATCAAAGGTATCGGCATGAAGCAACCATGACCGGCAGGAAGCAGGCAAAGCCGGAACGGAAGCTTGTACAGTACGTTTCTTTTTAGACTTCACACGCTCACTTTTATACCTGTCAGAGGACATCCCCCAATCCGAAGCCCCTTCCTCACCATTTTTTCGTAAAACGGCCAAAAAGAAGCCTTCTCCACGAGTAAAACCGGGAATGAAATGGGCGACGGGAAAAAGCCTTTCCGCCTTCACCGTATCTTTTACAGAGGAGAGCGGAAGCAGGTTCCCCACGACTCCCCAACCCGGTTCCACATCAAGAGGAAGTATTTCCGCACCGAGTTCTTCGGCTATCCAAGCCACATTTTCCTCATCCTCTAAAGCATTCAGCGTACAAGTACTGTACACCAACAACCCACCAGGCTTCAACGAAGGCCATACGTCACGCAAAATCTCACGCTGACGGTCACGGCACATCCGGACAGCCGCCATACTCCAACCTGTCACGGCATCTTCTTCTTTTCGGAACATCCCCTCGCCGGAGCACGGCACATCGGTCACCAACAAGTCGAAAAAGGCCGGCAAACGGGCAAAATCCCTTGGATAACTGTTGGTCACTACCACGTCAGGATGTCCCCACTTCGTCAGATTCTCCAGTAAAACCTGAGCACGTGCCTTTACGGGTTCGTTGGCCACCAACAGACTACCCTCCGGCAGACACGAACGAATATGGGTAGACTTGCCGCCGGGTGCAGCACAAAGGTCGAGCGCTATCACCGGACGGGTTACATAACGGCATAAGACCTGCCCGAGAAACATGGAAGCAGCCTCTTGTACATAATAGGCACCGGCATGGAATAATGGGTCGAATGTGAACGGAGGACGTTCGCTTAGGTAACCTCCTTCACCGGAAGCCCAAGGCACCGGGCCATCTCCCCCATTCAAATATTCCGTCGAAAGACCGGCCCATAAGGACTTGAACGGATTCAGCCTCACACTCACGGAAGGTTCTTCATCCAAAGCTTGGGCAAAACGTGCATAACGCTCCGTACCAAGCAAACGTAGGGCGTAGTCTTTAAACTCCTGAGATATATCCGATCGTGTCATGTCGTATCATTTTATGAGGATAAAAGTACGCAAAAAAAACGTGGCGAACAACAAAATCGGACGGATTTTAATTTGCTTCTGCGCTCGCCTTTTGCTATCTTTGTTCCCACGAAGATAGGATGCGGCTCGGCATAGCCAAACCAGAAAACTTTGTTTTCATTTGTCTCTGCACTCGCCTTTCGCTATCTTTGTACATTAAATCAAACCGCTTACCACATGAAACGCCCTATATTTCCCGTCATATGGCTTTGCCTTTTATGGGCTTGTCTCGCACAAAATATTGTCTTGGCACAAAATGGCATCACTGTCTACTCCGATACGGTGTCGGCTTTGGAAGACGTGGTTCACACGGTACAACCTTT
>ERZ1106976.3174-NODE-3174-length-13421-cov-21.246072_pt1 | contig 13421 bp, 12 predicted proteins | sample MGYA00403687_ERZ1106976 | MGnify/ENA primary metagenome ERZ1106976 (study PRJEB35170, sample SAMEA104062446) | human gut metagenome | biome: human gut; feature: human-associated habitat; material: faeces | place: Denmark | collected 2013-02-22 ... | reverse complement strand
TGACCTCCGGGGCAAGGCTCTCAATCGTGCCGCCCAGATTGCAAAGGCGGTGGGTGCGCTTGGTGCGTTCGCCTTTCTCCAGATACTTCTTTCTGTTCTCCAGACGCTCCAGCTTGTGCTGTTCCTGTGCAAGCTGCGTCTCGGCTCGTTCCTTTTCGGCTCGGAGCTGTTCAAGGGTTTTCGGTTTTGTCATTGTAATTGACCTCCTTTTTTGATTTTGCGGATAAAAAAAGACCGTCAACTTTTCGCATAGTGCGACCAGTCAACAGTCTGATTTTCGGTATTCGGTTTTTGTGTTCAGTTAGACAAACTGAAATTTTACGATTTTTTGTTTTTCAAAAAGTCAATAGTTCTTTTCACGATAAATACGATACATATCAAACCTACAATCCCACAAACAATAGAGTCCTTTAAGTCTGCAAATCCTCCTGTGTACTGCATTGCATAATAATAAACCGTCCATATCAGTATCAATACGAACACACTAATACTTAACCAATAAGACTTTTTCTTCATCTAATTTTCCTCACATTGAACTTCCGATTTGCTTGTTCCATAAAATTCATTTTATTCGCCTTCAAACTTGCTGGCGGCGAACAGCATTTTATGCTGTTTGCAGACGGCAAGTCCACAAGGGATAGCCGCATAAGCGGCGCAAGGGAGTGTAGCTCCCTTGACGGAACGAAGTGACGAAACATTCTCGGTCGGGCAGTTTTCTTCTGCTGACTGGGAATGAAGCTCCGCAGGACGCACATACTCCCGATAGGAGAGTATAGAAGTGCGCCCTTTAGTTCCTAAAGGGTTTTTATCAGTGCGACAAACTGGAAGTTATTTTACTTGCGTTCCATAAATCCTATGATTGAAAAAATCAATCCTACAATCCCAATTCCGATAACGAGCAGCCCCATTCCTGATGAGCAAAGAGAAAGTATAATGGCAAAGAGTATTTCAAATTATGATCGAGTTCTTGGAAGCCTGTATGGTATGGCATCTGGCGATGCGCTTGGAGTTCCGTCCTCATTTATGACGCAGCAATATATAAAAGAGAAATGGGGCTGGATTGATACATTTTATCCGCCGGAAAAAGGGCATATTTTCCATGATGGCTTGCAGGCCGGCGAGTATACAGATGACTCCGAGCAGACGCTCGGATTGATGAATTCCTTTTTCCGCAACAAAAAAGTAGTTCCTCATGATGTTGTGAAAGAACTGTTGGCGTGGGCAGACCGCGTGAAAGATAAATACGCAAGCCCGCTTGGCCCGAGCACGGAGCGGGCATTAAAAGCCATTATGAACGGCGCGGATATTAACGTCAGCGGGCGGTTCGGAAATACGAATGGTTCGGCAATGCGCATCAGTCCGATTGGCCTGATTCATGGACTTCGCGGTTCGTCTTGTGAAGATCTGGTAAAAGACGTATACCAAACCTGCCTTCCGACGCACAATACTACGGTTTGTGTCTCGACGGCAGCTGCAATCGCCTGGGGTATTGCGGTATGTGTTCGCGGTGAAAAAGATATCGAAACAATAGTGGGAGAAACGATGAAGGCGGCGGACATCGGATATCAGTATGGCTATCCTATTGTATCCCCATCTGTTTCCACGCGCATTGCATTTGTTTATGATCTTGTAAAAAAGGCAAATGGTTATCAGGATGCGATGGAACAGATTTATGCATATTTTGGAGGAGGTGACTTGGCGGCAGACTCGATTCCTGTTGCAATTGGCCTGTTCGCATTGGGCGGTGGTGATCCAAAAAAGGTCATTGAGTATTGCGTAAACCTTGGCGGTGACTGCGATACAAACGGTGCGATGGCCGGTGCGATGGCGGGTGCTTACTCTGGGGTAGAGGCAGTACCGGCTGACTGGCGAAACACGATTCGCAAAGTAAATCATGTTGATCTTGAAAGCTATGCATCAAAACTGATTGCCTTGATTCCCGAATGGGAAGTAGCGAAATAATGATGGAGGGACGAAAATGAAAAGAACACTTGCGTTAATTCTTTCTTTACTTATGATGGTTAGCATCTTTGCTGCATGCAGCAGCAAAACTGCACAATCGCCCGATACTTCGACGCCCCCCGCAGATACAGCAACGAATACTCCGGCTGAGGCAGAATCCTCAGAGGACGGCAGCTCGGAAAAGAAGCAGATCACGATGTGGTTCTGGGGCGCAGCTACAGATTATCAGGCTGCGATGAAGCGAATCCTTTGTGGCTGGTATAACAATTCTCAGGACGAATATGAACTTTCGATTGAGTTCAGAAACACGGTCGACGTGGATATCCCTCGTGCGCTTGCTGCAGGCAATGCGCCTGACATCGTATATGCATCTGGCCCGTCCTATACCGCGACATATGTGCAGGAAGGTCTCGTGATGAATCTGGATGCATATTCAGAGCAGTACGGCTGGAAAGACCGCGTTTTGGGCGCGATGTATGATTCTCTGACAGTGGCTGGCAGTCTCTACTCTACGCCCGGCGGCATGTGCGTTGGCGGCCTGTTCTACAACAAGGAACTGTTTGCGGAGAAAGGCTGGGAGGTTCCTACTACTTGGGATGAAATGCTTGCGCTGTTTGAAGATGTACAGGCAGCTGGTATTTATCCTCTGGGCGCGGGCAATAAGGGCTGGAAGCCGTGCAACGATCATTTCAGCTCGATGATTATAAACCACGCTGGCGGTGCGGGCTTGTTCTATGATGCGTTGACAGGGAAAACCAGCTTCAATACACCGGAAATGGTCGCTGCTGTGCAGACTTCCGCAGACTGGTATTCCGCGGGTTATCTTTCCGGCGAGGACTATGTGAATCTCGATTCGCAGGAAGTCATGCAGCTGTTGGGCGATAAGCGCTGTGCGATGGTTATGGCGCCGACCCTGTACATTCAGTTTGCCGGACAGCTTGAGCAGTCTCAGCAGGACAGCATCGGCTTTGCTCCGATGCCCAGCGCAACGACGGAAGAGGCAGTTTACGATCTCTCCATTAACTGCAATTTCTCGATCAACGCGGCTACACCGTATGCCGACGAATGTGCAAAGATCCTCGACTATATGCTTACTGCGGACTATGTAGGTCAGATGACGGAGGCGTGGCCTGGCTACTGGGCCGTCCCGATCAAGGATATTGTCAGCTATGACGCATCTTCGATGACAGGGATGTCCCGTCTGACCATGGATGCCGTACAGAATGCAATTGTGCAGATCGACAAGGGGTATTTTGCGTTCCATCCTTCGACATTCTTCCCCTCTGCGACGGTCACTGCGTTTGAAGACGTGGATACCGTATGGCAGGGCGTTATGACTGCGGAGCAATTCTGTAGCGCCGTAGCGGCCGAATTGGATGCAGAACGTGCGGACGGTGCGGTCGTACCGCTTGCAGAGCCGGCAAAATAAAACATCACATGTGTGTTGCGGCCGTGCTACGGCCGCAACACTTCACAATGACACACGGAGATGCTAAGACATGAAAAGAAAAACAGAAGAAAAGCATAGACTTGACTCTCGACTTCCATATCACTTGATGTCGCTTCCGGCAGTCATTTTAAGCGGACTTGTAGTTTTAATCCCGGCAGTTCAAACGATCTATGCAGCTTTTACAAAGTGGAATGGGATTTCAACCGTGAAGGAATGGGTTGGCCTCCGGAATTTTCGAGAGCTTGCGAATGACTGGATCTTTAAGCAGGCTATAGTCAATAATGTGAAATGGACAATCATTTTTGTAACTGTCCCTGTGATCATTGCGCTGTTTGCCTCTCTCCTTATGGTTCATTTCAGAGTCGGAAAAAAGACATTTCAGACATGTTATTTGATTCCATATCTCCTTGCACCTACGACAAATGCAATCATCTGGTTAAATATGATTTTTAGCCCAAATGCCGGGCTGGTCGGCTTTCTGCAAAAAATGGGTCTCAGCGTTACGTCACCGCTTGGCAACATGAGCACGGCGCTGTGCGGCGTCGCAATGGTTGATATCTGGCATTATTGGGGATTCCTCACAGTGATTTATCTTGCTGCTTTGCGTCAGACACCTGTTGACCAACTTGAAGCTGTAAAACTGGAAGGTGCAAATATGTGGCAGACCTTTTTCTATGTGTATTTGCCCAATATTGGGCCGACTGTCCGCCTGATGTTTGTCCTGATTGTAATATATTCGTTCTGCACTTATGATTATATCTATTTGATGACATCCGGCGGTCCGGCACACGCAACAGAAGTTTTGAGCACGTATGCCTATACGACTGCATTTTCGGCGTTTAAGTTTGGACGCGCATCCGCAATTGCGCTTGTGATGGGACTGATTGGCAGCGTTGCGGCGTTTTTCTATACCTGGTTCAGCAGGAAGGAGGCGCTGGATTAATATGCGAAAATGGCATAACGGTGTACAGAAGAATACAGGATACTGGCTGGCGATTGCTGCATTGCTGATCCTTGCGGTGATCTCCCTGTTCCCATTGGTGCTTGTGCTAATCAATAGCATCAAAACGCATGCACAAATTATGGAGAATCCGCTTGCATTTCCAACGGAGTTCCATTTTGAGAATTTTGTAAATACGTGGGTAAGCGGCAACTTTGGCGAAGGGTTTCTGAACAGCATCCGCGTAACTGGCACATCAATCGTTGTGGGCGTCTTTGCATCTTCAACCATGGGATATGTTCTGGCTACGCGCAGAGTAAAAACATGGAAGCCGCTTACGTTGTATTTCATGATTGCGACAACTGTGCCGCTCCAAATGTTTATGCTGCCGCTTTACTCCTCTTTTGTGAAGATGAATCTGATCGGCAACCCGTATGCGGTCGGCGCAGCAATTGCGGCATGGAATCTCCCGATGCCCATTTTTTTGATGAGAACATACTTCCTTCGGGTCCCGTACGAACTCGAAGAAGCGGCTCGGCTGGACGGCGCAACAACATGGGAGGTTTTCAGCAAAATTGTTATGCCAATTGCCTCGCCTGGGATGATTACAGTGGCATGTATTGTCGGCCTGTTTTCATGGAATGAATATCTTCTCAGCACAACGCTTCTGCAAAATGAGGCGAACTTTACGGCCACGTTAAAGTTCCTTTGTCTGAATGGAACATATTCAAGGGACTTCAGCGTGATTATGTCCGGCGCAGTGATCATGCTTGTGCCTATCGTGGTGGTATTTCTTCTTTTGCAGGAACAGTTTGTTGAAGGCATGGCAGGCGGCGCCGTTAAGGGATAAAACATTTTTTGAAGTATGGAGGAACATATGAACGTAGCATGCTATAAAGATAAGATTTATGCAGGCGTTTTGGGGAAAATTATTGGTGTTTACACTGGACGCCCGGTTGAGGGCTGGAGCTACCAGGCGATCCGGGAGAAATTCGGGTTCATTGACAATTATGTTGCGCATAAAACAGGAGCGCCATTTATTGTTCCGGATGATGATATCTCCGGCACGTTCGGGTTCTATCGAGCGTTGGAAGACAATGGATATTCAAAAGATATTACACCGGAACAAATCGGCGAGGCGTGGTTAAACTACATCGTTGAAGACAAGACAATTCTCTGGTGGGGCGGCCTTGCGCGTTCTACCGAACATTCTGCTTATCTTCGCCTGAAAGAAGGCGTGAAACCGCCGCTGAGCGGTTCAGGAAAGATGAATGGCATGGCCATTGCGGAACAAATCGGCTCGCAGATTTTCATTGATACCTGGGCCATGGTGAATCCCGGAAATCCGGAAAGAGCTGCGGATATGGCAAGAAAAGCAGCCTGTGTCAGCCATGATGGGATTGCAATCGAGTGTGCGGTTTATCTTGCGGCGATGGAGTCCATGGCGTTTGATGAAAGCAACGTGGATACGCTTTTGCAGGAAAGCCGGAAATACATAGGGGATAATGAATACGGGCGCAAGCTGAATCAGCTTCTGGACGATGTGATTGCAGAGTGTGACGCTGCGGACGACTGGAGAACAGTTCGGGATTGGATTGAAGAAAACCACAACTATGCAAAGTATCAGGGCAATTGTCCGATGGTCCCCAACCACCTTGCAGTCATTATGGCGCTGAAATTTGGCGGAGATGATTTCCGCAGGAGCATTGGCATTGCAGCCTCGGCCGGATGGGATACAGACTGCAATGCAGGAAATGTTGGCTGCCTGAACGCAATTCGCCTCGGGCTGGACGCCATTGATGCACAGGCGGAACTGCGCGCTCCCGTGGCAGACCGGCTCTATGCAGTCAGCACAGATGGTGGCGACTGCATCACAGATGCGGTACACGAAGCGAGAAAGCTTCTACGTGCAGCATCTGCGCTGAACAACGAAAGCGTTGATATTCCGCAGGAGCGTTTTGCGTTTGAGTATCCGGGTTCCGTACAGGGATTCATAATCCATCCCGTTCCGGTATTTGATCAAGCTGCTACAGAACTGCGTAATACACTTGCAGAGGAGGGAACGCCCGGATTGAGAATCAGCTATAAGGGCGTTTCGGGAACAATCTCCGCGTCGGTTTCTGTACAGACCTATGTGGATCCTGCACCGAAAGCTGCGGCAGATACCAGCTATTTTGAGGTTTACGCGAGTCCGTCACTCTACACAAGTCAGACGGTACGTGCAGTTGTAGACTGTGAGAAGGAAGAGAATCCGGATCTGCGGTTCTTTATTGATTACTACGACGCAAACGACGAAATTGCGACAATTTGGGCAGATCATTCGATTCCTCTGAAAATGGGACGCAATATACTGAGCTGGGAGATTCCGGACACAAAGGGCCGTGCGGTCTATCGCCTTGGCATTGCATTGGTTTCGGAAACCAGAAAAGACGGCAGCGTGATTCTGCGCACAGTTGACTGGAGCGGTTCTCCCAAGAGATTCCATATGGGGCTGGCAAATGAACTTACACCGGGAATCAGTCCGTTTGTAATCAGGACAAAGTGGATGATGGCGTTTATGAACAGCACAAAGCACACCGGCCCGGATTACCTTGCTACGTTTGCAATCTCTCACCCGGAAAAGAATGGCGTGATGACCATTGGTACAACGGAATGGGACAATTATTCAGTTGCATCCAGAATTCAGTTTGTACACGCAAAATATGCGGGCTTGGTCGCCAGGGCAAAAGGCCATCGCCGGTATTATGCTGCTGTATTTGGCAATGGAACAGCCTATATTCTGTGCCGCAAGGGAGATGAAATCCGCATCATCGGCACTTCAGAGTATCAATATCATGAGGGGGACTGGCACGACTTCAAATTTGAGGTCATTGGAAACCAACTCACAATGTACATTGATGGCGAAATGATTTCCACCTGTAAGGATGATACCTATACCAACGGTGCTGCCGGTTATGTTTGCGAGGAGGGTGCAATTGTTGCCCGTTGTTTCACGGTAGAAGGCAAATAATATGTCAGATTTTGTGGTTGTTTCAACTGCCGTTACCGATGACATCAAGCTGGCCAATGGCAAGACCATTGGCCGGCATCTCGGCGGTGCAGGAATTTATGCGCTCAGCGGCATACGCCTATGGACAGAGTCTGTTGTACTGGTTACTGGCGTTGGTGAAGAGTTTGAGAGAGATTACGGTGGCTGGTTCCTTAATAACGCATGTAAAATGGACGGATTGTTTGTAAAGGACAAGCACACAGCGGTTTCATGCGTAACGTACCTTGAAGATGGCGAGCGAGAGGAAACGCCATTGTATGGTAGCGAGCATTATCTGAGGCTGGAAGCAACACCGGAAGAATTTGAGTCTTTTGTAAAAGATGCAAAGGGCGTGTATATTTTCAAAGATACCAATACGGCGTATTGGCAGAAAACACTTGCTTTAAAGAAAAAATATGGTTTTTGCCTGGAATGGGAGATCAACGCGTCCGCTGCCACAAGGGAAAACTGTGAAATGGTGCAAAAGATCGCTTCACAGTGTGATATTTTCTCGCTGAACAAAAGAGAAGCGTTTGCATTATTAGATGTTGATCAACTTGATCAGGCCATAGAGATCCTTTCAAAGTGGCCTGTTCCAGCGATTTACCTTCGTGTTGGACGGGACGGAGCAATCGTGATTTCCAACAATCAGGTTCTGCAAATTCCGAGCGTGCGGGGAATCACCGCAGTAGATCCGACAGGCGCAGGGAACAGCTCGACAAGCGGTTTTCTATATGGATGGTGTCGAAATGAATCTCCAACACTTTGCGGAATCCGCGGAAGTGTTAGCGCGGCACATTGCATTACACAATATGGGCCGCCATCCTTTACAGAGGAATTATCCCATCGGGCAGCTGCTGAGGCAGCAGCAATGCAGCAAGAGGTATAAAAATAATGAGAAAAAGTGATGAGATACGGGGCAAGCCCTCCATTGAGAGAATCCAAAATCAATTTGTGCATCGTGACCACGTTCCGCCAGAGGGCTTTTTTATCAACGGACGCCCGGCGCTGACACAGATTGATCCCCAAAAAGTGGGGGATTATGTTGTAATTATGGTGCGGGACGCGCTGTGTGCTTATGGAAAAGATCCCGCAGAGGTGCTGGCCAGCAGGCTTGAACATGCAGAACTGATCGGGCAATCCGGTATGTTCACATCATACAGCGGTTGGTACAAGGGCGCACATATTACAGCCGTCAGCGGGGGATCCGGTGCGCCGGAGATGGAACTTATCATGTATGACTATTTGGAGTTTACCAATGCTTCAACCTTTTTGCGCTTAGGCGGCAGCGGGGGATTTGGCGATCATGTCAAACCAGGGGATCTGGTGATTACCTCAGGGGCTGTTCGCGGCGAGGGCATGACCAGGGCCTACATTGATGCGGGTTATCCAGCCGCCAGCCATTATGAAGTTGTAAATGCAATGGTTGAAGCAGCGGAGCGGATCGGGCATCCATATCATGTCGGTGTAACGGTTTCCTGCGACAGCGACTATGTTGGCGGCGGAAGACCCGGCGTTGGAGGGTATATGCAGCCATGGAACACAGAGCATGCAGATATCTATAACCGTGCCGGATGCCTGAACGGCGACAGAGAATCCTCTGCAATCATTACCCTGGCTGCATTATTCGGACGGCGCGGCGGCAGCGTTTGCTCTGTGTCGGATAATATGTGCACGGGAGAACGTTTTACGGCAGGCGTTGGTCACAATTATGCGCTCGATGTTGTTTTGGAAGGCTGCGCCATCCTGCATCGAATGGATATGGAAAAGAAGGACAATCCATACTGGAATCCCAGTATGGCGGGAGGTAAAAATGAAAGCAAGTAATCCGATGTGCAGACAGGCGTGGAGCTTGCCGCTCCTGATGCGTCAGCAGTATGCAGACCTTGAACCCAAGACACGGACCGTATTGACAACAGAAGAAATCTTTTCGATTCAGCGAATCGTGTTGACCGGCTGCGGAGATTCCTATGCAGCGTGCGTCGCGGTAAAGCATATCTTTGAGTTACTGACCGACATTCCGACAGAGGTTGTGTCTGCATTGGACTTGGCGCGGTATTATCATCCAAAGCAGATCGGTTTTGCACCGAATAACCCGCTGGTAATTGCCGTCAGCAATTCTGGGGCCGTGGCAAGGCTGGATGAGGCGATTCAATTTGTGAATGAACATGGAGGCTTTACGCTTGGGATTACCGGCAACGCGGAATCACCGGTCGGAAAAAACAGCCGAAAGATGGTTAAGCTGGATATTCCGCCGTTTGAAAGTGCGCCGGGCGTCCGTTCCTACATGGTTTCCGTTATGGCGCTGCTGCTTCTGGGAATTCGCCTGGGAGAAGTTCGCGGAAAATATACAATGGATACAGCAAATGCGTATCGGCACGACTTCCTGAATCAAGCGGATCAACTTGACGTGCTGCTTCCGGAAATGGATCAAGTTGCAAAAGCTGCTGCCGGGGAATGGAAAGACCACGTCTGCTTCGATTTTACAGGTGGTGGCTTTGATTATGCAACGGCACTATACGGCTGCGCAAAAATCCTAGAAGCGACCGGACGGCCTGCAATGCAGATTAACCTGGAAGAGTGGCTGCATTTGAATTTCTTTGCCCGCGATTATGCGAAAATAGGGACGGTTATCATTGCCAATTCGACAAATCCGGCGTTGAGCCGTCAAGAGGAAGTTATTCGCTATGCGATGCAGATGAAACGTCCCCTGCTGGTGATTTCGGATACACAACCGGGCGAACTCCCTGCCAATTCTTATTTTGCCAAAGTACCGAAAACGGAGACGCAGATCACAATGCCCTTAACACAGTTTGTGCCCTGTGCACTACTCGCAGGGTATTTAGCAGAATTAATGGATGAAACATATGGGCGCGGATGCCAGGGGCCGTGGAGCTTTGCGCAAGAGGGGAACGCTGTACGAAACAGCAAACTCAAAATCAGAAAGTCAGTTTTGAAATAGCGAAAAAGGCAAAGCAGAATTACAGGCTGGTTTGGTTCAGGTACATCAGAAAAAACAAAAACCAGCCCTGCGCAGATAATGGCCGCTGGTACTCCTGGCTGGAAACAAGGTTTTTTATCGGGATCTGCTCGAAGTGAACATTCGGCACAAATCTGTTCAGGTCTTGCATTCATGCACCACCCGGATATCTGAGAGCATCTCGGACACTTTTCCTGTAGTGACAAAATCGCCACCTCAAGTTTGTTTTTTGCATCCATGGAAACATCATTTATATTCGCATGATTTCTGTCTCGTTCGATGGAACTGAGCCACGATGGAACCGTTAGAGTCAAACCTGTGATTTCTAAACTGCTCCGACACGCATGAAAGCCATCAGCATAAATGGCGGTTCAGAGGAAATTGACCGATATATTGTGTACGCCGCTCTGCAAAATCAGCTCGACCGACGAAATTGAGCAGCAGTTCCGCTTGAATTGAGCAATGGGACCGCCCGGATTGAGCAGTCCCACCGCTCAGGTTGAATATGGACAGCACAAAGCTGTCAAGGTATCATAAATATGGTCGGGGTCAGATGTCTTGCAGCCCCTTCCGCTTGCGCATGTTCAATTTGTTCATCTACCGATAGAAGGTTTTTCATCTTAATTCCTCCTTATTTTAACTTTGACATAGAAATAAGGAAATGTCAAAAATCAGACTACTAAATTTTGTGAAATCATGATGCCCTCCATGAAGGTGTTAGCTATCTGAAATTTTGCTTTATCCCTTTCATGACTTGACTATCAGCAAAACTCAAGCTACAATCCATCTCAACCTCGGCAAAAATCCTCCAAATCTGCTTGTTTGTTCTGACCCAGATTCTGACCCAAGTGTGCGCGAAAGCGTGTGGACAAAGCGGACAACGTCTTGCAAAATCCCGCACTTTTCGTTGAGAGGACGGACGTATTTGACGCAAAAACGCTCCATATCACGAACCGATCGCAGCTGGCAGTCATGAGGTCAGCGGTTCGATCCCGCTTATCTCCACCAAAACAAAAAGTCATTCCGTAAGGAATGGCTTTTTTGTTTTGGCTGGGCATACGTGGCGCGAGAAGCGCTGTGGTTCGACCGAATGCATTTTTGCGGCGCAAAAGCGCCGCTTTTTCTGCATGCAATGCAGAAAACATAAGAAAATGCAATCGGCACGGAGGCGGCGCAGCCGCCGGAGTATCCCGCTTATCGTTCCACTTTCCTTTCTCGAAAATCAGCCGCATTTCTTCAGTCATGCGACCTGACCCAGATTTGACCCAAACGGGCGCGAAAACGCGGTGGATTTATCGAGATTTATTTGACAAAATAGCACAAGTTTCTCTGTTTTCAAGAATATTTTGAACGTTTGAACGGCGGCTGCAACTTGCAGCCGCCGCTTTGGTTTTGGGGTCAGATCGCGTTGCGGATGGTGTTTCCGATCGCATCCGCCGCGCTCTGTTTCATCCCCGGTGTCGAGTGGACGTAGGTGCTGAGGGTGAATCCTGCGCTGAAGTGACCCAGCGTTTCAGACAATGTTCGCACGTCCACGCCACTTTTCAGCGATAAGGTTGCAAATGTGTGCCGCATGTCATGAAAACGCACATGCTCCGCACCGATTTCTTTAATAATCCGATCATGCAGCCTGCGAAATCCATCCGGGTCCCACGTTTTCCCAGTACGCGGAGATGGGAACAAATACGGATTTGCAGGATGTCTTGCGTGTTCTTCCATGAGAAGTTTTATCGTATCTGCTGGGAGCAACACCGTTCGGATGGAATTTGGCGTTTTCGATGTGCTGATAACCAGCTTTCCATTCTGCCGCGCGACGCTTTTGTTGATGGACAACGTGCAGCTCTGAACGTCCAAGTCTTCCCACCGTAAAGCCAGCAGTTCTCCGCGGCGCAAGCCTGTGGTCAGTTCCAGATACATCGGCGCGAGAATGCCATGCTCTTTCGCTGCGCTCAGATATGGGCCGATCAACGCTTCCGGCAGGATGTTCATCTCTTTGCGCGTGTTTTTCGGAATCTTACACTTCTTCGCTGGATTTGCTAAAATCAGCTTTTCTTCCACTGCATGCTCCAGCGCCTTATTCAGCACCACATGAACGCATTGTACCATGCGGGGACTCAGACCGTGTTCTTTCAGCTCCGGCTGGTTTTTCTTCTGCACGCGACCGCTCTTGAGCAGCTCGTTGTAAAACTGTTGGATTTGCAGCATTGTCAGCTTTTCCAGCTTCACATTTCCGAGCTTCGGAATGATATGATGGTCGATAGCATTGTGATAAAATTCTTTGGTCGAATATCGCACCTGCGGCTCGTCATAAACGGAGTACCACAGTTTCAGCCACTGTTCGAGTGTATAACTGCCAGCCTTCACAGGATCGAGCTTCTTGCTGTCCTCGATGGCGTTACGCAGCTTGTCCTTGACCTCTGCCTGCGTTCTGCCAAGCACATTCTTCGTAATCGCCTTTCCGTTTGCATCGTATCCGGCAGTGTACCGGCCTTCCCACCGACCATCTTTGCGCTTTCGAATGTTGCCTTCGCCGTTGGCTCGTCGTTTCGGCATCGTGTTTACCTCCTTCGATTTTTGTCAGCACACACGATTACCACAAGCACAGCCGAATCGCAAGTCCAATTTTCCGTCAGGCGCATTTTTGTTCCTCACACTGCCGGTCCAGCCATTCGAGAAATATCTCGCGTGAAACGACAATCCGTTTGCCGATCTGAAATGCCGGAAAGTCTGCGCTGTGCGCGAGTTTGTAAGCTCCGGCTCTGGAAATACCAAGGACGGCGGCAACGTCTGTCATGTTCATCATCAAGGGCAATTCTTCCAGCGAGTGATACTGTTTCTGGTTCATTTTGGTTTCCTTTCTCCCATTCTGGGAATCGAAATTGGCTTGTGAATGGCCGAAAAGAATTACCCAATCAAAGTTTTTCATCCTGTTTTCTTCACGCCGCCACGGTGGGCGGACGCGGCGTTTGTGCAGCGCAGACCTGCACGGATGCGCGGTCGGCCCATAAAACCGCACACATCGGCACAACGCGCCCCACGCCGCGGAGCAAACGGCTGCGCC
>ERZ1106976.3173-NODE-3173-length-13423-cov-9.321215_pt1 | contig 13423 bp, 12 predicted proteins | sample MGYA00403687_ERZ1106976 | MGnify/ENA primary metagenome ERZ1106976 (study PRJEB35170, sample SAMEA104062446) | human gut metagenome | biome: human gut; feature: human-associated habitat; material: faeces | place: Denmark | collected 2013-02-22 ... | reverse complement strand
TCTTTTTAAATGTCAAGTAATCTCCGGAATATGCTTTATTTATCTAAATACCATTACGGAGTGAACAGTAACAAACGGAGTGAACAGTAACGAACGTAGTGCGTGAATAGTAACTAAAACTTTTCTAACACTATTGTATGAAAACGATAAATATTATATAATAAACAGAAATAAACTATCTTTATTCTGGAAATGGATATGCCAGAGTACACAACATGTCTTGTATGTATGGATATGGATAATTCTTAAAACACAGAAATGGAGGATACTATCATGATTAAAAGAATAGGTATGCTTACCAGCGGCGGTGATTGTCAGGCACTTAACGCTACCATGCGAGGAGTAGTAAAGGGACTGAGCAACAATTTGGACGAACTGGAAGTTTATGGATTTGATGATGGATATAAAGGACTGATCTATGGTAAATACCGTATGCTCACATCCAAAGATTTTTCCGGAATCCTTACACAGGGCGGCACAATCCTCGGAACATCCAGACAGCCATTCAAACTGATGCGTGTCCCGGATGAGAATGGCCTGGACAAGGTTGAAGCAATGAAGCAGACTTATTATAAACTCTGCCTGGACTGCCTTGTGATCCTTGGCGGAAATGGTACACAGAAGACAGCAAACCTTCTGAGAGAAGAAGGACTGAACATTATCCATCTTCCAAAGACTATTGATAATGACATCTATGGCACAGACATGACCTTTGGTTTCCAGAGTGCGGTAAACATTGCCACAAATGCCATTGACTGTATCCATACGACAGCATCCTCACATGGACGTGTATTTATCGTAGAGATCATGGGACACAAGGTAGGAAGTCTGACACTTCATGCAGGTGTTGCAGGCGGTGCGGATATCATCCTGATTCCTGAGATCCCATATGATATCAAAAAAGTTACTGCAGCAATCCAGAAACGCGCCAAAGCAGGCAAGCGTTTCACAATCCTTGCAGTTGCAGAAGGTGCGATTTCCAAAGAAGACGCAGAACTTCCTAAAAAGAAATACAAAGAGAAACTGGAAGCCCGAGCAAAGAAATATCCGTCCGTTTCCTATGAGATTGCTGACCAGATCTACAAAGAGATCGGAAGCGAAGTCCGCGTTACAGTTCCGGGACATACACAGAGAGGCGGAGAACCATGTCCGTATGACCGCGTTCTTTCCACAAGAATCGGTGCAGGTGCAGCGCAGGCGATCATGGATGGTGAATATGGCATCATGATCGGCGTGGTAAACGGCAAAATTAAACGTGTACCTCTTGAAGAGTGTGCAGGTAAGCTTAAGATGGTATCACCGAAAGATCAGCTTGTAGTTGCTGCCAAACAGATCGGTATCAGCTTTGGTGACTGATTAAGTGAAACAGTACTTGACTGACAGATACTTTTTCATATAAGATATGGATGTAAAAAAGACCGCCGCGGGAATTTTTTCCGCGGCGGCTGTGATAATAAGATAGAGATAACTATTTGGCGCGCTGCTGACAGTGGGTGTGCTGAATAGTTACGATAGGAGTTTACTCATGAGTTACACTGCTCTTTACAGAAAGTTCAGACCGGATAATTTCGCGGATGTCAAAGGTCAGGATCACATAGTGACTACTCTGACAAATCAGATTAAGCATAACCGTATCGGCCATGCGTATCTGTTCTGCGGCACCAGAGGAACCGGTAAAACAACAGTAGCCAAAATTCTGGCGAAGGCAGTCAACTGTGAGCATCCCGTAAATGGCAGCCCCTGTAATGAATGTGCCATGTGCAAGGCAATCCAGGCAGGAACTGCAATGAATGTGATCGAGATCGATGCTGCATCCAACAATGGTGTGGATAATATACGTGAGATCAGAGAAGAGGTTTCTTACCGCCCTACAGAAGGTAAATATAAAGTATATATTATTGATGAGGTTCATATGCTTTCCACAGGTGCCTTCAATGCCCTGCTGAAAACACTGGAGGAACCACCGTCTTATGTTATGTTTATCCTGGCAACTACAGAGGCGCACAAGATTCCGATTACGATTTTATCCAGATGCCAGAGATATGATTTCCACAGAATCACCATAGACACTATCGCGGCCAGACTGGATGAACTGCTCAAAGTTGAAGGTGTAGAAGCTGAGGAAAAAGCAGTCCGATATGTAGCGAAAGCGGGAGATGGTTCCATGCGAGATGCGCTCAGCCTTCTCGACCAGTGTATTGCTTTTTATCTTGGACAGGAACTTACCTATGATAAAGTTCTGGAGGTTCTGGGAGCCGTTGACACCGAAGTGTTTAGCAAGCTTTTGCGAAAAGTGATCCGGGGAGATGTGACAGGTTCCATTCATATCCTGGAGGAACTGATCGTAGGAGGCAGGGAACTGAGCCAGTTTGTGGGAGATTTTACCTGGTATATGAGAAATCTTCTTCTCGTTAAGACTTCTGAGAATCCGGAGGAAGCGATCGATGTCTCATCCGACAACATGAAGCTTCTGAAAGAAGAGAGCACCATGCTGGATGTGGAGACGCTGATGCGGTATATCCGTATTTTTTCGGATTTGTCCAACCAGATCCGATATGCAACCCAGAAAAGGGTCCTTGTGGAGATTGCACTGATCAAGCTGTGCCGTCCTGCAATGGAGACTAATCTGGACTCTGTTCTGGACAGATTGCGTGTGCTGGAACAGCGGATGGATGAACGTCCGGTACAGCAGGTGATCGTGCAGCAGGGTTCAGGGAAAATGCCGGCAGAAACCGGGGCAGTTCAGGAGCCGGCGGGAAACAAAGCACCGGCGAAAGCTGCACCGGAAGATTTGCAGAAGATCGTGGCAGGCTGGAGAGTGATCACAGGACAGACGACAGGGATGTTCAAGCAGATGCTTCAGAAATCTGTTCCGAAGTATAACAGTGAGACAGGAGAACCTGTCCTTTATGTGGAATTTCAGGATTTCCTTGGGCAGTCCTATGTGGACAATTCGGAAGCGAAGAAAGAGCTTCAGGATATCATCACTGCCCAGACAGGAAAAACAGTAGAGATCCAGATGCTGGTGGCAGATAAGCATCAGCATACAAATCTGGCAAATATCACAGTGGACCAGGCGATAAAGAATAATATCCACATGGATGTTGTGATAGAGGAAGATCCTGATGAGGAAAAAGGAGAATAAATATTGTTACTGTTCACACACCACTATCCCGCGAGGTGTTTTGGCATGAATATGCCAAAATCCCGAGACATACAAGCCAAAATTCCATTGCCGCAGGCAATCTGGAATGAATTTTGGCTACGTTACTGTGAACGGAGTGAACAGTAACTAAATATTCTCCGGACAGGAAAAGGCAGTAAATAATAAGGCAATAAATAGCAAGGAGGACATCACAAATGGCAAAACGTGGAGGATTCCCGGGAATGGGTATGCCGGGAAATATGAATAATCTTATGAAACAGGCGCAGAAAATGCAGCGCCAGATGGAAGAGAACCAGAAAGCTCTGGAAGAGAAAGAATTTACGGCTACTGCAGGAGGCGGAGCTGTAGAGGTAACTATCTCCGGTAAGAGAGAGGTGACAAAAGTAAAGCTTCAGGAGGAAGTTGTAGATCCGGATGACATCGAAATGCTGGAAGATCTCATCGTTGCAGCTACAAACGAAGCACTTCGCAAAGTGGAAGAAGAATCTACAGCTGTTATGTCTAAACTGACAGGAGGTCTGGGCGGACTTGGCGGAGGTCTTCCATTCTGATGGAATACTACAGCAGTCATATCAATAAGCTGATCGAGCAGCTTTCCCATCTTCCGGGAATCGGTGCGAAATCAGCACAGAGACTGGCATTTCACATCATGAATATGCCAAAGGATCAGGTAGAGCAGCTTACCTCTTCCATTACCGGTGCCAGAGAGAATGTACAGTATTGCAAGTGCTGCTGTACTCTGACAGACAGAGAGATCTGTCCCATCTGCAGCAATGATAAGCGTGATCATTCAGTGATCATGGTGGTAGAGAATACAAGAGATCTTGCAGCTTATGAAAAAACAGGCAAGTTTGATGGCGTTTATCATGTTCTTCATGGTGCAATCTCTCCAATGCTTGGAATCGGGCCGGATGATATCAAACTGAAAGAACTCATGCAGCGTCTGGCAAAGGATGAGGTAAAGGAAGTGATTATTGCTACCAATTCCAGTCTGGAGGGGGAAACAACGGCAATGTATATCAGTAAGCTGATCAAACCTACCGGGATCAAAGTCAGCAGGATCGCAAGCGGAGTTCCGGTAGGAGGAGATCTGGAATATATTGACGAAGTGACTCTTTTACGTGCTCTTGAGGGGCGTGTGGAGCTTTAAGGTTACTGTTCTGACAAAAGATCATCGGAAAAGGAGGCATCACTTTGTCTAAAAAGAAAGCAACTTCTTCTGACGTGGCAAAGAGGGCAGGAGTCTCCCAGGCAACTGTTTCCATGGTCCTGAATAAGAAATATAATGTTTCTTTTTCCAGAGAAACAGTGGAGAAGGTAGAGCAGGCAGCCAGAGAATTAGGTTATCATCTTCCTGGACGAAAGAACAGAAAAGAAAGCCGGAAAGAGAAGCTGATCGTTGTTTTTTGCCCTACGCTTACAAGCCCGTATTATGTATTGCTTCTGCAGGGGATTGAAGCAGTGGCGAACAAGCAGGGATATGGTGTCTTTATCTGTAATACACAGAGAGATCCCCGTCTGGAGGAGAAGTATCTGCGCATGATGGGTACAATAGAGCCGCTTGGCATTATCTACTGCTGTAATCCAAATCCGGATTTTCAGCAGCAGGTAGAGGAACTGGCGCAGACAATCCCACTGGTTATCATCAGTAATAAAGAGAAAACTACAACTATAGATGCCATTAATCAGGATAATACAGTTGTGGGAAGGATGATGGCAAGACATCTGCTTGATTTGGGGCACAGAGATGTAGCGTTTATCACTCCGCCCCTGACAAGGAGACAATGGCAGAGAACAAAACGTGTAAATGGTTTTGTGAAAGAGTTTGAGAAAGAAGGCCTGAAGGATCATGTGATCATTAAGGCTGCGGATGAAGCTATCGATATGCAGATTCCACGGATGGATTCGGAATATTCGATGGGTTATGAGCTTACTATGGAGCTTCTGGATGAAGGCAGGGAATTTACAGCTATTGCAGGCCAGAATGATATGATGGCTATTGGTGCGCTGGATGCTCTCCATGAAGCAAGGATTCATGTACCCAAGGATGTATCGGTGATTGGGTGCGATAATATCTTTTATTCGGGAATACGGAAGATCTCTCTTACTACGATCGATCATTTCGTAGCCCTTAAAGGCAGAGATGCCTGTGATATTATACTGCGCAAAATCGATGAGCAGGACCGTTTTCTCACAGATTCTGCTCCTGTCAGTCTCTATAATATTGAATATACCCCCAAGCTGATAGCGAGACGCACTACGGGGTATGTCAGAACCAAAAAAAATAATTAAATACGTCGAATGAAAATTATTAATAATAATTTATCGAAACTGCAGAACAGTTATTTAGTATAGAGCTGTGTGGCGAGGTAGATTGCGAATATCTACCCGGCAGGCATTTTCTGGAAACGTACCAAAATTTCAGGATATGTGGCTGAAATCCGATATCAGAAATGATTTCTGACGGAGGTTTCCTGCAACAGCAAAGACAGCGAACAATTACGAAAAGAAATGGTTATAAAACATATTGTATATTGCATGTTGATAACAACGAATATATGCTTTGACTGAAAAATAAAGAATTAATAAGACGTGCGATTATTAATAAAGAAATTATTAATAATCTTTTGCCACGCTTGACCTGAATGTAAAGTCTGTTATAATGAAACCATCAGATCAATGAACGATTATGACAAGCAAAAATCAGGAGGGTTAAGAACATGAAATTTTTTATTGACACAGCAAAAGTAGAAGATATTAAGGCAGCTAATGATATGGGTGTAATCTGTGGTGTTACCACAAATCCGTCTCTTATCGCAAAAGAAGGAAGAGATTTCAAGGAAGTAATCAAAGAGATCACATCTATCGTAGACGGACCGATCAGCGGTGAAGTAAAAGCTACTACAACAGATGCAGAAGGAATGATCAAAGAGGGACGTGAGATTGCAGCCATTCATCCGAATATGATTGTTAAAATTCCTATGACAGTAGAAGGTCTGAAAGCAGTTAAGGTTCTTCATGCAGAAGGAATCAAGACAAACGTTACTCTGATCTTCACTGCTAACCAGGCACTTCTGGCTGCAAGAGCAGGTGCTACTTATGTATCTCCGTTTCTTGGAAGACTGGATGACATTTCTACAAGAGGTGTTGATCTGATCCGCGAGATCGCTGAGATTTTTGAAGTGGCAGGAATCGAGACAGAAATCATCGCAGCAAGCGTAAGAAATCCGATTCATGTAACAGACTGTGCACTTGCAGGTGCTGACATTGCAACTGTTCCGTACAATGTAATCGTACAGATGACAAAACATCCTCTGACAGATGCAGGTATTGAGAAATTCCAGAAAGATTATAAAGCAGTATTCGGCGAATAAGGAGAATTTACCACAATGGAAAAATTAGAACTTCAGAAAATTGCAAACGAAGTCCGTAAAGACATCGTTACTGCATTACATTCTGCAAAAGCAGGACATCCGGGCGGATCTCTGTCTGCAGCAGATGTATTCACTTATTTATATTTTGAAGAAATGAATATTGATCCAAAGGATCCTAAGAAGGCTGATCGTGACCGTTTCGTACTTTCCAAAGGCCACACAGCACCGGGATACTACTCTGCACTTGCAGAAAGAGGCTTTTTCCCAAAAGAAGATCTGAAGACTCTTCGTCATCTGGGTTCCTATTTACAGGGACATCCGGATATGAAACATATCCCGGGTGTTGATATGTCCAGCGGTTCTCTGGGACAGGGAATCTCTGCAGCAGTTGGTATGGCGCTTTCTGCCAAATTAAGCAATGAAAGCTATCGTGTATACACCTTATTAGGTGACGGCGAAATTCAGGAAGGCCAGGTTTGGGAAGCTGCTATGTTTGCAGGCTTCAGAAAACTGGATAATCTTGTAGTGATCGTGGATAATAATGGACTTCAGATCGATGGTAAGGTTGATGAAGTATGTTCTCCATACCCGATTGATAAGAAATTTGAGGCATTTAACTTCCATGTGATTAACGTTGCAGACGGAAATGATATGGATCAGTTAAGAGCTGCTTTTGATGAAGCAAAAGCTACTAAGGGAATGCCTACAGCTATCATTATGAAAACTGTAAAAGGAAAAGGTGTTTCCTTTATGGAAAATCAGGTTGGATGGCATGGAAAAGCTCCGAATGACGAGCAGTATGCACAGGCAATGGAAGAGTTAGAAAAGGCAGGTGAAGCATTATGTCAGAAGTAAAGAAGATCGCAACAAGAGCAAGCTACGGTGCTGCGCTGGTTGAATTAGGTAAGAAACATGAGAACCTGGTCGTTCTGGACGCTGACCTTGCTGCAGCTACTCAAACTGGCGTATTCAAAAAAGAATTTCCGGAGCGTCATATTGACTGTGGTATTGCCGAGTGTAATATGATGGGCATTGCTGCAGGTCTGGCTACTACAGGAAAAGTTCCATTTGCCAGCACATTTGCAATGTTTGCAGCAGGACGTGCTTTTGAGCAGGTTCGTAACTCTATTGCATATCCGAAGATCAATGTAAAAATTGGCGCTACTCATGGCGGAATTTCTGTAGGTGAAGATGGTGCTACCCATCAGTGTTGTGAGGATTTTGCTCTTATGAGAGTAATTCCGGGAATGGTTGTTGCCTGCCCTTCTGATGATATTGAAGCAAAAGCTATGGTAGAAGCAGCTTATGAGCATGTTGGTCCTGTATATATGAGATTTGGACGTCTGGCAGTTCCGGTTATCAATGACAGACCGGACTATAAATTTGAATTAGGCAAAGGTATTGTCCTTCGTGAAGGAAAAGACCTTACGATCATTGCAAACGGTCTCTGCGTAGCTCCTGCTCTTGAAGCTGCAGAGAAGCTTGCGGCAGACGGCGTAGATGCAAAAGTAATCAATATCCATACGATTAAGCCTCTGGATGAAGAACTTGTAGTTGCAGCAGCCAAAGAAACAGGCAAGGTTGTAACTGTAGAAGAGCATTCAGTAATCGGCGGACTTGGCGGAGCAGTATGCGAATGCCTGTCTGAGAAAGCACCTGTACCTGTAAAACGTATCGGTGTAAATGATGTATTCGGAGAATCCGGTCCTGCCACAGCTCTTCTTGAGAAATATGGTCTTGATGCAGAAGGCATCTACAAACAGATCAAAGAATTTGTATAATTTACGATTCCCTGTGTGATGGTATCTGCCAGAGAGATTACCGTAGACAGGCGGGTAGTCTGAAGGGTTAGCTGTTCCAGTACACCTGCAATATTTACAATCCCTGTGATATGGATATCACCAACAGGAGGAAGTTCTTTCTGAACTGCAGCACCTGGGTAAAGTGCACCATCTGCGATGGTCACATACCCCAGGTGCTTTTTTTGTCCAAGGGAGGCATCCACTGCAATAACCAGACCTTCGGGATGCAGAATTTTGATCTGGCGGGAAATTCTGGAAAGATTTAAAGCATGTACGGGGCTTTTCAGGGTACCGTAAACATAAACGCCATGAGTGTCCGTATTCAGATGTTCAAGTAACTGGTGTCCGATATAGGGACCGAGACAGTCTCCTGTCACGCGGTCACTTCCGATACACAGAAAAACCAGTTCCGACCATCTGCCGGGATATTGAAGAATACATTTATTTAAAAGAAAAGCGATTTCCTCAGCAGAACTGCTTTTCTGTGAGTCCACATAAAATACCATAAAACCTCCCTGATCGTATTATGTACTCGCAGAGTCTCTATTGTACCTGCACAAAAAGATTTCCAGAGCACATTATTGATTATATCTTTTAATTGCTATAGTCCCTTTGCTTCATAACAACAAGCTGCGAAGAGGCTTCTGATAACATCATATCCTTACCGGGATAAAAATATGCACTGTGCAAAATCTGTCGCCAAATTCTGGTAAATTCCTCTTACAATGTGATAAAATCTGCAATTTATCTGTGTTATCCTGATACCCGAAGGGGTGATGAGAGATGATAGAAGTAATCTATAAGGACGAATCTCAGGAAGGACAAAATGGTGAGGAACCGTTTGGATTACCCAGAAATATACGCCAGATCGGCCTGGCAGCCGAAGATTACAGGATTTATATGGAGGACTATGTGTACACATTTCTGGTAAGACTTGCCAGAACGGAAGACTCTCTGGGAGAAGCAAAAACCAGAGTGGCAGTTCTTACAGGAAATCTTAAATGGCGTTCTCAGACAGCTTATCTGTTTATCAAAGGTGCTATTATAGCGGAGGAGATGGAGGCAGCACCTGATCATATCGATTTTTCGGAAAATCAATGGAAGCAGATACAGGAAGTCCAGAAGGAGTACTTCGAAGATCAGGAGATTGTGGGATGGTTCTTTTCACAGCCTCAGCTTCTCCTGAAAGTATCGGAAGTGATGTCAAAAGTACACATGAAACATTTTGGAGGAGAAAAAGTCCTGATGCTTATGGAACCTCAGGAAAGAGAAGATGCTTTCTTCCGTTATGAAAACAATGAAATGGTGCGTCTGGGAGGGTATTATCTTTATTATGAAAAAAATCCCGGTATGCAGACGTATATGATCGACAAAAATGAAGAACTTCAGCCGGAACCTCAGGAAAAATATGAAGATCAGGCTGTGAAAGATTTTCGCAAAATAATTGCAGATAAAAAGGAAACCAGGAAGGAGCCGGCAGCTCCTTCTGTTTTTTCATATGGATTAACTGCATGTCTGGCAATTGCAGTACTGACAGTGGGTGTTAATTTTTACAGAAGTTACCAGAATGTAAAACAGAACGAAAAGGAGAGCGCGACGGTTTCTTCAGTGATCGTTGAGGAGATAACGCCGTCTCCTGTTGTCGGGACTTCGAACAATGAAGCTGTCAGGCAGCATAAACAATACCGGACAGATACTATACAAAATGATGCAGGGAAGAATAAAAAGAATAATGAAGAGAATAATCAAAGCACCAGTGAAAAAGAAAATTCTGAAAAGAAAAACAATACTTCAGAGAAAAAAATATCAGCAGAGCAGACAGATACAGAACAAAAATCGGACAAAACAGAACAGCTTCCGGATGTAAAGACAGAAAAAGCAGATAAAACCGAACAAATCTACCAGCAGGAAGCAGATGAACGTAAAGCACAGAAACGTGTCAGGGAAGCTGTGCAGAAGGAAAACAGCGAAGCAGCGGGAAAAGCCCATGAGTCATATGTGATTCAGCCCGGCGATACTCTTTTTCAGATAAGTATGGACAGATACGGAAGTATCGAAGCTATAAGCCAAATCTGTAAATTGAATGGGATGTCAGCGGACGAAATCATTTATCCGGGACAAGTAATTGTATTACCTTAGAAAACTGTGCTATAATAAATGGCAAAAACTGAAACCTGATAATCAACAAAATGAAAGTGAGAAATAAGGTAAAGGCTAAAATGGCAAATACATTTAAGAAAATAATAAAAAAACATAAAAAGAAAAAGCTTCAGGCAGAGAGAAACAGAAAAGCGAAAGCCCGGGAGAGAGCTGAAGAGGAATATGCAGATGATTATGAGCGCAGATTGTCCCGCCACAAAAGAAGTGTAGTGAAAAAGACAGTTATTACAGTGGTGGCGATAGCTGCTGCTGTAACGGCTGTGGGATTTTACATAGAGAAGAGAAGCTATCATACTTATAAAGTAGTCCAGACAAGTGAGCAGGAGGATATTGTTTCTACAAATTATGTTGAAATGGATGGAAATATCCTTCGATACAGTCCGGACGGGGTTTCCTTTGTTTCTGATAAGATGAGTACACTCTGGAGCGAAACCTATCAGATGCAGAATCCTGTGGCAGATGTTAACGGAACTCATGCGGTGATTGCGGATAAAGATGGAACAACTTTGGAGATTTATGATAAATCCGGAAAAACAGGCAGTGTAACTACTTCTTACAGTATTGTCAAAGCAAAAGTATCCAAAAGCGGTCTTGTTGCGGCAATCCTGGATGGCGGAGATGATACATGGATTGATTTTTATGGTACAGATGGAAGTCTGATTGCTGAAAATCAGACGAAGATAGATGATCCGGGATATCCCCTTGATATTGCTGTATCTGAAGACGGAGTGATCATGATGGTAACCTATCAGTTCGTAGATGGAAGTGATACGACCAGTTATGTGGCATTTTACAATTTTGGAGATGTAGGACAGAACGAGGATGACAGAATTGTCAGTGGATATAAGTATGAAGGCGTGGTAGTTCCGCAGATCCAGTATCTTGATAATAACCGGTCTGTAGCACTTAAAGATAATGGATTTACAATTTATCATGGAAGCCAGATTCCGAAGGAAGTAAAAACAGTAAAAGTAGATAAAGAAATTGTCAGTACTTTTTATGATAATGATATGATTGGTCTTGTGTTTAAGAATGACAGTAAAGACAAACAGTATACAATGGAAGTTTATACTACAGATGGCAAATTGAAATTCAAAGAAAACTTCAACATTCCATATACGACGATTAAATTAAGCGGTGGAAATATTCTGATGTACAACAGTTCCCAGATGTGTGTAATGAACAGCAGGGGAGTACAGAAATATCTTGGCAGTGTGGATGGAACGATCAAAGATTTCTTCAAAATCGGAATGAACAGATATCTTCTGGTATTGGACAGCGGTGTAGAGATAATAAAACTTAGTTAGGAGGATGAAAATGGCTTTAACGTGGGCCGGAGTCATTACGATACTTTTTCTGGCGGCTGCATGTGTCAGAGGTTATAGGCGGGGACTGATAAAAGAACTGGTTTCGCTTGTATGTGTTTTTCTGTCGATGGCGATCGTGTGGTTGATAAATCCTTATGTAAATGAGTTTATTCGGGAAAATACATCAATTTATGAAAAAGTACAGGAAAGCTGCCGGGAGTTTGTAGGAGAGGAATACAGCACATGGACAGGCAGTGGAGAAAGCCAGACTGAATTTATAAATGAAATGAATCTCCCGGAACTGCTGAGGAATGGACTGGTTCAGAATAATAATTCTGACAGTTACCAGTATTTGGCTGTAACTACATTTTCGGATTATATTGCCCAATATCTGGCGAGAATGGCAGTGAACGGAATTTCTTTCCTGATTTCTCTGCTGATGTCGACGATTATGGTGAGGAGTATCACATGGATGCTGAATCTTGTGACGAGATTACCTGTGCTGCATGGCATGAACAAGGTAGCAGGAGCGTTGCTGGGGGCAGTTAAATTCCTTATAGTAATATGGATTATCTTTCTGGCTCTCACCATTGTGTGCAATACAAAGGCTGGTGAGGCGGCCCTTCAGATCATTAAGAAAGATTGCATCCTGAGTTTCATATATGACAGAGATATCCTGATCAGGATATTTATGAGTATCTTCTATTAAAAAGGTTTGGTATCTGTGGACCGTAGGTATCGGATCCGAATGTCTTCCTGCGCAAATGCGAACGATTTTTAAATCTTTACTCTGATATTGGGGCGTTAAAAATGAGTATATTATAGCGATATCGGAGATGGCGTAAAAAATATGTAAAAAAATGTAAAATAATACTTGACGCAAAAAGAAAATAATGATATGATAAATCCGCTTCTGAGTGAGGCGGATTTTTTTTGACAGACAACAGAGATTTGGTTGAATAAAGTTGAAAAAATATAAAAAAAGTGTTGACAGGAAACTGAAGACATGATATTATATCAGAGTTGCTGATGCAGATGAAAAAGAACTTAAAAAATAAAATAAAAAAGTTCTTGACAAAACAAAAAACAAGTGATAAAATAGAACAAATGGCGCAAAAAATATAACATAGCAAGCCTTTATTTTAAAATTCACATTGCAAAATCTGATATTTTTGTTATAATATATACAAGGCTCGGGCGGGTTGTCGCTTGCGTGCAATACGAAGCTTCGGCGTTTACGCCGGCGCAAAAAATTTTTGGAGAGAAACAATGATACAACACACTTCCGTCAGTTACTACGGCTTTAACTACGTAGAATATGCAGAAAAAGACTTCATCGAAATGAAACAGCACGGTTGCGATACCGTTATTTTAGCGATAACCGAGTTCGATATGGACTTTTGGTTCCCCAATATCAACGCGATTATAAAAAAGGCTCATGAGATGGGGGTGGTGGAATTCCGCATCAATCACATCCTGGAAAGTATACTCTTTACAGGATGTGATTGATGAATACAATGCTTTGAGTGTAGGAGAAATCAAATCCGTCGATTATGACAGCCTGGTGCGTGATTTATATACTTCTCCAGCCAATAAGCGCGCTATCTGGCAGAC
>ERZ1106976.3150-NODE-3150-length-13495-cov-33.752827_pt1 | contig 13495 bp, 9 predicted proteins | sample MGYA00403687_ERZ1106976 | MGnify/ENA primary metagenome ERZ1106976 (study PRJEB35170, sample SAMEA104062446) | human gut metagenome | biome: human gut; feature: human-associated habitat; material: faeces | place: Denmark | collected 2013-02-22 ... | reverse complement strand
GGTTTTAGATCTTTTTGATATTGAATATGACGATCCTATGGTTTTCAATGCCAATAATGCAAATGCTGATAATGCAAACAATGAGAATAAGGGGAATTGATATTGGAATATATTGTTACAGGTAATGAAATGAAGCTTCTGGACGATACAACATCACAGGTCTTTTTGGTTCCTTCGGTGGTGCTGATGGAGCAGGCTGCGGCCGGTGTTGTCCGGGAGCTTGTTGCATGTTTTGATAAATCAAAGGAGTTTGCCGTGATATGCGGCAGAGGCAATAATGCAGGAGACGGTATCGCGATAGCAAGACTTTTAAATCAGGCCGGATACAGATGCATGTTGTACTATGCTTTTGGCACAGATGAGGCAGGAAGCGAGCTCTTTGAGCTGCAGAAAAATATATACGCAAGGTATGGCTTTAAGGTGGTCTCTGATATTGAGTGTGTGTGTAAAAGTGACGTAATAATAGATGCACTGTTTGGCACAGGGCTTAAGCGAGCCATAGAAGGCTCTTTAGCAGATGTGATTTCAGCCGTTAACAAGGCAAATGCTTACAGGGTGGCGGTCGACGTGCCGTCGGGAGTGGATTCTGATAAAGGACATGTGATGGGATGCACTTTTAAAGCAGATTTCACATATACTTTTTCTTATAAGAAGACAGGCCTTCTCCTGTGGCCGGGCTGTGATTATTGCGGTCTGGTTAAGGTGGTGCCTATAGGCATAGATGACCACAGCTTTTGTGGTAATCTGCCATCAGTAAGGGCTCTTGATGAGTCTGATTTAAAGAAGCTTGATAACAGACCGGCACACTCCAACAAGGGAACTTTCGGAAAACTGTTAGTTATAGCAGGAAGCCGCAATATGGCCGGTGCGGCGGTGCTTTCGGCAAAGGCTGCATACAAAAGCGGAGCAGGGCTTGTGAAAATTATAACGCCGGAGTGCAACCGCTCAATAATCCAATGTGCTTTGCCGGAAGCACTGCTTTGTACTGATATCGCGTCAGCTAAAGCACTTGAGACAGAGCTTGATTGGGCAGATGCGGTGGTGATAGGTCCAGGTCTTTCAAAGTCTGATAATGCCAAAATGTTAGTTGAAACAGTACTAAAAACAGCAGAGATACCTCTTGTGATTGATGCGGATGCGCTTAATATCATATCAGACAACATGACTTTACTTAATGAGCATAAAATGCCGGTCATCGTGACTCCGCACCTGGGCGAGATGTCCAGACTTATGAAAAAGAGCATTGCTAATATACAGGAGGATATCATCGGTGTGGCAGGAGAGTTTGCAAGCTTGTACAATGTGACTTGTGTGCTTAAGGATTTTCGTACGATTATCGCAGCGGCTGATGGCGAAAAGTTTATCAATCTGTCCGGCAATTGCGGTATGGCAACAGCCGGAAGCGGAGATGTGCTAAGCGGTATCGTGGGAGGTCTTCTGGTACAGTTGCATGACACGAAAAAGGCCGCGGCATACGGTGCATTTATTCATGGACTTGCCGGTGATATGGTATTTGACAATACCGGCTCTTATGGTATGATAGCAAGTGATATTATTGATGGATTAGATAAAGTTTGGATTAAGGTGGAAAAAAATGGCAATTAACAGAATCAGAGCAGATATAGATCTGGATGCAATTTTATATAATATGGAGTCGATGCATAATAAGCTAAAGCCGGGGACAATGATGGCAGCAGTTGTAAAGGCTGATGGCTATGGTCATGGTGCTGAGGCTGTTTCAGAGGTACTGGAGCCGCTTCCGTATCTGTGGGGCTATGCCGTTGCTACAAGCAACGAGGCAATGCAGCTTATCGCAGCAGGCAGAAAAAAGCCGATACTTATTTTAGGACTCAGCTTCCCGGAGCAGTTTGAGGAGATAGTGGACAATGATGTGCGACCGGCGGTATGTACCTACGAGACCGCTAAGGAACTTTCAAAAATCGCAGCTGCTAAGAATAAGACCTGTAAGATACATATCAAGATAGATACCGGCATGTGCCGTATAGGCTTTCAGGTGACAGAGGAAAGTGCAGATATTATTGCACAGATTGCTAAGTTGCCGAATATTATGATAGAGGGAATATTCACTCACTTTGCAAGGGCAGATGAGCTGTCAAAGGAGCCTGCCTTTGAGCAGTTTGATCTTTTTAAGAGGATGATAGCTCTTGTTGAGGCAAGAGGAGTCGAAATCCCAATTAAGCACTGCTCAAACAGTGCGGGAATAGTAGAAATCCCTGAGTGCAATATGGATATGGTAAGAGCAGGCATCACACTCTATGGTCTGTGGCCGTCAGAGGAGGTAGACAAGAGTAAAATCTCCCTAAAGCCTGTTATGTCGCTGCACAGCAGAGTTGCTTATGTAAAGGAGCTTGAGCCGGGCAGGCATATAAGCTACGGCGGCACATTTACGGTAGAGCATCCTATGAGGATAGCAACTGTCCCGGTGGGATATGGTGATGGATATTCAAGAGGACTTTCAAACAAGGGATGGGTTCTCATAAAGGGAAAAAAAGCACCTATATGCGGCAGAGTCTGCATGGATCAGTTTATGGTTGATGTGACAGACATACCTGACGTGAAAATAGGCGATGCAGTTACTCTGCTCGGTAAAGAAGGGGATGAGACAATCACTATGGAGCAGTTAGGTGAGCTGTCAGGCAGATTCAACTATGAGTTTGCATGTCTTATCACACCGCGTGTTCCAAGAATTTACCACAAAAACTAAAAAAGTGTAACTTTTAAGAATACACTCGAAAAATCTGGAGATACTTTTTGTATACCATAATATGGAGTGTATTCGTGTATGATTATTCAAAGAGGAGATATTTATTACGCTGATTTAAGGCCTGTTGTAGGCTCAGAGCAGGGCGGGATAAGACCTGTCCTTATAATACAAAATGATGTCGGAAACAGACACAGCCCGACGGTAATCTGCGCAGCAATAACCTCGCAGATGCATAAAGCAAAGCTGCCCACCCATGTGGAGCTTGCCTGCAAGGAGTATGCGCTTGCAAAGGATTCGGTTGTGCTTTTAGAACAGCTTCGCACAATCGACAAAAAAAGGCTTAAGGATAAGGTGTGCCATCTTGATGAGGACACATTGCTTAAAATAGACAGGGCGCTTGAAATCAGCTTAGAACTTATTACATAGGATAATAAAACATTATGTTATATGCAATTATAATTTTATCGATACTTGTAGTGATACTTCTTTTGTGTATTGGAGTATTGCTTTATGGAATGAAAAACAACAAAAAGACTCTCGATGGAATACTTGGAAATGATGATGTCACAGAGGAAGAGATTATTTCTATGGTCAGGGAGGGGCATGAGCAGGGAACAATCCTTGCATCTGAGGCAGAGCTGATACACAATGTGTTTGAGTTTGATGATAAGGAAGTAAAAGATATCATGACTCACCGCAAAAATATCGTAAGCCTCGACGGCAGTATGTCCTTTATTGATGCAATCGAATTTATCATAGATACCGGCAAATCTCGCTTTCCGGTCTATGAGAATGATGTTGACAGTATCATCGGAGTCTTACATATCAAGGATGCTTTTACATTTTTTGAAAAAAATGAGGTTTACCGCAGCAGTATCAAGGACATAGACGGGCTTATCCGGCCGGTTGACTTCATACCCGAGACGGTAAACATCAATGATCTGTTTAAGAAGATGCAGTCTAAAAAGAGTCATCTTGCGATGGTTGTGGATGAGTACGGACAGATATCGGGACTTATCGCGATGGAGGATATACTCGAGGAGCTTGTCGGAAATATCGAGGATGAGCACGATGAGGAAGAAAACTACATAAGAAAGAATGATGACGAGACATTTATAATGGACGGCATGACTGAGTTTTCCGATGTGAAGGAGGCACTGTCACTGCCTGTTGATGATGATGCCTACGAGACGCTTAACGGTTTTATCATATCGCTTTCGGATAAGATTCCGGAGGAGGGGGATAAGACTGTGATTAGCGCATATGGCTACAGATTTTCTGTTATGAGCGTCGAGGATAAGGTGATCAAGCAGGTAATGATTAAGAAACTTGCGCCGGAAGAAAAAAAATGATATTATAAGGTATGGATTATTTTTAAAAGTAGAAAAGAGGATACAAATTATGTCAGGACATTCTAAATTTGCGAATATCAAGCATAAGAAAGAAAAAAATGATGCTGCAAAGGGCAAAATCTTTACAATGATCGGTAGAGAGCTCGCAGTTGCAGTTAAAGAGGGAGGACCGGATCCTGCCAATAACTTCAAGCTCGCACAGGTAGTTGCTAAGGCAAAGGCCAACAATATGCCAAACGATACAATCGAAAGAGGTATCAAGAAGGCGGCAGGAGACGGCAACAGTGTAAACTATGAGACAGCTACATATGAGGGCTATGGACCATCAGGCACAGCTATTATCGTAAAGTGTCTTACAGACAATAAGAATCGTACAGCGGCCAATGTCCGCAATGCCTTTACAAAGGGCCAGGGAAGCATCGGTACACAGGGATGTGTATCATACATGTTTGACGAGAAGGGTCAGATCATCATCGACAAGGAAGAGTGCGATATGGATGCAGATGACCTTATGATGCAGGCACTCGATGCAGGCGCTGAGGATTTCGCCGATGAGGAGGACAGCTACGAGATTACAACTGCACCTGCTGATTTTGATGCAGTCAGGGCTGCTCTTGAGAAGGCAGGCATCACAATGGCTTCAGCAGAGGTCACAATGATTCCACAGACATATGTTACACTGACAGATGAAGCTGATATCACGAATATCGGCCGTATATTAGACCTTCTTGACGATGATGATGACGTCCAGGAAGTATACCACAATTGGGAAGAGTAAACTAAATATTATATATCACGGGTTTTAGCGGGAGGAGAATATGAAGAAGATTCTATTTGTAGCTTCAGAGTGTGTACCATTTATAAAAACAGGAGGTCTTGCAGATGTGTGCGGTGCACTTCCTAAAGAGTTTGACAAGAACTATTGGGATGTAAGGGTTGTAATACCTGATTATAGCTGTATACCGGAGCAGTATCGTAATAATTTTGAGTATGTTACCCATTTTTACATGAGCTCAGGTCCATACGTGCAGGACAAGTATGTCGGAGTACTCAAATATGAGCAGGACGGCGTTACATATTACTTTATTGACAATCAGGAGTTTTTTACAGGATTTTCTCCATATACTTCTGACACTAAGTTTGAGATTGAGAAGTATACATTCTTTGACAAGGCTGTACTCTCAATGCTCCCACTTATTGATTTTAAGCCGGATATTATACACTGTCATGACTGGCAGACAGGCTTTCTGCCTGTATACTTAAAGAATGAATTTGCCGCAAATCCATTCTTCTGGGGTATCAAGACTATCATCACTATCCACAATCTTAAGTTCCAGGGCATCTGGGACAAGGAGTGGGTACAGGGTGTTTCAGGTCTTACAGACAATCTGTTCACACCTGATAAGCTTGAGTTCAAGAAGGATGCAAATATGCTTAAGGGTGGTCTTGTATATGCTGACTACATCACCACTGTCAGTGATACATATGCAAACGAGATTCAGACAGAGTACTATGGTGAGGGATTGAACGGACTCTTAAGTGCCAGACATTTTGACATGCAGGGTATCGTAAACGGTATTGATTACAATGTCTATGACCCACAGACTGATGGCAAAATCTATTGCAATTACAATGCTTCCGATTTCAGAAAGAAGAAGTTTAACAACAAGACAAAGCTTCAGCAGGAGCTTGGGCTTGCGGTTGATAAAAAGAAGTACATGATAGGTCTTATTTCAAGACTTACAGACCAGAAAGGTCTAGACCTTATCAATCATGTGATTGAAGGTATCGTGGACGATTTCACACAGCTTGTTGTTATCGGTACAGGAGATCCTCAGTACGAGAATATGTTCAGACACTATGCATGGAAATACCCTGACAGAGTTTCGGCAAATATATGTTACTCTGATGATCTGGCACACAAACTATATGCGGCTGCTGATGCATTTCTGATGCCGTCCAGGTTTGAGCCTTGCGGTCTGACACAGCTTATTTCATTCCGCTACGGTACCGTTCCGATTGTCCGTGAGACAGGAGGCCTCAAGGATACGGTTAAGCCTTACAATGAGTATGAAAATTCAGGAGATGGTTTCTCGTTCTCAAACTACAATGCCGATGAGATGCTTGCAGTCATCAATTATTCTAAGCACATCTTCTTCGATAAGAAGCGGGAGTGGAACCAGATTGTGGACAGGGGCATGGCCAATGATTTCTCTTGGAATGCTTCCAAGTTCAAATATGAGGGATTATACAATTACCTTATTGGTGAATAAAATATTTTGGTGAAATTATGGTTTTTGCATAACATTTTACCCCGCCATTCATGGCGGGGTATTTTGCACCTCATTTATGATTAATCAGATTACTACATGCTACGCATTCCGGTAATCTGACTCCACCTCGAAATCCGCTAATGCTACAGTTCGCATATGCGAACTGCAACCGAATATGCCTATTTAAAATCGCCTGTAGCGATAGGCATATTCGTCGGCATATTCACAGCTTCATACGAATCAAATCAGCAAGTGATTTGATTCTGTAAACGAATATAGTGAGTAATTTAACTTGTCGTCCTCGCAGCAAATTGCTACTTTCTCGGTGTAGTGCGGGTCAATAAGGTATACATCGAATTGCATGCAAGCATGAATCGATGATACCTTTTGACCCTTTAATCACAAAATCGAAAAATTACTTTAGAAAATTTACACATAACAGAAGAAATATGTTATTATATACTCTGTAAATCAAAATACGGAGGTTAGTTAGATGGCAACGAGGAAGAAATCCTCAGCAAAAAGACAGACTAAAAAGGAGAGAATGGCTCAGATAGAGAGGCAGCAGGCCTTTAAAAAGGAAATATTTCTCTGGATAGTAGTAGCTGTTTCAATCCTTTTATTTATAAGCAATTTTGGAATAGGCGGTCATTTGGGAAACGCAGTAAGCGGTTTCCTTTTTGGTGTATTTGGAATGGTGGCATATATTTTTCCGCTTGTGCTTCTGGTGGGCAGCTTTTTTGCCGTGTCCAATAAGGGCAATTCATATGCTATCATGAAGCTTGTTATGACCATAGTTTTCATATGGTTTATATGTGTGTTTATGTACCTGGCAGTGTATGGTGAATTCGCGGTTTCGCCGGTGCAGTCATACATTGACAGTGTTGAAAGGCATTCAGGTGGTGGCTTTATAGGTGCTCTTATAGGCTGCATTTTAGTTCCGGCGGTAGGAATTATAGGTGCATACGTGGTGACAATAGTTGTGATGATTATCTGTCTTGTGCTCATTACCGGTAAATCATTCATGAAGGGTATGAGAAACGGCGGCCGAAAGGTATACGAGTCAGCGCGTGAGAATAATGAGAGATATCAGGAGTATCGGCAGTATAAGTCAAGAGAGCGTCAGACAAGAGAGGGTTTAGCTTCAGATAATACAGACAGCGACATAAAGGAGGCCGCAAAAGGTGGCAGAAGGAGTAAGCGTGCCGGCCGAAGGATGGACAATAAGATAACAGGCGTGTCACTTGATACAAAAATTGATGGCAGTGAAAACGCGCTAGATTCAGGCATGACAGGTAGTGATACAGCGCATGTGGGGATATTTGGACAAGGGGCAGCAGCTACAGATGCGCTTGGTGAGATAACTATAGAGAATTATCCGAGTTCACCTGCAATAAAGGAGAAAAAGACGACAAGCCTTACATCAGGGAATGCAGGGGAAATAGTGCAAACACCGGACTTTGGTGTGGCATCGGAGCCTGTTTCGGTTTTGGGTGGCACAGCTGCAAGCCATGTGTCGCAGATACCTATATCGGGCTGCGTGGAGCCTGATATATCTGATGATTTTGGCATACAAAAAGATAATGAGCTGCAATCAAAATTATCAGCTCCGGCTGCAGATGCGGTAATGACAAAACCACCTGCAGCAGAGCCAAGTAAGAAAAAGGTCAAATCAGACAAGGATGAGCTTGCCAAAGAGGTTGAAAAAGTCAGTGAGCAGATAGCGATAAATGACGCAGAAAATGCAATCCAGCAGAAGCCGTATGTATTTCCGGCTGTTGATCTGCTTAAGGCTCCTGACAGGGGTAAAACCGGTGATTCGCAGGCTCATCTGCGTGAGACGGCGGCAAAGCTTGAACAGACTCTTAATGTGTTTGGGGTGAATGCGAAGGTGAATAATATAAGCTGCGGTCCTGCTGTTACAAGGTTTGAAATCACACCGGAGCTTGGAGTGAAGGTATCAAAGATTGTGAATCTGGCAGATGATATAAAGCTTAATCTGGCAGCCGCAGATATACGAATCGAGGCTCCAATTCCGGGAAAAGCCGCTGTGGGCATCGAAGTGCCAAACAGCCAGAGTGTTGCTGTTTCCTTCAGGGAGCTTGTGGAGTCTGAAGAATTTAAAAATGCCAAATCAAAGATTACATTTGCAGTGGGAAAAGATATTGCAGGCAAGGTTAAGGTTACGGATATTGCAAAAATGCCACATCTTTTAATTGCAGGTGCTACCGGATCAGGTAAGTCAGTTTGTATCAATACAATTATCATGAGTATACTATACAAGGCAAAGCCGGATGAGGTAAAGCTGATTATGATTGATCCGAAGGTGGTTGAGCTTAGTGTATACAATGGCATACCTCATCTGATGATTCCGGTTGTTACAGATCCTAAAAAAGCTGCAGGAGCATTAAACTGGGCGGTTTCAGAGATGACAGACCGATACGAGAAGTTTGCAAACAGTGGTGTCAGGGAAATAAACGGTTACAATGCCATGATTGATGCAATGGATGGCAAGGATACAGAAAAACCGCCAAAGATGCCACAGATTGTCATTATAGTTGACGAGCTTGCAGATCTTATGATGGTTGCATCAAAGGATGTAGAGGAGGCAATATGCAGGCTGGCACAGCTTGCGAGAGCAGCCGGTATACATCTGATCATAGCCACACAGAGGCCTTCTGTTAATGTTATTACAGGTCTCATCAAGGCGAATATGCCAAGCCGTATCGCATTTGCGGTTACAAGCGGTGTTGACAGTCGTACCATACTTGATATGAATGGTGCGGAAAAGCTCCTTGGAAAGGGAGATATGTTATTTGACCCACAGGGTGTTCCGAAGCCCCTTCGAGTACAGGGCGCATTCGTTTCAGATAAAGAAGTTTCCGATATTGTGAAATTTATTATTGAAAATAATGAGAATGCACAGTACAGTAATGATGTGGCACAAAAGATGGAGAGCCTGTCGAGTGATACGACAAATACAACCGTTACCATTTCAGATGTGGAAAACACGGATGATGGCAGGGACTCTTACTTTGCGGAGGCAGCGTCAATTATCACAGATAAGGAACGGGCTTCAATCGGAATGCTTCAAAGATACCTTAAAATTGGCTTCAACAGGGCGGCCCGCATCATGGATCAGCTCGAAGAGGCCGGTGTAGTTGGACCTGAGGAGGGAACAAAGCCCCGCAAGGTTCTGGTGACTAAAGAGGAATTAGATACTATATTAGAGAATAATTAACACAAAGGAGCAAAGAAAAATGAAAACAGATATTCAGATCGCACAGGAAGCTACAATGCTTCCAATCAAGGATGTAGCAGCATCTATAGGGATTAAAGAGGATGACTTAGAGCTTTATGGAAAGTATAAGGCAAAGATTTCTGATGAGCTCATCAATCGCACAAAGAAAAATCCTGACGGAAAGCTCATACTCGTTACAGCTATTAACCCGACTCCTGCAGGGGAGGGAAAGACAACCACAAGCGTCGGTCTTGGAGAGGCATTTGGACGCCTTGGGAAGAAAGCACTTATCGCACTTCGTGAGCCGTCACTAGGACCTTGCTTTGGTATCAAGGGAGGAGCAGCCGGTGGCGGATATGCACAGGTTGTCCCAATGGAGGATTTAAATCTTCATTTTACAGGAGATTTTCATGCAATTACATCTGCGAACAATCTGCTTGCAGCACTTCTTGACAATCATATCCAGCAGGGAAACGAGCTTGGCATCGACCCGCGCCAGATTGTATGGAAGAGATGTATGGATATGAATGACCGTGTCCTTAGAAATATCGTTGTTGGTCTTGGAAGCAAGATGGACGGAATGGTCAGAGAAGATCATTTTGTCATCACTGTAGCATCTGAAATTATGGCAATACTCTGTCTGGCCGATGATATGGCAGATTTAAAGAAGCGACTTGGAAGAATTATTGTGGCATATACCTTTGACGGAAAGCCTGTCACAGCCGATGATCTTCAGGCTACAGGCTCTATGGCAGCTCTCTTAAAGGATGCCTTAAAGCCGAACCTTATCCAGACACTTGAGCATACACCGGCAATAGTTCACGGTGGACCTTTTGCCAATATAGCACATGGCTGTAACAGTGTCCGTGCCACAAAGACAGCATTAAAGCTTGCAGACTATGTTATCACGGAGGCAGGCTTTGGCGCAGACCTTGGCGCAGAGAAGTTCTTTGATATCAAGTGCCGTATGGCAGGGCTTAAGCCGGATGCAGTTGTACTTGTTGCAACAATCAGAGCATTAAAATATAATGGCGGCGTGCCGAAGGATGAGCTTTCATCAGAGAATCTTGATGCACTTAAGGCTGGAATCGTAAATCTTGAGAAGCATATTGAGAATCTTCACAAGTTTGGTGTGCCTGTAGTTGTCACATTAAATTCATTTGTCACAGACACCAAGGCTGAGACTGATTTTGTAGAGCAGTTCTGTAAGGAAAGAGGCTGTGAATTTGCACTCTCAGAGGTATGGGAGAAGGGTGGCGAAGGCGGAATTGACCTTGCCAACAAGGTACTTGAAACAATCGAGCACAAGGAAAGCAATTTCAAAGTACTCTATGATGATAGCCTGTCACTTAAGGAAAAGATTGAAACTGTTGCAAAAGAAATATATGGAGCAGATGGTGTTACATATTCTCCGGCAGCAGAGAGAGAACTTAAGAGAATTACAGACCTTGGAATGGGAGATTTTCCAGTATGTATGGCAAAGACACAGTATTCGCTTTCTGATGATGCAAAGAAGCTTGGCAGACCAAGCGGCTTTAAAATCAACGTACGTGAGGTTTATGCGTCAGCAGGTGCAGGCTTTGTTGTAGCAGTAAACGGTTCTATCATGACTATGCCGGGACTTTCGAAGAAGCCGGCTGCATACGGCATTGATGTGGATGATAATGGTGTGATCACAGGATTATTCTAGGAGGAAATATGGCTAATCTAATAGACGGAAAATTGATTTCAACACAGATTAAGGATGAGCTTAAGGAAGAAGTGGCAGAGCTTAAGAAAAAAGGCATCGAGGGCTGCCTTGCGGTGATTCAGGTCGGAAATGACCCTGCATCATCAGTGTATGTGCGCAACAAGAAAAAGGCGTGTGAGTATGTCGGAATTAAATCGCTTTCATATGAACTTGCAGAGGAGACTACGGAGGATGAGATATTAAAACTTATCGAAAAGCTCAATGCTGATGTTTCCGTAAATGGTATTCTCTGTCAGCTTCCACTGCCAAAGCATATCGATGAGGACAAGGTTATTGATGCTATTGACCCGAAGAAGGATGTTGATGGCTTCAGTCCACAGAGTGTTGGAGCGATGGTTATAGGAAAGTCTGGTTTTTTGCCGTGTACTCCGGCCGGTATCATTCAGCTTTTAAAGAGAAGCAATATAGATATTGATGGTAAAAGCTGTGTTGTGGTTGGCAGAAGCAATATAGTCGGCAAGCCTATGTCACTTCTCATGCTTAGGGAGAATGCAACTGTTACGGTATGTCATTCACATACAAAGGATTTAAAAGATGTATGTAAAAATGCTGATATACTTATAGTGGCAATAGGAAAGCCTAAGTTTATAGATGCTTCATATGTGAAGGATGGTGCGGTTGTCATTGATGTTGGAATCCACAGAAATGCTGAAAATAAGCTGTGTGGTGATGTGGATTTTGATTCTGTTGTGTCTAAAGCGTCACATATCACACCTGTACCGGGCGGTGTAGGTCCTATGACCATTGCGATGCTCATGAGCAATTGTGTTGAGGCTATGAAGAGATAATTAGACAATAAGTAAGAGGATTAGATGTATGAGATGTGCCAATTGTGGTAATGAATTGAAGGCGGGCAGTCTGTACTGTGATGTCTGTGGGCATCCGGTTCAGATAGTGCCTGATTACAACGAATTTGATGATTATCTTGATAATCTGGTTGGAAATGATGACAGGCGAACTGATGGACAAAAGACTGCAAAGCCTGTGTCTGATAGGACAATCAGGTTTGATGAGCCGGTGAGGGAACAGCTTCATAGTGCCGGTCAGCGGAACGGACAAAAACCGGACAGAATGTCACAGTATGAAAATAAACAGGCTCAGACAGGTAAGCAGCAGTCTCAGACGAAACAACCGTGTGATGAGAAGCCGCAGTCTGACGGACAGAGGGCAAAGAGAGCGCAGCAGAAGAAGATAATTATTATCTCAGCTGTAGTGTGCGCTGTAGCAATTGTAATACTTATTGCAGCTATTACACGTAATGTAGGCAGATCACATGACAATTCATTTGATTATCAGGTGAAGCAGGCAAAGGCAGCTTATTCGGCGGGGAATATAAATTCCGCGGTTTCTTATTATGAGAAGGCTTTGTCGATTGAATCGGATAATACAGATGTCAGATTTGTTTTGGCTGATATATATATGTCGAAGAAGGATTATGATGCCGCTCTTGTGCTGTATCAGGAAATTATTAATATTGATCCAAAGAGCAAAGAGGCTTATAAGAAGCTTATCTCGATTTATGAATCAAAAAATGATTATGATGCAATTGTTGCGCTGCGTGAGAGTGCTAAGGATACATCTGTTTTAAAGCTTTTTGCGGATTATACTGTATCTAAACCGCAGTTTAGCAAGAGCAGTGGCAAGTATGGAGAGACTATTGAGCTTTCTATAGATGCAGACAGCGATACCAAAATATACTATTCATATGATTCGGATAATCCTTTGACCAGAGGAGAAAGATATTATAGCCCGATCACCTTGGACAAGGAAGGCACATATGAGATAACAGCTGTTGCGGTTGATGACAGAGGAATCAAAAGCGAGGTGGCATCTGCCAAGTATGAAATCGAGTTTGAGGCACCGGATGCACCGGAGATAGACCCTGACGGAGGTACATTTGGTGCACAGACAGACATTACAATCACAGTACCTGAAAATTGCAAGGTATACTATACCTGGGATTCGTCAGATCCGAGTGCTGCATCAACAGAGTATACAGCTCCAATACCTGTTCCTGAGGGAAATAATGTGCTTTCTGTTATTGCGATAGACCAGAATACCGGAAAGTGCAGTGATATATACAGATCAAGATTTGAATTTTATATGAATTAATAAAAAACACGCATGAGTTGATTAATCATGCGTGTTCTTTTT
>ERZ1106976.3120-NODE-3120-length-13594-cov-19.720733_pt1 | contig 13594 bp, 9 predicted proteins | sample MGYA00403687_ERZ1106976 | MGnify/ENA primary metagenome ERZ1106976 (study PRJEB35170, sample SAMEA104062446) | human gut metagenome | biome: human gut; feature: human-associated habitat; material: faeces | place: Denmark | collected 2013-02-22 ... | reverse complement strand
TACCACACGCAGTTCGCTTTGTCAAGAACTTTTTTCAACTTTCTTTCGGAAGTTTGTTTTGTTCTTGGCGTTCCCCGCGAGCGCTTTGCTAATATACCACCCAAATCGACGGCTGTCAACAACTTTTTTCACATTTTCGCAAAAAATTTTTCGCCCCATTTTCGGGCACTAAATATTGTGGTTTTTTCCGGTTATACTACGCAATATGCAAACCGACTTCTTTCACAGCGGCTCCAATGACGGGCCGCACCCGCGCCCGCAGCCGCAGTATGACGTGCCGGTCACGGCGGGCGAGCTGAAAAAAATATTTTCCGACTGCGATGATTTTGAGACGCGGACGGTGCGCATCGGCCTCGAGAGCCGTCTGACGGTGACCGTCTGCTGGCTCGACGGCGTAGTCTCTGCGGGCGACGTGTCCACGGACGTACTGCGCCCGCTGACGGAGGGCGGCCGCCTGGCGGACATTACCTCCACGCGCGAGGCCGTGCACCGGATCGAACAGGGCGCGGTCTACAGCTGCTCGACGCGCACGCGCGCGGAGATGGACGATGTGGTCGGCGACCTGACCAACGGCTCGGTGGCGCTCGTGTTCGATGCGCAGCGCAAGGCTGTCACGTTCGAGGTGCGCACGTCGAATGTGCGCGCGGTGTCGGAGCCGACGATCGAAAAATCCGTCAGCGGATCGAAGGACGCCTTCGTCGAGACGCTGCGCATCAACACCTCGCTCGTGCGGCGCAAGCTGCACACCCCGGCGCTGAAGCTGCAGCAGACGGTCGTCGGCCGGCAGTCGGAGACGACGGTTGCGGTGCTGTATGTGGAAGGCATTGCCGACCCGGCGCGCGTGCAGCGCATCCTCGACAAGCTCGACACCATCGACGAGCAGGCGCTGCTCGGCCGCGGCGATCTGGAGCCGTATCTGACGCAGCGGCCGCGGGCGCTGCTGCCGCAGCTGGGCCAGACGGAGCGCCCGGACAAATTCGCCGGTGCGCTGCTCGACGGCTGCGTGGGGCTGCTGGTGGACGGGCTGCCGATGGGCTACCTGCTGCCGACGACGTTCCAGCTGCTGATGCACGCGCCGGAGGACGAATCACACCACTACCTGCTGGCCTCGGCGCTGATCGTGCTGCGGTACTTTGCGCTGGCGATCTCACTGACGTTCCCGGCGCTGTATGTGGCCGTGGCGATGTACCACCAGGAGATGGTCCCGGCGAAGCTGCTGCTGTCAGTCATTCAGGCCAAGCAGCAGGTGCCGTTTTCGGTGCCGACGATCATTTTGTTCATGCTCATCGCCTTCGAGCTGCTGCAGGAGGCCGGGCTGCGGCTGCCGAACTCGATCGGCCAGACGGTGTCGATCATCGGGGCGCTGCTCGTTGGCCAGTCAGCCGTGGACGCGAAGGTGGTCAGCCCGGTGGCGATCATCGTCGTAGCGCTGGCGGGCATCGCGGGCTACACGCTGCCGAATCAGGAACTGAGCAACGCCGTGCGTCTGCTGCGGCTGTGGCTGGTGCTGGCGGCGGCGCTGGCGGGATTGTTCGGTATTCTGGCGCTGCTGGGGCTCGCGATCTGGTATCTGTGCACGATCGACAGCGACGGCGTGGCGTATATGGCCCCGTTCGTGGACAGCGAACGGCCGGCGATCTTCCGCACGCTGCTGCGCCGGCCGCAGCCGGACGAAAAATTCCGCCCGCCGGAATACGGCAGCCCAAACCGCCGGCGGCAGAGATAGGGCACACCATATAATATAAGGAGGGATGGTCCATGCGGCACAGACGGGCGCTGGCGCTGCTGCTGGCAGCGGGCATGCTGTGCAGCGGGTGCAGCACCGGCGCGATCTCGAGCAATTACCGCGCGGTCGAGGATCTGGAGCTGATCCAGACGATCGGCGTAGACCGCGCGCCGGAGGGCGTGTGCCTGAGTGCGGCGACGGGCAAGGCGTGCGAGAACGAGGCGCCAAAGCGCATGACGCAGTCCGGCGTGTCGATGCTCGCGGCGCTCGACCAGCTGCAGGACCGCACGCCGAGCGCGGGGCTGTTTTACGCGCAGACGAGCTACCTGCTCCTCGGCGAGGAGGCAGCCGCCGCGGACGGGCTCACGCCGCTGCTGGACTTCATCGCGCGCGACCCGGACATGCGCCTGAGCGCGCCGCTGTTCATCGTGCGCGGCGGCACGGCGCAGCAGGCGGTCATGGAGACGGGCGACGACAAGACCGACGTGACGGAGGCGCTCGCCGCGCTGGAAAAGGACATCACGCTCGACGGCACGAGCCACGCCTACTCCTGCACAGACATCGCCCGCGCGCTCGCGGGCAGCGGCTGCGCCGTGGTGGGCGCCGTGGCGTGCGTGCGCACGCCGGAGAGCGAGGGCGGCAAGCTGGCGCTCGCTCCGGCGGGGTATGCGATCTTTCGCGACGGGGACTATGTCGGCAGCATCGAGCCGGGGACGGCGCGCGGGGCCAGCATGCTCCTCGGCGTGGCCGGGCACGGCGACCTCGCCGTCACGGACCGTGACGGCAGCACCGTCATGCTCACGCTCGACTCGTGCAAGACGGACTTTCGCCCGGTGTGGGACAACGACGGCACGCTCGCGCGCGTGGACGTAACGCTGAAGCTGCGCGCGGGCATCGCCGAGCTGCGCGTGCCGCGCCGGATCACGGTGCGGGAATATCAGGACGAGCTCAACGCGGCACTCGCCGCCCTCGTGACCGGCTGGGCAGAGGACGTGATCGCCGCGTCGCAGGCGCTGGGCGCGGACTTTCTCGGCGTGGGGCAGGCGCTCGCCATCGGCGGCGGGCGCAGATGGGCTGCCATCCGCGACGACTGGCCGGCCGTGTGGCAGAGCGTGCCGGTGCGCGTGACGGTCAGTGCCGACGTGGGGCGGACGTTTGACCTGCGCGACGGCATCGACACATCGGGAGGCGGAACATGACGGGACTTCAACTCACGCGGCGGCAGTACTACGCGCTGTGCACGATGGTGCTGCTCTCGCCGCTGCTGCATCTCGTGCCGCGCAAGACGACCGCAGAGGCCGGCTGCGGTGGCTGGCTGTGTGCGCTGGCGGCACTGGTGCCGCTGCTGCTGTTCGCGTGGATGCTCGAGGGCATTCTGCACCGCGGGCGGCCGGGCGAGGGCATCGGCGAGATCACGCTGCGCGCACTCGGCCCGGTCGCGGGGCGCGTGCTGCTGGGCGTCTACGCGCTGTGGTTTCTGCTCTACAGCGCGTTTGCGCTGCGCATCGGGGCAGAGCGGTTCATCGAGACAGTGTTCCCGCTGAGCCGGCCGTGGCCGTTCGTGGTGACGATCTTGGCCATGGCGGTCTGCGGCGCGCTCGGGAGCACGAAGGCGCTTTTCCGCGCCTCGGAGATTTTTCTGCCGCTGCTGATGCTCGTGCTGGTGCTGGTGCTGGTATTCGCGGCACCGGGGCTGAAAGTGAAGAATCTGCTGCCCGTGACGGCGCAGGAGCTCCCCGGCGTTGCGCGCAGCGGGCTGACGGTGTTCGGCATCGGGGCGGCGGTGCTGTTTTTCGGCGCGTTCACCGGCGGGCGCACGCCGCCCGCCCCCGGGCGGGGACGCGCAGCCGCGTGGTGGTGCGTGCGCATCTGCGTGCTCGTGACGCTGCTGAGCGCGTTCACGATCGACATTCTCGGCGCGGAGCTGACGGCCAAGCTCAACCACCCGTTTTTCACCATGCTGCGCAACGTGAGCCTGTTTCACGCGGTCGAGCGCTTCGGCGCGCTCGTGATCGGGCTGTGGGTGCTGCCGGACTTTGTGCTCGTGTCGATGCTGCTGACGCTGGCGGTCAACTGTCTGCGCGCGGCGGGAACGCACGACGGGCGGCTGTTCGCGCAGAAGAACCCGCCCGCGCTCGTGCTCCTGTGCGCAGCGGCAGCCGGGGCGGGCGCGCTGTTTCTGGCGCAGAACGCGTTTGAGACCGACGCGCTGCAGACAAACATCGTGCCGATCGTGAACATCGTTCTGCTGGGCGTCGGCACGGTCGGGATGTATCTGGTCGGCCGGGCGCGCGGGAAAATTTAAGCGCAAAACCGCCCTGTCGGAAAAACCATGGGTTTTCCCGACAAAAGGCTTGCAGTCTGCTGCGCGCATAATTTGTGCGCCGATGGCGCGCAAATTCCACACTTGCAGCCTGAGAAGTATTTTCTCTCACGCACATGTCGCGAGAGAAAATGATTCCACCTTTTTTGCCGCCTGCGGGCGGCAAACTCTGCGAGGCTTCTTGACACAAGAAACCGCCCTGCCGGGCATCCGGCAGGGCGGTCGCTATGTCGTTATTATAATTGCATGCTCACGGGGCGAGGCGGTCGCGCCAGCGGGCGGTGAGCCGCTCGAGCTCCTCGGCGAAAGCGTTCAGTCCCTTGTTCGGGCAGCCGGTGCAGCGGCGCACAAGGGCCGTGAGCTCACCGAGCGCGCGCTGCAGCCGCGCGTAGGCCGGGCTCTCGCGGCGCTTGCCGGCAGCGGCCGCCTGCCGCGCCTCGTCATGATGGATGGGCCGCGGCGGGGCTACATACGTATAGGCCCCCGCGGTGAGGTCAAACTCGCTGCCGCTGTAGGGCGCGTCCGCGTCATAACCATACTCATCGCGCAGGCAGGCGGCGAACGCCGTGCAGGCATCGTCGTCACCGTGGTTGACGAACACGTGCGCAGGCTTTTGCTCCATGGCGTTGATCCAGTCCAGCAGCCCCTGCTTATCCGCATGGCCGCTCACGCCTGGCAGAACGGTGATCTCCGCGTGCACGGCGATCTCGTCGCCGAAGATCTTCACGCTCTCGGCGCCGTCGTGCAGCTTGCGGCCGAGCGTGCCGACCGCCTGATAGCCCACAAACAGCACCGTGCACTCCGGCCGCCAGAGGTTATACTTCAGATGGTGACGGATGCGGCCGGCGTCACACATGCCGCTCGAGGAGAGGATGACCTTGGGCGTCTTGTCGGTGTTGAGCGCCATGGAGTCCTCTTTCGTGACGGCGGTGTGCAGGTCGTCAAAATACAGCGGATTGACGCCGCTGCGGATGAGCGCGCAGGCCTCGTCGTCAAGAAAGCTCGTGTCCGTCTGCAGGAAAACGCGCGTGGCCTCGTTGGCGAGCGGGCTGTCCACATACACGGGGAAGTGCGGGTGGCCGTGCACCATGCCGGCGTCCTTGATCTGGCGGATGAAATACAGCAGCTCCTGCGTGCGGCCGACGGCGAACGACGGGATGACGACGTTGCCGCCGCGGTCGAGCGTGCGCTGGATGCAGTCCGCGAGCGCGGCCAGATAATCCACGCGCGGGCCGTGACTGCGGTCGCCGTAGGTCGACTCGATGAGCACGTAGTCCGCGCCCGAGACGGTCTGCGGGTCGCGGATGATGGGCTGGTCGGTGTTGCCGATGTCGCCGGAAAAGACGATCTTCTTTTCCGCGCCGCCCTCGGTGAGCCACGCCTCGATGCACGCGCTGCCGAGCAGGTGGCCGACATCCGTGAAGCGGATGATGATGTTCTCGCCGACCTGGATGCGCTTGCCGTAGCCGCACGGGCGCAGCAGGCGCAGCACGCCCTCCACGTCCTCGAGCGTATACAGCGGCTCGGGCGCCGGCTGGCCGGCGCGGGCGGCCTTGCGCCCCTTCCACTCGGCCTCGGACATCTGGATGTGCGCCGCGTCGCGCAGCATGATGCCGCACAGGTCGCACGTCGCCTCCGTGGCGTAGACCGTGCCGCGGAAGCCCTGCTTATACAGCAGCGGCAGGTGGCCGGTGTGGTCCATGTGCGCGTGCGTGACGAGCACAAACTCGATCTGCGCCGCCGGGACGGGGATGGCGATGTTCTCAAACAGGTCCCGCCCCTGCTCCATGCCGCAGTCGATCAGGCCGTAGTGCCCGCCGATCTCGAGCAGGGTGCAGCTGCCGGTCACCTCGTGGTCGGCGCGGATAAATGTCAGCTTCATGGGCTCGCTCCTTCCGGTTTTCTTTCCCTGATTTTAACACAAGCGCACGGGGAGCGCAACCGCGGCGCGAAAAGTTCACAAATAGCGCCATACCCCGGCGGGGTTCTTCGTCCCGCCGGGGTATGGCATTGCTTATTCACTTTCGAGCCGCAGCAGGGCCTCGCGGTACTGCACCGTGACCTTGTCGCTCCAGCCGCACCAGTAGTCGATCGCCTCCGATGCGTGCCCACTTGTCAGCCCGTCGAGCACCGTGCGGTACGTCCTGCACAGCTCGCGCATGTCCAGCGTGTACGCCACGATGTAATACGTCACGTGCGCAAGCTCGCGCGACGAGCGCAGCAGGACGCGGAAAATCATGTTGTCCGACTCGGCAAACATGCACACCAGAAAGTGATTGACCAGGTCCAGAAATTCCGGCTTGTCCTTCTCGCCGTCCGGTGCGTAGGCGATGGCCTCCATCCGCTCGAGCAGCCCGTACAGGTGCCGCATCTGCTCCGTTTTGGGGTTGCGGCCCATCCAGCGGAACCAGCCGAGCGCGACCATTTCGCGCAGCTCCAGAAACGCATCCACCAGTTCCGGCTGCGGCTTGCCGCCGTGCGTCATGATGGCGGCCAGCGTCTCCAGATTCGCCTGCTCCCAGTAGGGCGCGACATAGGTCGCGTGCCGGGGCACGACCCGCAAAAAACCCAGCCGCTCCAGCTCCTGCAGACCGAGGTGCACGTTCGTCTTGCGCAGACCATACTGCTCGGCCAGTTCACTCTCCGTCGGCAGCCGGTCGCCCGGTTTGCGCTGCCCGCTGAGGATTTCCTTGAGCATCCGGTCAAGAAACCGCTCGCGTTCCGATCTGTTTTCCGTTTCCTTCTCTTTCGTCATGTTCTCTTTTTTCCCCCGAGACCTCCTGTAGATGCACGCATTGTATTGCATTTTTCGCCCGGTGTAAAGAGAAAATAACAAAATTTTTAAGATTTTCCCATCACTGTACAAAAAACGGGACACTCCGTATCGGAGTGCCCCGTTACCCTTGAAGTATCTAGCTTTTCAGGTGATTATGGGCAGGCTGCGAAACCGACGGCCAGCAGCGTCTGCGCGAGGATGTACGTGAGCATGATGACGAAGTTCTGCTTCGTGGGCTCGGCCTTCTTGACAAAGAGCATGTCGCACAGCGCGCCGTCGGACGCGAGGAAGAACGTCGCGCCGAAAAACGCCACGAGCTTTCCCAACCAGAACGCCGTCAGCAGCGGCAGGATGAGGCTCACGCTCAGCACGCAGAGCATGAGCATATATGCCAGCGACAGCGGACGCAGCGCGCGCGGAATGTTTCTGCAGCTGTTGGCGTACACAAACGCGGCACCGGCGGCGTAGACCGCGCTGATCACGACGATCCAGACCCAGCCGACGCGAATGACATAGTGCGTGTAGATAAAAATCAGGTAGCACACGTGACCCAGGAAGAACGAGGACGTGCCGAGGACAAAGAACTTTTTCTTGAGCGGCCAGAGCAGAAACAGATCGCCCAGGCAGCCAAACAGCAGGCCGGCGACCACCCAAAGCGACGGCGTGCAGGAAAAGGCGAGGTAGGTCAGCGCGACGACCGGCATCAGCGCGACCTTGGTCGGCTTGCGCAGGTCGTCATCGCCGCGCCAGCAGCTGATGAGGTGCACGATGGCGAGCACCGCCAGGAACACCGGAAACACCCATTTTAATACGATCATCTTATCCCATCCTATCTCCAATCGGAATGTTTTCGGAATCCGTGCAAGTTTACATCTCGTTCATTGACACGGTATTCCGATGCAATTATAATGTATTTGGAAGTTTATCGTCAATGACTATTGGCAATATTTTAATATTTAATATGCTTGAAGGTGTCCGTTCGTGCTTTATTATCTGCTGCTCATTCCCGCCGTGCTCAGCACAGCGTGGATTTATTTTTTATCCCCCGCGCTGAGCTACTGGTGGCTGCTGCCGATCCTGATCGGCTGCTTTGCGGCAGCGAACCTCGTGTACGTGCTGCTGATGTTTATCTGCACGTGGTTTGCGGGGCCGAACAAAATGTATACGCACATCAGCCCGTTTTATCACGCGCTGACCATGGCGCTCGACGGCTGGATCCTCGCGCTCTGCCGCGTGAAGATCCACGTGGAGGGCCTCGAAAAGGTGCCGACGGACACGGAATATCTGTTTGTGAGCAACCACCGCTCGAACTTTGACCCCATGGTGCAGTGGTGGGTGCTGCGGCGCTGGCGGCTGGCGTTCGTGTCCAAGCCGTCGAACATGCGCAAGTTCGTCATCGGCCCGTTCGTGCGCCGGTGCTGCTTCCTGCCGATCGACCGCGAGAACGCGCGCAACGCCCTGACCACGATCAATGCCGCGGCTGACCTCATCCGCGCGCATGAGTGCTCGTTTGCCATCTATCCCGAGGGCACGCGCAGCAAAAGCGGCGAGCTGCTGCCCTGGCACGCCGGCTCACTCAAGATCGCGCAGAAGGCCAATGTCCCCATCGTCGTCGCAACGATCGAGGGCACGGAGCGCATCGCGCACAACGTCCCCTGGCGGCGCTCGCACGTGTATGTGCGCATCCGCGAGATCATCCCGGCCGAGACCGTCAAGGCCACGAAAACGACCGACCTCACCGAAGGCATCCGCAGCAAAATGCTCGCCGAACTGGGCAAATAATCCTGAAATACCAAGCATTTTCCTCGTCCGCGCACTTGCGGGCGAGGATTTTTTATACAGGTGAGATAATGTGTCACATTTTTATCAGAAATGTTGAAATTTGTCGAAATACGTCCTATAATACAGGCTGTCCTCAAAGACCACAGACAGGAGGTTTTTTGCAATGACAACCCACAAAAACATAACACGGATCCTTGCGGTCCTGTTGGCCGTACTGCTATTCGGCCAGCTCGCCGCGTTCCAGATCCCGGCCTTTGCCGCGGACGTCGTGCCGGACGTGCACGACGGCGCGGCCTACATCCCCGACGACGCGGACGTCAATGACCTGCTCAGCCAGACGCTGCTGAGCAACTACAGCGATGTCGGTACGCAGGAATGGGAGTACAAAGCGACCAGCACGCTGTCCGGCGGCGCGACCAAATGGGTGCCCGTGACCGGCACCACCGCCGGCATCATCCCCGCGCTCACGGCGGGAAAGGCGGGCTTCCCCGCGCTGGATGTGCTCGGCGTGAGCTATCCCGCGCTGGACAGCCAGTCTCCCGCGCAGGACTACGCCGTGCGCCTGAAGGGCACGACGGAGGTCTACACGTTCACGAAGCTGGCACAGCCCGTGGATGCGGACACGGATACCCCGGCCGATACGCCGGCGCAGACCCCGGACACCACCCCGGCTGACACACCGGAGGAACCGGCCAACACACCGGAGACTTCTGGCGAGACCTATCAGGTCAATATCCCCTACAAGACTGACAGCAGCATCGACTTCGATGCGCTGCGCGCCGCCATCGCCGCCGTTGTGCTGCCCGATGCGGACGCCGCGTCCGTGACCGTGACGCAGCAATACAAAGCTACATCTATATCTAAAGCGCACTGGATCGATCTGGAGGGTGGCAAAGTTGCCAATGTTATATCGGTCCCGGCCGTCGGTGCAGGCACTTACACATTGAAGCTCACCGCCAATGGCACCGACACGATCGTCACCGTGAAGCTGATTGACGCGCGCGCGGACGCAAAGATCGTGCTCAAGGAGGGCGTGTCCGTCACCTACACAAAGGACGCCGCCGCCATGCGCACGCAGATTCTCGACAAGCTCGTCGACTGGTCGCAGACCACCGTGAGCAAGGAAGCCGCAGCCAAGAGCATGGTCATCGAATATAAGACCAAAGGCTACCTGCCAAACACAAGCACGAACAAACTCTCCCCGGAACTCTGGTTCCCGATCGAGGGCGGCAGTGTGAACGTCGGGCTCCTCACCTACACCGCGTCGAGCATCGGCGCCGGTGAAAACCAGCAGGTGCGCGCGAGCTTCCCGACCACGGCGGACTACCACGGCTGTGACGCAGCCGAGGGCACGCTCACGGTCGACAAAGCCAATGTGCGCGTCAAGGTGCAGGCGGCCGCCATCTCCGCCGGTGAGACCCTGACCACGCAGCAGTACGTGACCACGAACCCCGAGGACACCTTCGCCATCTTCAAGATCTACAGCGGCGTGACGAGCGGCCTGTCCGGCATCGTCTACGTGCAGCTCCCGGAGAGTATGGTATCCGAGACCGCGCTGAAAATGCTCGACCCGATCGTCAAGCCCATTCTCGGCAAAACGCTCGCCGAAGCGCTGCAGGACGGCACGACCGTCGGCGAACTGCGTGCATTCCTGAAGAACAATCAAAAACTGCTGGATGGCGCGGCCGATTTTCTGAAGCTCATCGGCGTGGATATCACTGCGTTCACGAAGCTGATCGACACGCTCAACAGCCTGCCCAGCGTGTTTGACAGCACGCGCGTGGCCTTCGGCTCGCCGAACCGCGCGGGCATGTACCTCGTGACGGCCATCGCCTCGAACCCGAATTACAACCCCGGCGTCGGCACCGGCGTGCTCGTCGTGAAGATGCACACCTCCGGCGCGAGCCTGAGCTGGAACAACAGCGAGACGACCTATGCCGCCAGCGCGCTCAAGGCCGATACCCTCAATGCCACGCTCATGCGCGGTGACAGCGCCGCCGGCAATCAGGACGGCGTGCACTACCGCTACATCGGCTTCACGGCCGGGCACAAGCTCTATGTCAGCAGCAAGGCGCCCACCGAGGCCGGCACCTACCGCCAGACCGCCTATATCTTCGGCGGCAACGACATGGCAAAGTCCATCTCCCGCACCGTGACGATCACGGCGGATTAAACCCCAGCAAACTGCAAAAAAGCTCCCGGAGCACGCTCCGGGAGCTTTTTATTATGGACTTAATGGCTGTCGGCCATGCGGTAGCCGACGCCGACCTCCGTGAAGATATACTGCGGCTCGACCGGGTTCGGCTCGATCTTGCGGCGGATGTTCGCCATGTGCACGCGCAGAAGCTTGTTGTCCCCGCCGACGCCGGGGCCCCAGAGCTCCTTCATCATGGACTTGTAGGTGAGCACCTGCCCGGCGTGCCGGCCGAGCAGCGCCACGATCTTGTACTCGTTCGGCGTCAGGTGCGTGTCCTCGCCAGCGAGAAAGACGCGGTGCTTGTTGTAGTCGATGCACAGGTCGCCGACGCGGTATTCCCCCGTCATGGCCAGACCGTCGCTCGTGCCGTCGGTGCGCGTGTGGCGCAGCGCCGTGCGGATGCGCGCAAGCAGCTCCACCGTGCCGAAGGGCTTGGTCAGGTAATCGTCTGCGCCCATGTCGAGCGCGGCCGCCTTGTCGATCTCCGCGCTGCGGGCCGAGATGATGATGATCGGCATCCGGCTCCAGGTGCGCACGGAGCGGATGATCTCGCTGCCGTCCATATCCGGCAGGCCGAGATCCAGCAGCAGCACATCCGGGCAGTGCGAGGCGATCATCTCCAGCGCGGTCTTACCGTCAGGCGCCAGCAGGATATCATATCCGTGCGAGCGCAGCGCCGCCTGCAGGTACTTGCTGATGCCGGGATCGTCCTCGACGATGATGATTTTATCACGGATCATGTGTTCGATTCCTCCTCCGCCGGCAGCCAGAAGCGGAACTCCGCGCCGCCGTCGATCTTGTTTCTTGCATAAATCTCGCCGCCGTGCGCGCGCACGATCGCGCGGCAGACGCTCAGTCCGATGCCCATATGGCGGCTGCGGTCGGACGCCTCCACCGCGCCGAGCGGCAGATAGCCGTCAAAGAGCACACCGAGCAGCTGCGGCGGGATGCCGTCGCCGTTATCGGCCACGGTCAGCCAGATGCGGCGGGCATCTTTGCGGATCTCGATGAAGATCTCCGTCGCCGACGGGCTATGCTTGGCGACGTTCTCCAGCAGGTTGAGCAGCACCTGCTCGATGAGCGTGGCGTCCATCGGCACGAGCAGGATCTCCTCCGGCTTCGAGACCGTGATGGGGATATCGGTCTTGCAATTTTTGCGAAAGCGCCGGATCGCACTGCCGACGATCTCCTCGACGACCTCGTCCGATTTCTCAATCACGACGCCTTCATCGCAAAAGCGCGTAACGGACAGGATGTTCTCCGACAGGTGCAGCAGCCACTGCGCGTTCTGGTGGATCTCCTCGACCATGCCGTGCCCCTCGTCCGTGAGCGTCTCGTTTTCCTCCACGGTCGCGCTCAGGCCCATGATGGCCGTCAGCGGCGTGCGGATATCGTGCGACACGCTGCGCAGGAGATTGGCGCGCATGCGGTCCCGTTCCGCCTCGTAGCGCAGCTGCTCCTGCCGCTTGATCTGCGTCGTGAGCGTGCTCACGAGAATGCTCACGACCAGCATGACCGCAAATGTCAGCGGGTAGCCATCGATCGACATGTTGAATTCGTGAAACGGGTAGGTAAACAGATAGTTCACGCTCACCACACCGACGGCCGACGCCAGAATGCCGGGCCAGTACCCTGTGGTAAAGCGCGAGACGAGCACCACCGCCAGAATGAACACGGAGGTGGCAAACGGGTTGTTGTCGTCATAGCAGGCAGACAGCAGCTCGCACACGCCGACGGCGCAGCCCATGATGAAAATGAACATGATCGTATCGCGCAACCACTGCGGCATGCGCTTCCATGCTTTCTGCATAAGCACCCTTCTTTCCGAACAGCCGTCTCGGCTCCACTGTCAGCATAGCACATTGTCTGTCCAAACGCGACGGTCTTTGCAGCCTCAGGCGCATTCTTTTCCGCCTTCTTAACGGCTGCGCAGCGTTTGGGCCGCTGTTTTCCGGAAACTTAGCGCATAGATTCCTTATAATGAAGTATCTTCACAGATTCCGTCCGGACCCCGGCCGGGACATCGGGGGAAAGGAGGCAGTCACATGATCTTTGCAGCAGTTGGCGGCGGTATGATCATTACCTGCGGCGCGTTTGTGTGGTACATCCTCAAGCGCTGATGCGCGCTACCGCGTCGAGGGAGAAAAAACGGAAAACATAAGTGATGTATCCAGATCTATCACGACAAAGGCCAGCCGGAAGCGGTTTCCGGCTGGCCTTTGTCCTATTTTTTCAGCGAACGATCGCCTTCGTGCACAGCCAGTCGCACCAGTCAAGGTCATACTTGGCGTAGACATGGGTGCTGTCGCCGCTGGCATCGGCACGCAGATTGCCGTTTTCGTCGTCGAAGAGCTCGTTGATGTCGATGTAGAAGATCGTCTTACCGTCGGCGAGGGCGGCGAGCTTTTCATTGAGCTTGTCAATGCGGGGGTTATTGAATGTTGCGTCCGTGCTCGAGCGCGAGGGGCCAACGTGCAGGTTCGCCTCGACGAAGATGATAGCGTCCGGCTGCGCGGCGCGCACGGTGTCGATGAGCGAGGAGAACTTGGCCGTGATGTCGTCGAGGTCGTTGCCGAGCTCGTTGATGCCGAGCATAATGTAGACCTTGCCGAACGTCTTCTGACTCAGCAGCTGCGGCAGTGTGACGGTGCCGACATTTTTCACGGCGATGGCCTTCGTCTGTGCGACGTAGACATTCAGGCCGACGTCGGCAAAATACGTCGCGTTTTTCAGGCTGCCGTATTCGGCGATGCCGACGGTGCGCGAGTCGCCGATGAAAAGCGCGTCGTC
>ERZ1106976.3112-NODE-3112-length-13608-cov-7.543717_pt1 | contig 13608 bp, 9 predicted proteins | sample MGYA00403687_ERZ1106976 | MGnify/ENA primary metagenome ERZ1106976 (study PRJEB35170, sample SAMEA104062446) | human gut metagenome | biome: human gut; feature: human-associated habitat; material: faeces | place: Denmark | collected 2013-02-22 ... | reverse complement strand
AGATCGGTTCTGTTTCCGAGACGCTGGAGGCCATCAAGATGGCCCACAAGGCCGGTTACACCGCCATCAGCTCTCACCGCTCCGGCGAGACCGAGGACACCACCATTGCCGATCTGGCCGTGGCGCTGAACACCTGCCAGATCAAGACCGGTGCTCCCAGCCGTACCGAGCGTGTTGCAAAGTACAACCAGCTGCTGCGCATTGAGGAGCAGCTGGGCGGCAGCGCCGTTTACCCCGGCATGGCAGCTTTCAACGTAAAGCGCTGAAGCTGTTGAAAACCAATTGATCTTCCGGCACCCGTACTGCTTTTGCAGCGGCACGGGTGCCGTTTTGTTTTCTCCCAATTTTTTCCTGCAATCCGCTGCTCTGCCCAGCCGTATTCCATGCATGCCGGGCATTTTGGCCCGAAATTGCAAAAAAAAGGAGCAAAACATTCATGTTATCTACTCTGATCTCTCTGTACAAGCTGCTGGGCACCGGCGATTTTGTAAAAGTGCTGCTGATCCTGCTGAAGGGGCTTTTCGGCTGATGCAAAGCCGCCCTTCTCACTGCGGAAACGGGACTGCCTTACCGGCGGTCTCTTTTTTTGCCTTCTCACTTTACTTTCTTAAAAAAATATGCCATAATGAAACAAGTATTTTCCGGTTCAAAAGCCGTGCCCTGTACTGGGAAATCAGGGCCAGAATCCAACAGAAGAGGGGTATTTTGTTATGAGCAAAACCATCATCCCGGCAAACTATACGCCCGCGCTGAACCTGTACGACACGCAGCGCGCCATTGGTACGGTCAAGCGTCTGTTTGCCGACACCCTGTGCGCCACACTGAACCTGTACCGCGTGTCTGCTCCGCTGTTTCTGGAAGCATCCACCGGTCTGAACGACGACCTGAACGGTGTCGAGCGCAAGGTCACCTTTGATATCAAGGAAAGCGGCATTGAGGCACAGGTGGTGCAGTCACTGGCAAAGTGGAAGCGCAAGGCCCTGAAGGACTACGATTTCCGTGTGGGCAAGGGCCTGTACTGCGATATGAACGCGATCCGCCGCGACGAAGATCTGGACAACCTGCACTCCATCTATGTGGACCAGTGGGACTGGGAAAAGGTGATCCGTCTGGAAGACCGCAACGAGGCTTACCTCAAGAGCGTGGTGCGCTCCATCGTGTCCGCTGTCTGCGCCACCGAGATGAACCTGCACGCCATGTTCCCCCAGCTGCAGGAGCTGCCGCTGCACAGCCCCAACGTCACCTTCATCACCACGCAGGAGCTGGAGGACCAGTACCCGGACCTGACCCCGAAGGAGCGTGAGAACGCCTTTGTGAAGGAGCACGGCACCACCTTCCTGATGAAGATCGGCGCTCCGCTGAAGAGCGGTAAGCCCCATGACGGCCGTGCCCCCGACTATGACGACTGGGATCTGAACGGCGATCTGCTGTTCTGGAACGACCCGCTGCAGTGCAGCTATGAGCTGAGCAGCATGGGCATCCGCGTCAGCCCTGAAAGCATGGACAAGCAGCTGACCATGGCTGGCTGCGACGACCGCCGCGCCCTGCCCTTCCACAAGGCCGTACTGAACGGTGAGCTGCCTTACTCCATCGGCGGCGGCATCGGCCAGAGCCGCCTGTGCATGCTGCTGCTGGGCAGCGCCCACATTGGCGAAGTGCAGGCCAGCGTCTGGGACGCAGCCACCCGCGAAGCCTGCGCCAAGGCAGGCATCCCGCTGCTGTAAGCAGGTTTTCCACACAAAGATTCAAAAGGCAGGATACCACCCTCATGGTGGTACCCTGCCTTTGTTCGTTTTCTGCCTGTATCCGGGGAGAAATTGTTCGAGTTCTGTACCACCACCAAACAAAAAATCCCCAGACGAATGTCTGAGGATTTTTGTGGCGGAGAATTAGGAACAGCCCCCCTGCGTGGGCAGCAGCGTGCCGCTTGCGCCGGTGAGATCAGTATTCAGTTCCATACAGCGTCTCAGCTCCGGTATTCCGCCGGCAGCTGATCCATGGTCTGCCACTTGTCCATGGCTTCTTCCAGCTTCATGCCCTTGGCCACTGCATCGCGGCGGCAGGCGTTGACAGCCTGGATCTCCTTCATCTTGGCACCGGTCAGGGTGTAGCCTTTCATGGCGATGAGGGTAGCCGCCCATGCCACCATGGGAATGATGCAGAACAGCACGATGACCACCCAGTTCATGCCCGGGGTGTAGGGGTCATACTGGGTGGGCAGGCTCTGCAGGCCCACAAAGCTGACCGCGATGCCCACAACGGTAGCGGACAGGCTGGACACCAGCTTGTCCACCAGACTGAACAGGGTGCCCATGATGCCGGGGATATACTTGCCGCTGCGGTAGGTCTCGTAGTCGGAGCAGTCGGCCACCATGGGGATGGGCATATCGGCGGTGGCGTAGTAAGCACCGTAGCCGATGCCGAAGAAAGCGATGAACAGGATGGTGTACAGGTTGATGGAAAGGCCGTTCTCGCCCAGAATGGACAGGGTAAAGGCATCGCCGCGGCCCCAGAGCAGCAGCAGCACCAGCACGCCCACATAGCACACCAGCGCCACGCTGACGTACTTCATCAGGCTGGCCTTCTGGCCCTCCTTCTGGCTGGTGCGGACGGTGAGCAGGAAGAAGGGCACGCTGAACACATAGCCCAGCACCATCATGGGCAGGTACAGGCCGTCGTAGTTGCCCATCATGCAGCCGTACAGCATGCACAGCACGGTGGTGTTGGTGGCGATGGAAAGTGCCAGCTTGCAGCCCGCACCGGCCACCATCAGCCGCTGCATGGGATCGTTGTTCTTGATGATCTGGATGTACTCGCTCACTTTGATCTTCTCGGTCTTTTCGCCGCCGATGCCAAAGTACTTGGGCTGATCCTTCTCCCAGATGCCGATGACAGCCAGCAGGGTGAGCAGGATGGAGATGACGATGCCCACCGGAGCCAGCGTGCGGAAGAACCCGGCGGAAGCGTAGCCGCCCTCATAGTTCTTGGCAAGGATGGGGGCAAAGAACTGCATGGCACCCATGCCCAGCAGGCTGCCCACCGTGTTGAAGATGGTAAACAGGGGGCGCTGCTTGGGGTCATTGGTCAGCACGGTCTGGCCGGAGCGGGTGCAGCTGGTCTGGAAGGTGTAGCCGATGACCCACACGGCATACAGGGCAACGAACGCAGCGTAGCGCAGCCCCATGGCACTGGCGGGGATGAGCGGGGTGAGGCAGTACAGCACCAGAATGCTTGCTGCCATGATGAGGTTGCCGATGACCATGAAGGGCCGGAACTTGCCGAACCTGCCGTTGGTGCGGTCCATGAGGGCACCAATGATGGGGTCGGTGACGGCATCGAACAGGCGCATGCCGGTGACCATCACCGAAGCAAACAGCATGCTCAGGGCCAGCACCTTGCTGCCGAAGGTCGCGATGTAGGAAAGCACCAGCACATAGTACACGTTGGTCGCGCCGTTGTTCAGCGGAAACAGCACCAGCTGGTAGGTTTTGGCGCGGTTCACACTCGACGCCGTTGTTTTTTGTTCGCCCATTGCGGTCTCTCCTTTTGTCTTTGATAAAAAGCGGCAGCCCGCCCCGCCTTCGGGGCAGGCTGCCGTAACATTGGGTCAGGGATCGTGCAGACCGGAATTACTTCTGGTCAACAGCAGGAGCGGTGTCTGCCAGCTCCTTCTTGCGCTTGAGGGCCTTGCTCAGCTGCCATGCGCACAGCACGGTCAGCACAGCCAGCACGGCGATCAGTGCATAGATCGCAGTCTGCCACCAGGGCAGCACGGTCTTCAGGGTATCGCTTGCAGACCAGCCGTTCATGGCGTTGGAGTTGACCACGGTGTACAGGATGTGATGCATTGCATTGCGCATCTGGGTCACGATGTAGGCATCGTTCTCGTAGTTGGCAGCCTTGGTGGTGTGGATCTTGGGCATCGGGCTGTCCCAGATGTCGGAACCGGCGATTAGGCCGTCCACCAGATCCATGTACTGGCTGGAGCCGGAGAAGTCGGTGATGCACATGCCGCGCATGCCAAGCTCCTCGCGCAGGAAGCCGTTCAGCAGGTTGGAGTTGGCACCGCACCAGGTTGCGCCCCAGCGGTTGAAGCCGGTCATCACGCACCATGCGCCGCCATCCGTGATGGCCTTATCGGCCACTTCCAGATAGATCTCGCGGGCGGTCTGCTCGTTCAGCCAGGTGTTGACACCACGGCGGCTGGTCTCAGAGTCGTTCAGGGCAACGTGCTTCAGGTAGACATACACGCCCTTGGACTGGATGCCCTGCACCTCGGCAGCGCAGATGGTGCCGGCCACAAAGGGATCCTCGGCGTAGTACTCGAAGTTACGGCCGGAGTAGGCGGTACGGTGCATGTTGATGCCGGGGCCGTACAGGCCGGAGTAACCCATTGCCAGGCAGTCCTCACCGATGCACTTGCCCACTTCGTTGATCAGGTCCACATTGAAGGTGGCAGCCATGACATCCTCGGAGGTGTAGCACATGGCGGATGCACCGCCGGTCAGGGCAGCGGTCAGGCCCTGCGGGCCGTTCTCGTCCTTGGTAGCGGTCTTGCCGATGGAGGCAGCCGCTGCAGTGTTGTGGAAGCCCAGAGTGATGGTGTTGACCATCTCATCGAAGGTCAGCTGATCCAGCAGGGTCTCCCACTGGGGATCGTCGAAGTCCTTGCCGATCATGGAAGCGAGGGTCAGGCCGTTCTTGGCACCCAGAGTGGGCATCTCGACGCTGTCGGCCTCGGTGCCGTCGTACTGGGTAAAGGCCAGATCTGCAGCCAGCGTTTCGTTGGCGGTCAGGGCAGCAGGCTGGGTGGGAACCGTTCCGGTCCAGTCGGAGCGGCTCATCCAGGTCACGCTGCCGGGAGCATCGCTGCTCTTGTTGGGGTCGGACTCATCGAACAGGTTGGTGATGGCAGTGCCGTTGGCGCTGGCTGCATAGGTGGTGGTATCCAGTGCCTCGTTGGTCCACTTCCAGACCAGAGAAGCATCGCCGTCCTCGGTCATGCGGCCATTGGTGCCGGCCACGGTGTAGCCCTTGGCAGCAAGGATGTTGTTGACAGCGTTGTGAGAATCGGTAGCAGCGGTGAAGTAGTAGTCACCGGCATCCAGAATGTAGGTCTTGGCGTTGTTTGCGTCGTAGGTGCGCAGCTCGCTCTTCTTCACTGTGATGGTCACATCCTCGGAAGCGCCGGGAGCCAGCACATCGGTCTTGGCAAAGCCGCACAGCTCTGCAGCGGCCTTCTCGATGCCGTTTGCCTTATCGTAGTCGGTGTAGGGAGACTGGAAGTAGACCTGCACGGTCTCCTTGCCGGAATAGGTCTTGCCGGTGTTGGTGACCTTCAGGGTGACGGTGAAGGCGTCGTCAGACTCGGTCACATTGAAGTTGCTGTAAGCGAAGGTGGTGTAGCTGTCGCCGTAGCCGAAGGGATAGGCAACGGTGGTGGCCCAGTCATAGTCGCCTGCCTTGGCAGTGCCCATGACCACATCCTCGTAACGGGTCTCGAAGTAGCGGTAGCCCAGATAGATGCCTTCCTGATAGACGCTGTACATGCCCTGCACGTCTGCACCCTCGGTCAGCAGGTTGTACTCTGCTGCGTTGGGGTAGGCCTGGGTGTAGAAGTTGTACATGGCAGGGTTTGCCAGATTGTCGTACAGGTAGGTGTCCACCAGAGAGCCGGAGGGGGTCACAGTGCCGGCGAGCAGCTGGCCCACACCGTTGATACCGGTCTGGCCCACATCGCCGATCCACATGGCGGCATCGATGCCGTAGTCCTCGCCGCAGATGGCAGGGTTGAGGAAGTCCATTTCCAGTGCGTTGGAGCTGTTGATCAGGACGACGATGGACTTGAAGGTGCCGTTGTCCTTCAGTGCCTTCAGGTTCTTCAGCAGCTCGATCTCTTCTGCAGACAGCTCCAGATAGTTGCCGCTGCCCTCGGAACCGGAGATCCAGCTGTCGTTGGTGCCGTTGGCACCGCTGGGCAGGTCTGCGCCCTCACCGCCGGAGCGGGAGAACACCACGATGGCAGCATCGCCATACTCGGCAAAGCTGCTCTCGGCGCTGGACAGTGCGCTCCACGGAGCTTCATTGACAGCGTACTGGGTGTTTGCTTCCAGCGTATCCGAGATGGAGGCCGGGGTAATGCGGCTGTAGTTCTTCATCATGCTGTCGGACTTGTACAGATCCCACAGCGTCTGGTTGACCTGAATGCCCTGAGCTTCCAGTGCTTCCTTCAGGTTGGGGGCCTTGCTGGTATCCACGGAACCGGAGCCGGTGCCGCCGTACATCAGGTCCACAGAGCCATGGCCGAACAGGCTGACCTTGGCGCTGTCTGCCAGCGGCAGGGCAGCGTTGTCGTTCTTCAGCAGGGCAGCGCCCTCGGCCTCAACGGTGGCGCACAGCTCAGCCTCATAAGCCTCGCGCTCTTCGTCGGAAGCAAAGCCCGCTTTGAAGTATTCGGTATCTTCCGTAGTGTTGCCCTTGATGATCTTATAGGTCGATGCATTCAGAGCAACGTTCAGGGTGGTGGCGTACTGATTTGCGATCATGTTGCCCACGATGGCGGCGATGGTCAAAATCGCCGTCAGCGCAGTGAGCACCGACCACAAACGTACTTTGGGTTTCTTGGTATTCATTGGTTCTCCTCCTTTTCATTTATAACAACCGCCAGACAGCGGAATGTCCTTGTTTATACCCAGTTTGCACTCTTGGACTTGGTCTTCACCAGCTTGTAGCTGGGGTTCGGCTCTGCCACATTGCAGAAGGATGCGGTGTCGATGCAGTCGCCTGCAACGGCCTTCAGCTCCACCTTGCCATGAAGCGGCACGCGGAACTTGAAGATATGCTCGCCGGTCTGCTCTGCCAGCTTTTTGCCGTCCGCATACAGGGCGACGGAGTGCTGGTTGGAGTAGACCTTGACCTCGATCTCCTTCTCGGTGCGGTCGGTGAACCGCTTGGAGCAGATGTGGACGAAGTTTTCCTCGCTCCACCATGCTTTATAGAGGTAGAAGCTGTCCTTTTTGGTCTTTCGGTCAAAGGTGACAAGACCCTTGTGGTTCATGCCCGGCTCGCCGCCCTGATCCCGGGCGTCGGCTGCAAAATCGAACATGTTCCACACATGGGTCGCCCACAGCCACGGGTGGCGGTCAAAGCACTTCAGCATATACTCGTGGTACTTGGCCTGATATTCCTCGGTATGGTCGCCCCGGCGGGGGTGGGCACTGTGGAGGTTGGGCATGCCCTCGGCACCGTACTCGGAAAAGCCCAGCGGACGGTTGGGGTATACCAGATGGAAAAAGTCCATCCACAGGTCATTCAGGAACAGGCCCGGCACATACCAGCCCAGATACAGGTTCCAGCTGACCAGATCGGTGATGTGTGCCACCGGGTTGAAGGGGCCGCACATGGCGTAGCAGGCCAGCGTGGTCAGGCGGGTGGGGTCCATCTTGTGGCACAGCTCGTTGAGCACCCGGTGGTTGTCCAGCATATCCGCCTTATCCTTGGTGGAAATAGTGATCTCGTTGGACACACCCCAGCAGACGATGGAGGGGTGGTTGTAGTTCTGGTGGATGAGCTCCTTCATCTGGCTGATGGTGTTTTCCCGGCCATTGGGCAGATGCTCGGAGATGTAGGGGATCTCTGCCCAGACCACCATGCCGTACTGGTCGCACAGGTCGTAGAAATACTGGTCGTGCTGGTAGTGGGCCAGCCGGACGGTGTTTGCACCCAGCTCCCGGATCAGCGCCATGTCCTCATCATGCATCTCCCGGGTGATGGCGTTGCCCAGACCCTTGCGGTCCTGATGGCGAGACACACCGTGAAGGGGATAGGGCCTGCCGTTGAGGAAAAAGCCCTTCTTTGGGTCTACAGAGAAGCTGCGCAGGCCCACCTTGGTGGTCACTTCATCCACCGGCTTGCCGTCCTGCAGCAGACGAACCACACAGGTGTACAGGTATGGGTCTTTGATGCCGTTCCACAGGTGGGGAGCATCCAGATGGAGAAAAGTATTTTCGCCCTCGCCCTTTGCAGCGGTGCGGCCCTCAGCATCCAGCAGCTCCACCGTCACGGTGCCGCTGCCTTCCACCAGCGTTTCCACCTGGATGTCGGCGCTGTTCTCCTGCAGGGCCGGGGTGATCTTCACGCCTGTATCGCCAAAGTGTCCCAGCGCAATGTGGTTTTTGTTCACCACCAGCAGGCTCACATCCCGGTAGATGCCGCCGTAGAAGGTGAAGTCTGCTTTCTGGGGGTAAACGCGGTCATTGACGCTGTTGTCCACCCGCACCGTGAGCTGGTTCTCTGCCTGAAGCAGCTCCGTGACCTCTGCCCGGAAGGTGGAGTAGCCGCCGTCATGGGTGCAGAGCTGCTGACCGTTCAGTAGCACGGCGGCGCTGGCGTTGACACCCTCGAACTGCAGCCACACCTGCTGCTGTGCCGGGTCGTATACCGGTGCTGCAAAGCGGGTGCAGTAGGTGCAGCAGCCCCGCCAGTAATCGTTGCCGCCGTCCTGACCGTCCCTGGCGTTCCATGTATGGGGCAGCTCTACGGCGGTGGTAACGCCGTTCGGGCCGGTGAACTGCCAGTCCTTCATGAGCTTTGCAATACTACGCATCCGATTCCTCCTGTTTTTGCTGTGGTACAGTGATTTTTTTCGTTTTTTGCTCTTTGTCATTATTTTATCAGAGTGGCCGTATTTCGCAAGATGCGTGCGAAAATCGGTCGTTTTGCGTGCGCATTCGGTTTTGGACTGCCAAATGTGAACTGATATATTTGTAAGTTTTTCACAAGCAGATGTATCCAACAAGCCGCAAAAAGAAAACCGCCGCAGTCCTTCCGTTTCCGGAACTTCTGCGGCGGCTGCCGTTTTCTTAACTTATTTTTGCAGCGGAAAGATGATCTTTTCCGCAAAAAACTCTCCCTGCTCTTCCAAGGTCAAAGTGCCTTTGTACTTCTGCACGATGCGACGGATCACCTTCAGCTCGTATTGTGCAGAGCGGCTTGCCTGCTGTTCCGGCGGGCGCAGCGGGCTGATGATGTTCACCACCACAAAACCCTGCCGCACACAGACCAGCAGATCGATGACCCTGCACTCCGGCCGGGAGACCTGCACCGCGCTTTCCACGGCGTGATCCAGCGCATTGGCAAACATTGCGTACAGATCCCCCGCTTCAAAAAAGCCCAGACAGCTGCCGTTTGCCACAGCATTCAGCTGGATGCCCCGGGACTCGCACAGCAGACTCTTCTCGGTCAGCACCACATCCAGCACCTCGTTGCCGGTGTTGCGGTTCGCGTCATACAGGCGGGCTGCGCGCTCGGCCTCATCAATGCGCTCCGGCGGTACCTCTTCGGGCGACAGCTTGCGGAGATTGGCAATCTGCACTTTCAGCTCATGGCAGCGCTTGTTGATGATCTGCACGTTCTGCCGGGCCACCTGATACTGCTGACGCTGACGCTCGTACAGCAGATTCAGTTCACTCATCTCTTTTTCCATGGCAGACTTCTTGAACAGCTCACTCTGGAAATACAGCAGGGTGATAAAATAGAACTGCCCGATCAGAATGGTAACGGTAAGACTCAGCGGAGTCTGTTCGGCGCGGGCATTGTCCAGCACGGCGGCCTGCACCATGAACAGGATGCCAATGAAGAACGCGCTGAACAGCTGCCGGGGCCCGATGTTGTATTCTCCTTTATAAGGAAGCTGCCGTGCCAGCAGGATGTACACCGCCGCAAAGAATACCGCCCCGGACAGCAGCTGTACCAGAACCGCCCAAGGGGAAGCCATGTTCAGCGGGTGTCCATACCGGGTAAACTGCAGCTCCAGAAAGCACCAGCTCTCGTAGGCGCACTGCGCGATGAGCAGGCTCCATACTGCGCAGTACAGGGCACCTTTTTTATTGATATCCGTACACAGATAGATCATCCCGCCCAGCAGCGCAAAAAAGGAGATGTAAAGTACTAGCAGCAGGAGCTGCTGCTGCCACAGTGTTGTGGACTGTGCCAGAGGGTCCAGCAGCTGCGCCAGCAAAAGCAGCGGGAGCAGCATCCCGCAGGCGCGCGCCCAAAAATGGGAGCGATGCCGCAAAGGCAGACAAAAGACCAGCGCCGCGCCCCAGCGCAGCAGCGCCCGGAGCAGGCTGTTCAGCAGCGATGTGGTCACAGCACACCTCCCATGTAGGACGCTACTGCGGTAAGAAAGGCCGTGCGCTGCCGTCGGCTGATCTCCAGCCGGTCGTTTTTCACAAGGGCAAAGTCGTTTTCAATGCCCTTGACGTAGGCCAGATTGACCAGATAGCATTGGTTGCAGCGGACAAAATGATACTCGGCAAGCTGCTTTTCGGCACTTTGCAGGCTGGCGCGTGCCGCGAACTCGCCTTTGGAAGTGTGGTAGTACAGCATCCGGCTGTGGGTCTCCAGATAATAGATATCAGCGGTGTCCAGCAGCTGGATGCCGCCGCCCGCCAGCTGCAGCACCACCTGCCCGCCTCTGCGCCGCTGCACCCGCTGGATGGCGCGGGAAAGCTTGGTGCAGAACTGATAATAGTTCACCGGCTTCAGCACATAATCCAGTGCATCTACCTCGTAGCCTCGGATGGCATACTGTGCCATGTTGGTCACAAAGACCAGCACCACATCCGCATCCACGGCCCGGATGGCTTCGGCCGCTCCAAAACCGTCCAGCCGTGGCATCTCCACATCCATAAAAATGATGTCGAATCCCGGCGTATAGTGCTCTGCGATCTCGGCACCGTCTGTGATGAGACTGATCTCCACCTGCAGGCCCTGCTCCTGCGCATATTGCCGGACGAACCGGTTCAGGCTTTCCCGTGTTTCTTCCTGATCCTCTACGATCGCAATTTTGAACATCCTGCACCCACCTTCTCACTGCGTCTGATCGCCGTATGGCTCTTTTTATTGAAACACACTTTTCTATGAAATGCAATGGAAAACCTTGTGGGGAAAACAGATGCGGTTCTCGTCCTGCTCTGACGTGGATTAGTGGATGGCGCAGCAAAAAAGCCCCAGACCAAAGGTCTGGCGGCATCTTTCTTGGTAGACATTCCTATGCGTTGGGAACCGCGCACTAATCAAAGCCCCACTGGGGTATTTGTTGCCCCGCCTGCGGCGTGGCCGCCCTGTTCGAGTCCTGTACCGCCCACCACGAAAAAAGTCCCCAGACCAAAAGGTCTGGCGGCATCTTTCTTGGTAGACATTCCTACGCATTGGGAACCGCGCACTAATCAAAGCCCCACTGGGGCTTTGATTGCCTTCGCTGCGCTCGGCACGTGCTGTTCGAGTCCTGTACCGTCCGGCTCCGACGTGGGTTAGTGGATGACGCAACAAAAAAGCCCCTGACCAAAGTCAGAGGCTCTTGTTTTGGTGGAGCATTCTCCACAGCACTCGAACCCAACACTTCCTCACGGGTGACCGTTTTGGCATCATCCGTGAAGTTGAAATTGAGCACGACCCGGTCATCAAAGACGTAGACCGAGTTGACAAAGGTATCAATGATCTGCCGCTGGTGTTCCGTGCTGCCCACGTCACCCTTGCGGAATTTTTCAAGCCAGAACCGAATCCACTCACGGGTCAGGACGGGCTTTTTCAGCTCTTCTTCCAGAATGCTGGTGTTCAGGGCTTCTTTCCGGGCTTCCAGCTCGTCCAACCGCTGCTTGGTGGTCGGGGTCAGGATGCCCTGTTCAATGGCTTCCAGAAGGTTTGCCAGCCGCTTCTCCGTGTCCCTGAGCTGGTCTTTCAGGACAGGCAGCCGGGTGTTCTCCTTCTGCTGGGCTTCCATGACCAAATCTATCAGCTGTTCGATGATTTCATCGTTAAAAATCACCTTAATGGCGGTGTCCACCACGAACCGCTCCAGAGGCTCCTTGCGGATGGCTTTCAGGTCGCAGTGCGCCTTGCCGTGGCGTTTGGCGTTGCCGCACTTGTAGTAATAGTAGGTGTTTCCCATGTGGCTGGTGCCGCTTTCGCCACCCATCAGGGTGCCGCACTTGCCACAGAACAGCTTAGTGGTCAGCAGATAGCTCACATCCTCTTTTGCAGGCCGACCGTGGGCGATCTTGTTCTGCTCAAAACGCTGCTGTACCCGGTTGAACAAATCCTCGTCCACGATGGTGGGAATGCCACCCGGTGTCACGATGTCTTTATAGCGGTACTCGCCTATGTAGCGGCGGTTCCGGAAGATCTGGAAGAAGCTGTTCTTCACGAACGGCTTCCCGGTGCGGGTACGCAGACCGCGCTCGTTCAGGGATGCTGCGATCTTCTCGGCCGGTTCGCCGTCGGCATACCGGCTGAAGATTTCCTGCACGATGGGAGCCGTCTCCGGGTCGATATGGTACAGCCTGTCCTCCTTGCCAATGGTGAAGCCCAGCGGCACCACACCGCCGTTGTACTTGCACTGGAGGGCGTTTTCGCGCTCACCGCGCGCCACTTTCAGGGCGAGTTCGGCGGAATAGTATTCCGCCATGCCAATCAGCATACTCTCCACCATAATGCCTTCAGGCCCCTGCGAGATGGGTTCCATGGCAGACACCAGATGGACACCGTTCTTTTCCAGCTGGTACTTGTAGTTCACGGCATCGAATCGGTTCCGGGCAAAGCGGTCCAGCTTCCAGACCAGAACTACGTCGAAGATTTTCTTTCCGCTGTCCTTGATCATCCGCTGAAAGTCTGGGCGGTCATCCGTTTTGGCAGAGTAGGCACGGTCAATGTAGGTGCCGACCACGGTGATGCCGTTCTTCTCGGCGTAGTCCTTGCAGTCGCGCAGTTGTCCTTCAATGGACGCTTCTCGCTGGCTGTCAGATGAATAGCGGGCGTAGATCACGGCGGTCATGGTTGCACCTCCTTGGCAGCGTGTTCGGGTTGCCTTTATAGTATCGGGTCAAGCGCAGCTTGTCAACAATCTGCGAGCAGATTGAAATGTGAAAATTGCGAAACGCAGCGAAAAAGGTGAGAGCAAGAATCGTCCCGTGGCCACAAATTTTCAATTCTTGAAAATTCTTGCCCCTTTGGGACAGCTTCTTGTTGGGGCGTGCCTGCCCCAAACCCTGCTAGATAAAAGCAAAGGGGCATTATCTGCCCCGATGCTTTTCCTTTCGCTTCTGCTGTTTCAGTTCAAACTGCAGCTGTTTTTCTGCTTCCCGTTGCTCCCGGCTCACAGCCTTGCGTTCAGTTTTTAACTGCTCCTGCTGTAATTTCAAAGCCTGTTGCGACTTCGTTCCTATCCCGGTATTCTGTACCTGTTTCCGCACTTCTCTCTGTACCCGTTTCGGATTGCGAACAGCTTCTTTTACATCAGTTGCCACAGCCGGACTAAATTTCAGTCGATAGTAATTTCTCAAAACAAAATCGTATACCTCATAATCTTTCGGCTCCGCCCCAAACGTAACCTTGCATACAGATAATTTTCCCTCCGATATGCGCTCAAACACACCTATCCAGAATGGTTCCTCAAAAAATACTGTCAATCTGCCTGATACTTTGTCCATGACAATTCCTCCTTAAAAATTGTACTGAACAAAGAACGGACGACCCAAGGAGGGAGGGCTACTTACACCAAAACGGTGCGGCCGGACTACCTACCGGCTCTATAAGAGATGTTATCCC
>ERZ1106976.3106-NODE-3106-length-13628-cov-8.546968_pt1 | contig 13628 bp, 9 predicted proteins | sample MGYA00403687_ERZ1106976 | MGnify/ENA primary metagenome ERZ1106976 (study PRJEB35170, sample SAMEA104062446) | human gut metagenome | biome: human gut; feature: human-associated habitat; material: faeces | place: Denmark | collected 2013-02-22 ... | reverse complement strand
ATTATTTTGGATATTATCAGATTTCTTAATAAATGTAGGGTTAAAAAGTACATATAAAGAAATGCAAAAAGTAGAACAAATACCATCAGGAATTCAAGTCAAAGAAATAAAATCAACAGCAGTAAATGGAAAAATTAATTTAATAGTAAATTCAACAAATCTTAGTGGAAAATTTATAAAAGTAGATTTGTATTCATCAAAAGATAATTTGTTAGGTACTCAATATTTAGAAATTGGTGAAATAAAAGAAAATCAAACCAAAGAAATTGATACATATTTTAAAATAGCAGATGTTAAGAAATACAAAATATCTGTTACAGATGAAAAAGGAGAATCAACAGAAGGATTTATGGATACTGCAATGTCAGCAATTACTATAGTATTGTCTGTAATAAAATTATTAATATTAATATAAATTATGAGAAACAAAGGAGGAAGAACTTAATGGTATTAAATATTGTACAACCAGCAATTATAATATTATTAATAATAGCTACAATTTTATTTATATATTTAGGAAAAGAGTTAAAAAGAAGTTATGTAGTTGCAATACCATTAATTGGATATATAATATTATTGTTAACACACATTTTTGAAATAATAACATTATCGAGTCAATATATAGTAACATTAATTTTATGCATAATTATTGATTGTATTTTTGTATGTGTATCATTAATTGTATTTTTATTATTTAAAAAAATTTATAAGAAAAGAGAATTTTAAGATTAAATTAAAAGTATTGTATAAAGAAAGGAATAGAAAAAGATGGGCTTTTTTGATAAATTAAAACAAGGTTTAACAAAGACAAAAGAATCAATAAATGATAAAATAAATAATGTATTTAGTAATTTTAGAAAGGTTGATGAAGAATTACTTGAAGAATTAGAAGAAGCATTAATAATGTCAGATATGGGAGTAGAAACATCAACACAAATAATAAGTAATTTAAGAGAAAAAATAAAAAAAGAAAAAATAGAAGAAAGTGAACAAGTAAAAGAAGCATTAAGAGAAGAAATTGAGAAAATTCTAGAAAAATGTGATAATAGTTTAAAACTAGAAACAAAGCCATCAGTAATACTTGTTGTAGGAGTAAATGGAGTTGGAAAAACAACATCAATAGGAAAAATGGCAGCAAGATTAGCAAGAGATGGAAAAAAAGTAATAGTTGCTGCTGCTGATACATTTAGAGCAGCAGCAGTAGAACAATTAGAAATATGGGCACAAAGAGCAGGAGCAGAAGTAGTAAAAAGAGAAGAAGGAGTAGACCCAGCATCAGTGGTATTTGAAGCAATAAGAAGAACTAAAGAAAGTAATGCAGATGTATTGATAATAGATACAGCTGGAAGGTTGCATAATAAAAAATATTTAATGGATGAATTAAACAAAATTCAAAAAGTAGTAAATAAAGAAATGGCAGAAGCATCAAAAGAAGTATTATTAGTAATTGATGCAACAACAGGACAAAATGCAATATCACAAGTAAAAGCATTCAAAGAACAAGCAGATATTACAGGAATTGTATTAACAAAATTGGATGGAACAGCAAAAGGTGGAGCTGTAGTTGGAATTGTACAAGAAAATGATATACCTGTAAAATTCATAGGTGTTGGAGAGCAAATTGATGATATGGAAATTTTTAATTCTAAAGATTTTGTAAAAGCAATAATATAAAAAACGTAAGATAAATATATTTGTAGTTAAACAAAATTATGAGGAGTTTAAAAAATAGATGGAAAAAAAGAAATTAAATAAAATAAAAAATATATTAGTAATAGCATTTATAGCGATATATTTAATATGTACATATTTTACATTAAGAGGGGAATATTTAGAATGTCTAGAATTAGGAGAACAATATGTTCAAAATTTTTGGACAAATATTAAATATAAATATTCAATAATGGGAATAAGTTTTGTTGTTATTTCAATATGTATGTTTATCACTAATATAGGAATAAAAAAAGGTCTAAAACCATTTTTTGAATCAGAAAATAAAACAATGCCAAAACTTCCAAATAAATCTTTAATATTTGTTGTTGCGATAATAGGTAGTATAATTTTTTCAAATAATATAGTTGAAAAAGTATTATTATGTGCAAGTAAAGTATCATTTCAAAAAACAGATATGATATTTAATATGGACATTTCATATTATATGTTTACCAAACCATTAATAGAAGCAATTATAAAGTATATAATGCAATTTGTTATTCTAATAAGTGCATATATAACAGCATTTTATATAATTGTGTTTAATTTATATTTTGATGGAATTGATAGAACAATGCTAAGAAAAAGTAAATTTATAAAAAGTTTATTAAAAAATGTAATAATTTTAGCAATTCTTGCAGGAATATTAACAATATTCAGTACTCAAAATATAGTAACAGAGAAATTTTTAACATTAAATGATGAAATTGAATTAACAGGAGCAGGATTTGTAGAATCAACAATAAAATTATGGGGATATATAATATTTGCATTTGTAATAATAGGAGCAATAATTTCATCTGTAATATTTTTTCAAAAAAATAAAAACAAAAAAATAATGTTTACATTATTATCAATTCCAGGATATCTAGTTGTGATGTTTATTGTAATGGTAGGAACAGATTTTATTTTTGTAAAACCAAATGAATTTGATAAAGAAAGAAAATATATTGAAGAAAATATAAATTCAACAAGAGAAGCATATGGAATAAATGCCTCAGAAATAAATATTAGTTATTCTGGGACAATATCTGAAGAGGAAATTAATGAAAATAAAGAATTGTTAGATAATATTCCAATAGTAAGTCAAAATATGGTAAAACAAAGTTTAGAAGATACACAAACAGAAGCAGGATATTATACATTTAGAAATATATTAACTACTAAATTTATAAAAGATAATCAAGAAAAATTAGCATATATAGCACCAAGAGAAATTGCAGAACAATCAATTTCATATAATAATAAGACATATGAACTTACACATGGTATAGGACAAATAATAGTAGATGCAAATAAAACATCAGAAGAAGGCAATATTCAATATATTCAAAAAGAAATAGATGATAATCAAAGAATATATTATGGATTAGAAACAAATTCAATAGTAGTAACAAATACAAAAAATAAAGAAGAATATGATTATACAGATAGTGAAGGTGAAGAACATACTTATAGTTATGAAGGAAAATCAGGAATCCAAGTTGGATTTTTAGATAGATTAATATTAGCAGTAAGAAATAAAGATTTTAAACTTGCATTTTCAACATCTGTAACAAATCAAAGTAAGATATTAACAAATAGAAATGTAATTGAAAGAGCAAAAACAGCACTTCCATATTTATTATATGATGAAAATGCTTATACAGTAATTAAAGATAATCAAATTTATTGGGTTATAGATGCTTATACAATTTCAGATAAATATCCATATTCGTCATATACAACAATTGATGGAGAAAAAGAAAAACGAGATATTAATTATATTAGAAATTCTGTAAAAGTTATAATAAATGCTTATAATGGCGAAATGAAATTTTATATAGTAGATAAAACAGATCCAATAATATCAGCATATAAAAAGATATATCCAGCAATGTTTGAAGAAAATGATATTCCAGAAGAAATTCAAAAACAATTAAAATATCCACAATTATTATATAATGTACAAGCTGAAACGTTAAGAGTATATCACAATGTAAAAGAAGATGTTTTATATAGAAAAAGTGATATTTGGTCACTTGCTACATATGGAAAATCAACATCAAAAACCAAAACAGCTACATTAGAACCATATTATACAATGTTAAAAACACCAGATGGTGAAACAAGATTTGGATTGGTTCAGATGTATACACAAAAAAATAAATCAAATATTATATCATATGTATTAGGAACTTGTAATGGAACGAGTAATGAATTAAAAATTTATAAATTTTCAGCAGATAGTAACATATTAGGAGCAAATCAATTAGATAATCTAATTGAACAAGATGAAACAATATCAGCAGAACTTAATAGTTTGAATGTTACAGGAGTTAAAATTTCAAAAGAAATGAAAATTATTCCTATAAATAATACATTATTATATATAGAAACTATATATCAAACAAAAACAAATGAAATAAATCAACCAATTACGTTAGAAAAAGTAATTGTAGCATCTGGAACAAAAGTAGCAATTGGTGATAATTTAGAAAATGCTTTAAGCAAATTATTATCACAATCAGCTGTTAATCTAGAAGTTAATAATACAGAAGATATAGAAGGACTTATTGATACAATTATAAAGGCAAACAATAATTTAACAGATTCAAATTCAAGAAATGATTGGGAAATGATGGGATCTGATATAAAGACATTGCAAGAATTAATAGAAAGACTTGATAAAATGAGACAAGAAAATAATAAAAAAACTACAGCAACAAATACACAGTCAACTCAATCTACAGAAACAAAATAATATAGAAAAAAGATTTACAAATTTGTCGAAAAATGTTATAATGAAAAACGAGCAAATTAAATAGTCGCTGGTAAGAGATGAAAAGACTTACGAGAGGAAAGTCCGGGCTCCATAGAGCAATGATGCTAGATAACGTCTAGTGAGGGAAACCTTAAGGAAAGTGCAACAGAAAATAACCGCCTCTTTAGAGGTAAGGATGAAAAGGTGAGGTAAGAGCTCACCGCTAATATGGTGACATATTGGGTCAGTGTAAACCCCATCTGGAGCAACACCTAAGAAGAAGATTAAGCCTGCTCGGCGCCTTCTGAATTGCGTGGCTTGATACATATAGTAATATATGTACTAGATAAATGACTATTTTAAATGACAGAACCCGGCTTACAGATTTGCCTATAAATATGATAATAAAAGGAGTTTCAAGTTTTGAAACTTCTTTTTCTATCCCAAATGTTATTCGAAAATCAATTAAATGAATATAATAAAATGTAAATTTTATGTGAAAGTTTGCATAATAATGTTGCTAAAATTGACAATTAGTATTAAAATATGAAAAGTTATTATGCAAAAAAGAAGGGAGAAAGAAATGTTAAAACTAATAAAAAATTTTACAAAAAAAGAATGGATTTTGGCATTAATTTGTTTAGTATTAGTAGTTACACAAGTATGGCTAGAATTAAAAATGCCAGACTATATGTCTGAAATAACAAAACTAGTACAAACAGAAGGAAGCCAAATGAAAGATATTCTAGTAAATGGTGGATATATGCTTACATGTGCACTAGGAAGCTTAGTTGCAGCAGTAATTACAGGATATATAACATCAAGAATATCATCAAACTTTTCAAAGACAATTAGAAAAAAATTATTCAATAAAGTAGAAGATTTAGCAATGCAAGAAGTAAAACAATTTTCTACAAGTAGTTTAATAACAAGAACAACAAATGATATAACACAAATAGAAATGTTAATAGCAATGGGATTACAACTATTAATAAAAGCCCCAATAACAGCAATATGGGCAATAACAAAAATATTAAATAAAAGCTGGCAATGGAGTGCAATTACAGCAGTAGCAGTAGCAATATTAATGACTACAATAGCAATAATAATGGTAATTGTATTACCAAGATTTAAGAAAGTACAAAAATTAATCGATAAATTAAATGGAGTAACTCGTGAGAATCTAACAGGAATAAGAGTTGTAAGAGCATTTAATGCAGAACAATATCAAGAAGAAAAATTTGATAAAGCAAATAATAACTTAACAAATCAACAATTATTTAACCAAAAAGTATTTGCAGTAATGCAACCAATGATGTATATAATCATGTATATGGTAATACTATCAATTTATTATGTTGGAGCATATCTAATAAAAGATGCAGGAATGGCAGATAAAATATCATTATTTGGAGATATGGTAGTATTTAGTTCTTATGCAATGCAAGTAATAATGTCATTCTTAATGTTAGCAATGATATTTATGATGTTACCAAGAGCACAAGTATCTGCAAATCGTATTAATGAAGTATTAGATACAGAAATAAGTATAAAAGATGGAAAAATAAATACAAAAACAAATAATGAAGTTGGAACAGTTGAATTTAAAAATGTATCATTTAAATATCCAGATGCAGATGAATATTTATTAAAAGATATATCATTTAAAGCAAATAAAGGTGATACAGTAGCATTTATAGGATCAACAGGAAGTGGAAAATCAACATTAATAAATTTAATCCCAAGATTTTATGATGCAACAGAAGGTGAAGTACTTGTAGATGGAATAAATGTAAAAAATTATACACAAGAATTTTTACATGATAAAATAGGATATGTACCACAAAAGGCTGTAATGTTTAATGGAACAGTAAAATCAAATATATCTTATGGTGATAATGGAAAAGAAAAGCCAACAGATGAACAAATAAAAAAAGCTATAGAAGTTGCACAAGGAACAGAATTTGTAGAAAAAATGGATGGACAATATGATGCACATATGGCACAAGGTGGAACAAATGTATCTGGTGGACAAAAACAAAGATTATCAATAGCTAGAGCAATAGCAAGAAATCCAGAAATATATATATTTGATGATAGTTTTTCAGCATTAGACTATAAAACAGATAGTGTATTAAGAAAAGAATTGAAAAAATATACCTCTGATGCAACAAGCTTAATTGTAGCACAAAGAATAGGAACAATTATGAATGCAGACCAAATAGTAGTATTAGATAATGGTGTAATTGTTGGAAAAGGAACACATAAAGAGTTATTAAAAACATGTGAAGTATATAAACAAATAGCTCTATCTCAATTATCAAAGGAGGAATTAGAAAATGGCTAATAATCAATCAAGACCTCCTAGAAGAGGACCAATGGGACCTGGTATGGGACCAGGAGTGGGAGAAAAAGCTAAAGATTTTAAATCAGCAGTAAAAAGATTAGTAAAAGAATTAGGAAAATTCAAAATATTAATAATAATTGCATTAATATTAGCAATTGCAGGAGCAGTTTTATCAATTTCTGCACCAGATAGATTATCAAAATTAACAGATGAAATACAAGCAGGAATAATTCCAAAGATGGAAAATGGTCAAATAATAATGCCAGAAATTAATATGGATGCAATAAAATCAATTGCAATATCATTAGTTATTTTATATTTATTTAGTGCAATATGTACATTTATACAATCAATTTGTATGACAGAAGTTGCAAATAATTTTGCAAGAAGTTTAAGAACAAGAATATCAGTAAAAATAAATAAATTACCACTTAGCTATTTTGATAGACATCAATCTGGTGATACACTTTCAAGAGTAACAAATGATGTTGATACAATAGCACAAACAATGAACCAATCATTAGGAACATTAGTAAGTAATATAACATTATTTTTAGGTTCAATAATAATGATGTTTTACACTAACTGGATAATGGCATTAACAGCAATATTATCAAGTTTACTTGGATTTATGGGTATGTTTGCAGTACTTGCAAAATCACAAAAATATTTCGTTGCAAAACAAGAAGAACTTGGAAACTTAAATGGACATATTGAAGAAGTATATTCTGGTTTAAATGTTGTAAAAGCATATAATGGTAAAAAAGAATCAGACAAAAAATTTGATGAATATAATCAAAAAGTATGTGAGGCAAACAGAAAGAGTCAATTTTTATCAGGAATAATGCAACCTATAATGAACTTTATAGGAAACTTTGGATATGTTGCAGTTTGTATAGTTGGAGCATTATTAACAATGAATAATATAATATCATTTGGTGTAATTATTGCATTTATAACATATGTAAGATTATTTACAAACCCATTATCACAAATTGCACAAAGTATGACATCACTTCAATCAACAGCAGCTGCAAGTGAAAGAGTATTTGAATTTTTAGATGAGAAAGAAATGGCTGATCAATCAAAAATAAACAAAACATTAGATAAAAATAATGTAAAAGGAAAAATTGAATTTGATAATGTTGTATTCCAATATGACAATAATGATAAACCAACAATTAAAAACTTTACAGCAACAGCTGAACCTGGTCAAAAAATTGCAATAGTAGGACCAACAGGAGCTGGAAAAACAACAATGGTAAATCTTCTTATGAAATTCTATGATATTAATTCAGGGGATATTAGAATTGATGGTGTTTCAACAAAAGAATTATCAAGAGAAAATATACATAGTTTATTTACAATGGTATTACAAGATACATGGTTATTTGAAGGAACTGTAAAAGAAAATATTATATATAATCAAAAAAATGTAAGTGATGAAAGAGTAAAAGAAGTATGTAAAGAAGTTGGATTAGATCACTTTATCAGAACATTACCAAAAGGATATGATTCTTATTTATCAGAAAATGATAGTGTTTCAGCAGGTCAAAGACAATTACTTACAATTGCAAGAGGAATGATACAAGATTCACCATTCTTGATATTAGATGAAGCAACATCAAATGTAGATACAAGAACAGAAGAATTAGTTCAAGTTGCTATGGATAAACTTACAGAAGGAAGAACATCATTTATAATTGCACATAGATTATCTACAATAAAAAATGCAGATTTAATATTAGTAATGAAAGATGGAAATATAGTAGAACAAGGAAATCATGAACAATTGATGGCTAAAAATGGAGCTTATGCTGAATTATATAATTCTCAATTTGAGTTATAATATATAATTAGTAGTAAATATATTTGTTCAAAGACTTGACATAAAGCAAACACGGTGATATAATTTAAAAATCAAATATAGGAGGTATAGGCAATATGATTATCGAAGAGATTCTTGATGCACGGGATGAGTGTGTCATGATGAAGATCACTGGCGAGAAGGTTAGGTTTAATCGTCTTCGCTCGTTGTGTAAAAAGTACAATGAGTATGAAGATGAAAAAGTTTTTGACCTTTCTGCTGATGATTCTGCATTTTGGCGGCAAGTTAATCAGTACCTAACTGACTTGGTCAAATAATTATTGACCAAAAAAAGAGGCTATACTATGAAAATAGTGTAGTCTCTTCTTATACTATTACAATAATTTTTCCAATTCTTTAATTTTATCACGTAATTCAGCAGCTTGTTCGAATTCCATTTTACTAGCATGTTCAAGCATTTCATCTGTAAGTTTAGAAATAGTAGATTGAATATCTTCTTCTTTTTCAAATTTATATTCAACACCAATATTTTCAGTTTGAATAGCCTTAATAGAATCTCTAATAGATTTCTTTATTGTTTTAGGAATTATATGATGTTCTTCATTATATGCTTCTTGAATAGAACGTCTTCTATTAGTTTCACTAATAGCTTTTTCCATAGAATCTGTAAGAGAATCTCCATACATAATAACAGTTCCATCTGTATTTCTAGCAGCACGCCCAATTGTTTGAATCAAAGAACGTTCAGAACGAAGAAATCCTTCTTTATCTGCATCTAATATTGCAACAAGAGAAACTTCAGGAATATCAAGACCTTCTCTTAAAAGATTTATTCCGACCAAAACATCAAATTCACCTAAACGAAGCTTTCTAATAATTTCCATTCTTTCTAGAGCTTTTATGTCTGAATGCATATAATTAACTTTAATATCTAAACTTTTTAAATAAGATGTTAAATCTTCAGCCATCTTTTTGGTTAGTGTTGTAACTAAAACTCTTTCTTTTCGTTCAACTCTAATTCTAATTTGTTCAATTAAATCATCAACTTGATTTGTAACAGGTTTTACTTCAATTTTTGGGTCTAGTAATCCAGTAGGACGGATAATCTGTTCAACAACATTTTCTTTTGAATGTTCTTGTTCATAATCACCAGGTGTAGCACTAACAAAAACAACCTGATTTATTCTATCTTCAAATTCATTAAATGTTAGAGGTCTATTATCATAAGCAGAAGGTAATCTAAATCCATATTTAACTAGAGAGTCTTTACGAGCTCTATCACCATTATACATAGCTCTTACTTGAGGGATTGTAGCATGTGATTCATCTATTAATAACAAGAAATCATCTGGAAAATAATCAAATAGTGTAAATGGAGCACTTCCGGGTTCTCTACCACTAATGTGTCTTGAATAATTTTCAATACCTTGACAGAATCCAGTTTCTTTCATCATTTCCATGTCGAAATTTGTTCTTTCTTGTATTCTTTGTGCTTCAATTAATTTATTTTGGCTTTTAAAATATGCTACTCTTTCATTCATCTCTTCTTCAATAGTTTTTAAAGCTTTTTCCATTTTATCTTTTGAGGTAACATAATGTGAGTTAGGGAATATCATTACATGTTGTCTTATTCCAATTGATTTTCCTGTAACAGGATTTATTTCAGAAATTTTTTCAATTTCATCACCCCAAAATTCAGCTCTTATGGCTGATTCGCTTTTATCTGATGGATAAATTTCTAAAATATCACCTTTAGCTCTAAAAGTACCTCTTTTAAAATCAATTTCATTTCTAGAATATTGCATATTTATTAATTTTTTCATGATTTTATCTCTAGAAATTTCCATACCAGGTCTTAGAGAAACAATCATATTTTCATAATCAATAGGGTCACCTAAACCATATATACATGAAACAGAAGCAACTATAATAACATCTCTTGTTTCAAATAATGATGCTGTTGCAGAATGACGTAGTTTATCAATTTCATCATTAATAGAAGCATCTTTTTCTATATAAGTATCACTTTGGGCAATATAACTTTCTGGTTGGTAATAATCATAATAACTTACAAAATATTCAACATGATTCTCAGGAAAAAATTCTTTGAATTCTGAATAAAGTTGACCAGCTAAAGTTTTGTTATGGGCTAAGACTAATGTTGGTTTTTGAACATTTTGAATTATATTAGCCATTGTAAAAGTTTTCCCAGAACCAGTAACACCTAAAAGAGTTTGAAATTTTTTTCCCTGTTCTATACCTTTTGATAAATATTCAATTGCCTGTGGTTGATCACCTGTTGGTTTATATTCTGAATGTAATTTAAACATAGATATCTCCTTATAATTGTAATGTAATTAGTATATCACAAATTTAAAAATCTAACAATTGTTTGGTAAAAAATAATCAAAATTTGTTCATTCTTTTTTCGGAGATGATGTAAATTATGATGATTGTAAGAAAATTGCAAGAACATTTAGAAAAGAAGAAAATTAAAATATAAAGAGTCTGTAGTAAAATTTTCGTATAAATACGGAGTAACAAAAGCATCAATAAAATTTTAGCTATTTGTTTGACTTATGTAGTTAAATATAATATAATTAAAATGTATATTCAAAAGAAGAAAGGGGATTTTTAGATGAAAAGAGAAAATGGAGTTACTCTAATTGCATTAGCAGTTACGATTATAGTAATGTTAATATTAGCAGGAGCAACAATATCAATACTCACAGGGAATAGTGGAATAACAACAAATGCTTCTAAAGCAAAGACTAAATCATATTTAGCAGATATAAAAGAAGAATATGAATTATATTTAAGTGAAAAAAGAATGGAAGATGAATATGATTTAGATACATTATATGCAAATGATAAGACGATTAGATATGAAGGAAATGAAGTTGGAAGTGGAATAACAGAAATATGCAGTTCAATAAAAAAAGGTGATGAGAAAAAGTTTGAAATAATAAAAGGAAAAATTTATTATGTAAGCCAAGACAAAAAAGTAATTCCTATTGCAGTAGAATTAGGATTTTCAATAAATCCATATGAGATTACAGATGATGGAGTTTTAAGATCATCAGCAATGAATCTTTATTTAGTAGATAATAATGGAAATCTTGATTTAAGTGAATATGAAGGAAAAATAAAAACAATTGAAGCAGGAGCATTTTCAAAAGTAGAAATTGAAAGTGGAATTACACCATTATCATCAATAGTATTACCAAAAGGAATTACTACAATCGGAGATGATGCGTTTTCATATAATACAAGCCTTACAAGTATAAAGATTCCTAATACAGTAACAACGATAGGAAAAAGAGCATTTCGTGGTTGTACTAATTTAACAAGTATAGAAATACCTGACAGTGTGACATATATAGGAGAATATTGTTTTTGGAATTGTAATAGATTACAAAAGATAAAATTATCCAAAAAAATTCAAACAATAAATCAAGGATTATTAGAGGGATGTAGTTCTTTAACTGAAATAAAAATACCAGAAGGAGTAAAATCTATTGGCTATGCAGCATTTAGTTATTGTAATAAATTAACAACAATTACATTACCTGCAAGTTTAACATCTCTTAGTGGAGCTGCGTTAAATGGATTAAGTAGATTAACAGAAGTAAAAGTTGCAGATGGAAATAATAGTTTTAAATTTGAAAATGGAATGTTATTATCAAAAGATGGAAAGACAATGTATATGGCATTATTAACTTTAACAGAAATAAATGTTTCAAATGGTGTTGTAAGCATCCTTGGAGATTCATTAATAGGTTCTAATGCAACAAAAATTATATTACCAGATACAGTTAGTTCAAATTTTGGTGGAGCAGTTTTTAATGGAATGAATAAATTGACAACAATAGAATTGAGCAGTACTAGTAAAAATTTAAAACTAGTAGATGGAAATTTATATTCATATGATGGAAAAAGATTTATAAAATATATGGGATCTTCTAAAAATTTTACAGTGCCAGAAGGAGTTGAAACTGTGGTTTCTTACTGTATAACAAAATCAATGACAACACTAAATTTACCATCAACACTTAAAGTTATAGAAGGATATGCTCTTATAAATATGTCTGGAGTAAATTTATTAAATATACCTGCAAGTGTAACAACTATGAATACATTTTCATTTCATTATAATACCAAACTTAGGGTAGCAGAAGGAAGTGCAACATATAAAAGTAGTGATGATGTATTAATATTAAATAAAGCAGGAACAAAAGTAATAATGGCCAGTAGAAATGCTACTACATATAATATTCCAAATACTGTTACTGAAATTGGACAAAATGCATTTTATTGGTGTAATAAAATGACATCAATAACTATACCAGATAGTGTTACAGTAATTGGAGCAGGGGCGTTTGGAGGTTGTAGTTCTTTAAAAGAAATTACAATTCCTCAAAGTGTAACTTCAATAGGTGCAGATGCATTTATATATTGCGAAAATTTAACAGCTATTAATATAAAAGGAACAGCAAATAGAATTTCTGGTGCACCATGGGGAGCACAGTATGGAAACAGAGCAATAAATTGGAATGTATAATATTTTAAATTTTAGAAAGGAAAAGAATGTTTAACATAGAAGAACAACTAAAAATATTACCAGATAAACCTGGAGTATATATAATGCATGATGTAGACGACAAAATAATATATGTAGGAAAAGCAGTTAATCTTAAAAGAAGAGTGAAATCTTATTTTAGAAAAACAGACAAGACTGAAAGAATAAAAAGAATGGTATCATTAATAGACCATTAAATTAATAAAAATTTGTAATGTATTGCGATGAAAATAGAAAGCAGATTATGAATAATTAGAAAAAATTCACATATAAATATTAAGGACAAGTATTTTGGGAGGTTTGTATATGAAATTTTAAAAAAACATAAGATGCTTTCTTTTTTTTATTATGTAGGGAAAATCTCCTAGTAGGTGATTTTTCCGTACAGAATAATTATGGGGATTATTAGAATTTCTAA
>ERZ1106976.3104-NODE-3104-length-13635-cov-29.093594_pt1 | contig 13635 bp, 10 predicted proteins | sample MGYA00403687_ERZ1106976 | MGnify/ENA primary metagenome ERZ1106976 (study PRJEB35170, sample SAMEA104062446) | human gut metagenome | biome: human gut; feature: human-associated habitat; material: faeces | place: Denmark | collected 2013-02-22 ... | reverse complement strand
AGGAAATTGAAATTTACAGGAATGACGAGTCTGAATATCCGCTAAAGCGGATTGGTCTGAATTTTCCGGTGTTCAAGGATGGCGGGGAAGTTACGGAGCTTTTGTGGGACAAAGGGAATACCGTTGAGACAATAGTTGCACTACATCGGACAGATTTGTAAGAATCCTTGATTTTAGGCACTTTGAGAGGTTTTTCAGGTTTGACCAGAGTGACCGAAAAACATACAAAAAGGCAATTTCTGATGGAGTAAATGTGTCTGTGGTATTGGACTGCGGCTTCGGAAACACATCAAAGGAAAAGTAATATTTTTATCATTCAACTAAATAACAGAAGCGTGAAAGACCGTTCATTTTCAAGAAAAATTGAAAGTGAGTGGTCTTTTTTTATACCTTTAAAACGGATTTTTATTAAGACGTTTTAAAGGGCTGATTCGATGTGTTCGAGAAAGGCGATATTATGGAGACGATCCGGAATGTAGATATAAACAGATTGCATGATTTCAAAAATCATCCATTTAAAGTAGAGATGAATACAGAATTGTGCGAGCTTATGAGAAGTATTGAAAAAGAAGGAGTGCTTGTGCCACTTCTTGTAAGGACTAATCCATACGGTGATGGATATGAAGTTATATCAGGACATAGAAGGAAGGAGGCAGCAATTTGGGCAGGAGAGACGAAGGTTCCGGTTGTGATAAGAGAATTAGATGATGATCAGGCAGTTGTGGCAATGGTTGATTCTAATCTGCATAGAGAGAATCTCAAACCTAGCGAGAAAGCATTTGCGTATAAGATGAAGCTGGATGCAATGAAACATCAGGGAAAGCACCTTGACAGTGGGGCTTTGGCTCAAGTTGGACCAAAGTTTACAGATGGAAGTCAGCTAAATGAGAAGGGCAATAATACAAGTACAATAAATAGTAATGAATTACTTGCAAGACAGGTGGGAGAGAGTGTGGCACAGATAAAACGATATATAAGGCTTACAAAGCTTATCCCAAAGATACTTGATATGGTTGATGATGGGAAGATTGCATTCACGATTGCAGTAGAACTGTCTTATCTGTCGGAGAATGAGCAGTATGAGCTTCATGCAGTCATGGATTTAGAGCAGTGCACACCATCATTGTCGCAGGCAAACAGGATGAAACGTATAAGTCAGAGCGGAAAGCTGGATATGGATGCAATCTATTCAATATTGGAAGAGGAAAAACCGAACCAGCGGGAACAGATTAAGATTTGTGCCAGTACACTTGAGGAGTATTTCCCAGATGATTTTACTCCAAAGCAAAAGGTGGAACTTATAGAGAGGCTCGTAAAAGAGTGGCATGAAAAACAGATTAAAGATAATGGAAGGAACAGGTGATTATATGAATAAAAATCAGAATATACGATTTAATATGGATAAGGAATCTGATATTATGGCATGGGAGAGCCTTCACAGCAAAGATGTGGGGGAAAGATTTAAGTCACAAAACAGGTTCGTGATTGAAGCAATCAATTATTATTATGAGAGAGTTATGCGTATACAGGAAGATCCATATCTGGAAACAAGGGAAAAAGAAGATGCATTTGCGGACAGGATAGTTGGAAAGGTAGAAAGGAAAGTACTTTCCAATCTTCCTGCCTTACTGGGATTATATGTAAAGAAAGATTATGAGGAGGAATAATTATGGCGATAGACAGGACAGTTAAGTTTACAGTGAGATTAAATATGCTTAATCCGGCTCATGTAACTATTAATAAGGTTCTGAATGAGTTAAATTTGGATATATTTAAGTCAAAGAATCAGTTTTTTATAGATGCAGCAACTTATTATATCGAGAATTATGGGCAGGAAGAATTAACGCAGCCAAAGAAAGAGAAAGAGCCGGAGTTTGTATCAACAGAAGATATGGAAGCAATTGAGGAAAGAATCAGGCAGGCGGCAAAGGAAGAAGCACGTCAGGAAGCCAATAAGGAAGTTATGACAATGGTAGGAAGTCTGCTGGCTGCAATTCAGACTGGTGGAGGTGCTATGTCAGTAATGAATAAAGCTGATGCTGCTATGGAGACAGGAACGAAAAGCATATCTGATGAGGAGTCAGAGGATTATGAAGAAGATGAGACATTAGTACAGAGTGCACTAAGATGGATGATAAATGATTAGCAATAGAATATAGATTATAGAGACAGGGACTGTGTAGAAATACATGGTCCTTATTTTTATCTGCAAATATTGTAGCGACTGCCGGCATAAAACGATGGCAGAAATAAAAAGCGACTGAACAATCCGACGGCAGTAACTTAAAATGCCGTAATAATCCGACAGCATGGAACTTGAACGAAAGAAAGTCGGAAAAAGAACAAAGGAAAAGTGATGGCACAAAGCGACGGCATTATATAAGAGCGACGGCATAAAGTGAAGTCAGCTATGAAAAATGCTGTAACAAATTGCCGTCAATTAATGTGAAAAGACACCTTTACGAGATTTTAGACAATTATCAGAGCAAGAGATGCTTCAAGCAAGGGGCAAGAGAAGTTCAAATACAGCCCTCGGCGTTTGAGAGCGAAATACACCCTCCGCACAAAACTTCGTTTTGTACTCCGGGGATTTCGCGATTGCATCGAGCCTGAGAATAAATATTACTATGGCTGCATTTGAAGAATTAAATGTAGCTGATAAAAAGAAGGAGATGATAGCAATGCCAAGACATTCATTTATACAGATGACGAAACTCCATAATGTCATGGGGAGAATTGATTATATAACAAGTACAGTTAAACAGGAAAATCTATATGCCATATATGCGACACAGCCACTTCGTTCTTTTTGGAAAGATCTTGCAAAATGCAACAGAGAAGAATTTGCTAAAAGTGGAACGATAGGAAAATATATTGAGGCAAGAGAGCTGATTATAGCATTACCGGAAGGCTTGTATCATTATGAGCATGACTATCTTATCAAACATTTTGCTACGGATTTCAAGAAAAAGTATGGTGTGGACTGCTATGCAGCCCTGCATCATAACAAAAGAAAGACAAACTTTCATATTCATCTGATATTTGCAGAGAGGACGAAACTGGAAAAGCCGGTTGTTAAGGTAGCATCAAGAAACATGTTCTATGATGAAAGAGGGAAACATGTGCGTACTAAGAAAGAGATATTGGATGCAAGTGGTGACATCCGTAATGGCTGTAAGATTATCAGAAAAGGCGAGGTCTATGAGAAAAAAGAGTTTTCTATAAAAGTCGATAGATTTAAAAAGGATTCATTTCTTGATGAGGCAAAGGTGTTTTTTACAAATGAAATAAATCAGCTTGTGCTGCATGAAGAGGATAAACTTAAAGTCTTTGATAAGAACAGTCCATATCTTGCTACTAAAAAAATAGGCAAAAATAATCCAATGGAAGAACAAATAAAGGCTGACAATGAGGTACGACAGGAATGGAACAGGACTGTTGACAGAGCAATTGTAAGCGGAGTGTCAGAAGAGGACATATCAAGGATAAAGAAGAATGAAATAACAGAAAAGGTAAGGTATTCCATAGATTTATATGGAGACAGACCGGATCTTCTTGCAAGTATTATAAAGCTTGCTATTGCAGTGCTTGAACTTCTTATTAATCGCATTATGCTGGCTGCGGTTGGTGTGGCAGAAAAGATGCTGGATATTGTGCCAGAAGAAAGTAGAAATATTGAGGCTAAGACTTATCCAACAATGCCAACAATGTCACCACTTGCAAAAAAATACCTAAGTCTTCAGAATATCTATGATGAATTACAAAAGCAAAATGAAGCAATATTTGCGCAGGAGCATAAACGCAGCGAGCTGGAGATAGAATTGTCAGAATGTAATGGTGCATTTAAGGCACGAAAGCGTGGAGGGTTGCAGAATCAAATATATGAACTGAACAAACAGATTGATAATATGAAATGCTATTTGTCATCTATTGTGCAACGACATGGTTATGATAATGTAAGGGATTTTTATAGTACTTATTATGCGGCTAAAGGGGAATATGCTGATTATGTGAAAGATGTTGAGGAATGGAATGTTAATCACGTTAAAAAGAATGAGAATATTCCAACTGAAGAGAATAGGACAGATAGATATCAGATTGGCGAGGAAAGGAATTTTATGAGAGATAAAGACAAAGAATATTTAATCAAAAAAAGATGATGTAATAGAGTGCTCTGGAGTGCTTGAGAAATTCAAGTTGAGATTGAAAAAATATCAGTATGCATGATATAATACTATATTATGAGAAGTTAAGTGAATATTGTGGTGGATAGGAGAATATTACATTGACAGTAAATTATGATAAGCTGTGGAAGCTGTTAATAGATAAAAAAATCAGCAAAACGTAATTGGTACATAAGAGCGGTATAAGTACAAATGCTATGGCTAAAATGGGAAAAAATCAATTTGTCAGATTGGAAGTGTTAATTAGGATATGTGATATTCTCCATTGCCGGATAGATGATATTATTGATTATTCTATGGATGTAGAAACAGAACGAGGAGGTAACTCTTATGAAATCTAATTTTGACTTTTTACAAACAGAGTTTCCTGTTTTATCAACGTTTGGTTGTCAGGCTGAAAAGTATTGCTTTTCTGATCCTAATTCATGCCTTATGAAATTGGGAATGATAGGGGAGAGCATTGTTAATTTAATGTTTACTTATGACAGAATCCAATTGCCATATGATAATACGGCAGTTACAAGAATAGATACTCTTCAAAGAGAGGGATTGCTAACAAGAGATTTAACGGATATTTTACATGCTCTTAGAAAAGCCAGAAATAAAGCTGTGCATGAGAATTATGATTCTGAATCAGAATGTAAAATTCTGCTTCAAATGGCTTATAGTCTTTGCGAATGGTTTATGCAGACTTATGGAGATTGGAATTATCAGCATCATGATTTTATTATGCCTGAATTAGAAAATAAGAGAGTTTCGGTTACACAGGAAGAGAAAGCTGCAGAAGAGAGACAGGCAGAAGAACTTATAAAACAGGCAGAACAAAAAGCAAGTACAGCAGAAGCTATTTCTAAATCAGAGCGTCAGAAGCAGGCTGGTAAAATGGCAAGTCAGCGCCCTAAATCAGAAGCTGAAACTAGATATATTATTGATGAACAATTGCGTCAAGTAGGCTGGGAGGCAGATACAGAAAATCTTCGTTATTCTAAAGGAACTCGTCCGGCAAAAGGACATAATATGGCTATTGCTGAATGGCCGACAAATTCTTCAGTAGGACAGAGCGGACGTGTAGACTATGCATTATTTGTTGACACTAAGTTGATAGGTGTCATCGAGGCAAAAGCAATACATAAGGATATTCCGTCTGTTATTGATTATCAGGGAAAAGAATATCCGCGTAATATTCGTAAGGAAGATTCAGAGTATCAGATTGGAGAATGGGGTGAATATAAAGTACCATTTACTTTTGCTACCAACGGAAGACCATATCTAAAGCAGCTTGAAACAAAGTCAGGAATATGGTTTTTAGATTTGAGAAGCCCTGCAAATAATCCGACAGCTCTTCATGGGTGGATTAGTCCTATGGGAATGGTAGAATTGCTGGAGAAAAATCCTCAAGAGGGTAATTCAGCATTGAAGGCATTGCCATATGATTTTCTTACAGATCCTAATGGGTTAAATCTGCGTGAATATCAGTTAAATGCGATAAAAGCGGCAGAACAGTCAGTTATTGAAGGAAAAAAGAATATCCTTTTAGCTATGGCAACAGGAACAGGAAAAACACGTACTGTACTAGGCATGATTTATCGCTTTTTAAAGACGAACCGATTCAAACGTATATTGTTTCTTGTTGACCGTACTTCTCTTGGGGAACAGGCATCAGATGTATTCAAAGAAATAAAGTTGGAAGACTTAATGACACTTGATGAGATATATAATATCAAGGGACTTGAAGATAAAAATATTGATAAAGAAACCAGAATACAGGTGGCAACTGTTCAGAGCATGGTTAAGCGTATTCTATATAATGATGGAGAAACTATGCCGGCGGTTACAGACTATGATCTTATTATCATAGATGAAGCACACCGCGGATATATTCTTGACAAGGAAATGGGCGACACCGAAATTTTGTATCGTGACCAAAGAGATTATCAAAGCAAATATCGAAGTGTGATTGAATATTTCGATGCGGTGAAGATTGCACTTACGGCAACACCTGCACTTCAGACGACAGAAATTTTTGGACAACCAGTGTTTAAATATACATATAGAGAAGCTGTCATAGAAGGATATTTAGTAGATCATGATGCTCCTCATCATTTGGAAACAAAACTCAGTACAGGTGGAATTCACTACAAATCGGGTGATACAGTTATGATTTATGATCCTGTGACAGGTGAAATTACAAATAGTGAGTTGTTGGATGATGAATTAGATTTTGATGTTGAACAATTTAATCGGCAGGTTATTACAGAGAATTTCAATAAGACCGTTTTAGGCGAGATTGCTAGAGATATAGATCCTGAGAATCCAGAAGAACAGGGAAAAACTCTAATATATGCAGTTGATGACCAACATGCAGATATGATTGTATCAATTTTGAGAGATATTTATTCGGAATATGGGGTCTCTAATGAGGCTATTATGAAGATAACAGGTAGCGTTGGAGGCGGCAATCCTAAGAAAGTGCAGGAGGCTATAAAACGTTTCAAGAATGAGAGTTACCCAAGCATTGCAGTAACAGTGGATTTGTTGACTACAGGAATTGATGTGCCGGAAATTACAACATTAGTGTTTATGCGTCGTGTGAAATCACGTATTTTATTTGAGCAGATGTTGGGGCGTGCTACTAGATTATGTCCGAAAATACATAAGACGCATTTTGAAATATACGATCCTGTAGGGGTATATGATTCTTTGAATGATGTGAATACGATGAAACCAGTAGTGGTTAATCCAACAACAAGCTTTACTCAGTTATTAGATGGTCTGTCTGAAATAAATGATGATAAACAGGTAGAGCAGCAGATTAATCAGATAATTGCCAAATTGCAGAGAAAGAAACGAAATATGTCGCCTAAAATGATGGACTATTTCATTAGCATGACTGATGGAAAAGACCCATCACAGCTTATTATGGAAATTGAAAAGTCAGATGTGCAGGAGGCTAAGAATCGTCTGCTTAAATATCGTGATGTATTCAAAATGCTACAAGAAACGAAAGCAAATGGTTCTCGTCCTGTTGTAGTTTCAGATGCAGAGGATGTATTAACAGAACATTCACGTGGATATGGAAATGCAGAAAAACCAGAAGATTACCTGAATGCATTTTCACGATATATTCAGAGCAATCGAAATGAAATTGCAGCATTGAATATTATTTGTACCAGACCTAAGGATTTGACAAGAAAAGATTTGAAGGATTTAAGATTAACACTTGACAGAGAAGGATTTACTACACAGCAGTTGAATACTGCACTTTATGAATTGACTAATGAAGAGATAATGGCAGATATTATAAGCTTGATTCGACGCTATGCAATTGGATCAACGCTTATTAGTCATGAAGCACGTATTCACAGAGCTGTTGAGAAACTTAGAAAAAAACATAATTTCTCAAAGCAGGAACAGAGCTGGATATCCCGCATTGAAAAATATCTGCTGGGGGAATCTGTAATGAATATCAAGGTATTTGATGAAGACAGCAGATTCGCAAGCTATGGAGGCTTCAAAAAGATAAATAAAGTATTTCAGAATAACCTTGAAAGCATTGTGCTTGAATTAAATGAATATTTGTATGATGACGGAGGAAATGTTGCATGACAACACAAGAAATTGTATCAAAATTATGGAATTTATGTAATGTATTAAGAGATGATGGCATCACATATCATCAGTATGTTACAGAATTAACATATATTTTGTTTTTAAAAATGGCGAAGGAAACTGGAACAGAAGAACAGATTCCAGAGAAATATCGTTGGGATGAATTGAAGGCTAAAAGCGGAGTAGAATTAAAAAAATTTTACAAGGAACTGTTATCAGAACTAGGGGATAATGGTACAGGCAGAATTCGTGAAATATATCAGGGTGCAGCGACAAATATTGATGAGCCTAAGAATCTTGAGAAAATTATAGCTACGATAGACAGTCTTGATTGGTATTCTGCGAGAGAAGAAGGACTTGGAAATTTATATGAAGGATTACTTGAGAAAAATGCTAATGAAAAGAAATCGGGTGCAGGTCAGTATTTTACTCCACGTGTTTTGATTGATGTTATGACAAAACTTATGAAACCCCAAGTAGGAGAGAGATGTAACGACCCTGCCTGTGGAACATTTGGTTTTATGATTGCTGCTCATCAATATGTTGCAGAGCATACAGATAATTTTTTTGATATTGAAGATGCAGATATGGCGAGATTTGAGAGGGAGGAAGCATTTACAGGCTGTGAGCTTGTACATGATACACACCGGTTGGCATTGATGAATGCTATGCTCCATGATATCGAAGCTCCTATTACATTAGGCGATACGCTTTCAAATATAGGAAAATCAATGCATGATTACGATTTGGTTCTGACAAATCCACCATTTGGAACTAAGAAAGGCGGAGAACGTGCTACACGTGATGATTTTACTTATCCTACAAGTAACAAACAGTTAAACTTTTTACAGCATATTTATCGAAGTCTTAAAAACAACGGAAAAGCAAGAGCTGCTGTTGTATTGCCGGATAATGTGTTATTTGCGGATGGTGATGGCGAGAAAATTAGACGGGATTTATTAGATAAATGTAATCTACATACAATTCTGCGTCTTCCTACCGGAATATTCTATGCACAGGGTGTTAAGACAAATGTACTTTTCTTTACTCGTGGAAAAACAGACAAGGGAAATACAAAAGAAGTCTGGATTTATGATCTTAGAAATGATATGCCATCATTTGGAAAAACTAATCCTTTAAAGCCAGAGCACTTTGATGACTTTATAGCATGCTATGCAGATGGAGACTTAAGCAAACGAAAAGAAACATATAGTGAAGAAAATCCAAATGGAAGATGGCGTAAATTCTCAATTCAGGATATTCTTGCAAGAGATAAAACAAGTCTTGATATTACATGGATGAAGACAGAATCTGATACAGATAATTATACACTTGCGGAATTATTAGATCAGATTAAAGAAAAATCTCAGAATATTGCCAAGGCAGTTTCAGAATTGGAACAACTGATTGGAGAAGTGGAGGAGTAATGGATACAAAAGCATTAAGACAAAAAATACTTGATCTTGCTATCCGTGGCAAACTTGTTCCGCAGGATCCAAATGATGAACCAGCAGAGGTATTGTTGGAACGCATCAGAGAGCAGAAGCAGCAGATGTTCAAGGAAGGTAAGCTCAAGAAAAAGGATATTAAGAATGATACAATTATCTTTAAAGGTGAGGATAATTTGCATTATGAGAAGTTGCAGGATGGAACTGTAAAATGTATTGAAGATGAGATACCGTTTGAAGTGCCGGAGGGGTGGGCTTGGTGTAAGTTGAACGATATATATAATTTTATTGATTATCGGGGTGCAACACCAACTAAAATAACAAATGGAATACCTTTGGTTACTGCAAAAAATGTCAAATCTGGATATATTGATTATACAATTGATGATTATATATCAGAAGAAGAGTTTAAAGAACGGCAGCAACGTGGCATTTCAAAAAAAGGTGATATTTTATTTACAACGGAAGCTCCTTTGGGCAATGCAGCTTTAGCTGATATGGAAAAATTTAGTGCAGGGCAAAGATTAATTACGTTTCAACAATATGGTTCAAAGAATGAATTGATAAATTATGTTATGTTAATGTTTATATTGAGTGATTTTTTTCAGCAACAATTATATGTTAATAAAACTGGAAGCACTGTAGCTGGTATCAAAGCCGCAATATTAAAAACTTTATGGATACCTGTACCACCATATAACGAACAACTTAGAATTAGTAATACTTTGAAGTCTGCTATAAATTTGATTGATAGTATTTCAAAAAATAAAGAAATACTTAGCACAAGTATAAGTAATACAAAATCTAAAATTCTCGACCTTGCCATCCGTGGTAAAATTGTCCCACAAGACCCGAATGACGAGCCGGCTTCTGTTCTTCTTGAGCGTATCCGTGCTGAAAAAGAAGAACTTATCAAGCAAGGAAAAATCAAGCGTGATAAGAAGGAATCTGTCATCTTCAAAGGTGATGATAACTCTTATTATGAGAAGATTGGCAATAAAGTAAATTGCATTGATGAAGAAATTCCGTTTGAATTGTCAGAAGGTTGGGCTTTTATTCGTCTAAAGACTGCATGGGAACTCATATCTGGAAGAGATTTGTCTCCATCAGAATATAACGATAAAAATGATGGAATTCCATATATTACAGGTGCAAGCAATTTTAGAAATGGGCATATTAGCTTAGTTCGTTGGACTACCGTTCCGCAAGTTATTACTCGGAGGGGAGACTTACTTCTGACTTGCAAAGGAACTATCGGCGAAATCGCACATAATAACTTTGGCGAAGCTCACATTGCGCGTCAAATTATGGCTATTCGCAATATCTATAGCCTTAATGTTGATTTTCTGGCATTATGCATTGAATATTCAATGACGAAAATCAAACAAGCTGCCAAGGGACTTATTCCGGGAATATCTCGTGAAGATATTCTTAACTTGGTTATACCTATTCCACCAACCAAAGAGCAAGAAAATATTTGCAACAAGCTCAAAACAACTTTTTTAGCAATAGAGCATATTGAGAAGAGTCTCAATTGAGGCACTTTTCGATTATAGCTAGGTGGCTAAATGCAACATTTATAGATTTATTAATGCGTTTCTGTTCAGATATCGGAGGAACTGCGATGAGCATTTCTTTTAATGTAAGTGGCTTTAATTCCTTTTGATTTGTTGATCCTTCACCTTTCTTTTCAAGTTCGGTTTGATGTGCCTTCATGAAAGCATATAGGTAATATGAGCTGATGCAACTAAAGCTACGAATTACCGTAACATGGGAATCAGGAACAATTAAGAGACCTGTAGTATTATCGGTATTTCTATAAATTCCGACTCGTCCAAGAGTACCTGTTCCAGTTGAGTTAATTACTATATCTCCATCTTGCATATGTTCATCAGTCGGATAACGTTTTATTGTGGTCTCGTCAAGATATTGAGCCAAACTAATATCTATGCCGTTGTATTTGGTGTTGCATTTCTGAGCAAATACAATAACATTGCTGATTTCTGCATATTTTGGAGATTTCCCTCGACGAATTTCTTTAACACAGCAATTTTCTAAACGCACCCATGTCCAAGTATCTGGAATATTATATGGTATTTCTTCATCAATGCAAGACACCTCACCATCAATCTTCTCATAATAAGAGGAGTGTAAACATCTTCGATATAATATTAGAGCGAATTTCTCGCAAAAATATTATATCGGAGGTGTCTTTTTATGGAGACAAAAATAACATTTGAAGAATACTTGAGAAAGGAAAATTTGTCAGAAAATACGATAACATCGTATCTATGGACAGTGAATTATTTCAATGCGAATTACGATGTTGTTAGCAAAGAAAATCTGCTTTCCTACAAAGGGTATTTGATGGAATTCTTTAAGCCTAAAACGGTAAATCTACGTATACAGGCAATAAACAAATATTTGGAATATTTAGAAGAACAGCACTTACAGCTAAAAGCTGTAAAAGTGCAGCAAAAAAACTTCTTAGAAAATGTTATCAGCAATGCAGATTACAATTTTCTTAAGAATCAACTCAAAAAGGATAATAATATGGAATGGTATTTTGTAGTTTGGTATTTAGCAGCTACAGGTGCAAGAGTAAGCGAGCTGATTCAAATTAAGATTGAACATATAGAAATTGGATATTTTGACCTATACACAAAAGGTGGTAAACTACGACGATTATACATACCACAAAAGTTAAAAATAGAAACTCTTGAATGGCTGGAGGAATCGCACCGTTCCTCTGGCTATTTGTTTCTTAACAGATATGGAGAAAGAATTACCACAAGGGGAATTTCTCAGCAACTTAAAAACTATGCCGAGAAATACGGACTTGATAAAAAGGTGGTTTACCCGCATTCATTCCGTCACAGATACGCAAAGAACTTCCTTGAAAAGTACAATGATATTGCTTTGCTTGCCGACCTTATGGGGCATGAGAGCATTGAGACAACACGCATTTACCTTCGCCGTACCGCCAGCGAACAGCAGGAGCTTGTAGATAAAATAGTAACCTGGTAAAAATATTAAGCCGTCCTTGAATGAGGGCGGCTGTTTTCTAAAGTAATGCATTTGAAATCAAATCAAGATGTTTATATGCAATATGAATATGCTCGACAATTCTTGCTTGCTCTGCTAATGGAGGGATTGGAATAATCATAAGAGAAAGTGCATTAAGATATATTCCTTTTTGAGCTGTCCCTTTACTATTGTCAGTGAGCCATTTTTGAATTTGAGGAGATTGGACAATGTGCATCAAATATAAAGGATTAATTAAGCATGGTTTAATAACTGCAACGCTCCTTTGTAATGCAAAATGATTGTTGTTCTGAACTACTGCACTTCGACCAATACTGCCAACAATAGTAAGCAATACATCGCCAACTTCAATATTAGTACGTTGATTTTCAATTTTCCATTCTTCGTTTGTAATCCATCGTGATATTTCGTTCATTAAAATAGAATTATCATTTATATTTGCGGCACTTAACAAAGGGATGCCACTACCATTATTTGGTGGTGGATTATGAGAACCATCACTAATTGAAAGTGCGATTTCTCTCAGAGATGCCCAATTCCAACTATCTGGCAAATGTATTCCATAATAAGAGTTATCATCACCTTTAAAGATAACAGATTCCTTCTTATCACGCTTGATTTTGCCTTGTTTAATCAGTTCTTCTTTCTCTGTACGAATACGCTCCAATATCACAGATGCTGGTTCGTCATTCGGGTCTTGTGGAACAAGTTTACCACGGATGGCGAGGTCAAGGATTTTGTACTTACTTAAAGATACTATTTTTTGAAGTTCTTCTTTTTCAGTATCAATAGTAGATAAGAAATTGTCACAGATTTGAAATCTATCAACAATTTGTAGCTGCTGTACATATGGACATATAGGAATCAAAGTTGAAAGAATTCTTTCTAATGCCAACTTTGGCATCGCCACTTGGTGGGTTTTATTTTGAAACTGCTGTTGAACAAAATCCGTTTGCAATATTATGCAAAGGAATGACTTATTTATGGCTATATTTGTTATTTTTACAGCATTTTCGGTGAGATTCATTCCGTCCAACTTGTCTGGAATTTCTCCAACAACACCAATTGTTCCAGCTATTGTTACATACAAATCATCTTTTGCAATTGTGTAATTCTTGATTGCTGAAAATATTTCATCAGAAATATACCTCAAATTAGAAATATTGACAGAATGATTTTTCATATCAGTTACTCTGATATATGCATGGGTAGTAATCTCTTCTGAAAAACTTGCTCCTTTAGGTAACCTCTTTCCACCTTTAACCATTGCAATATCTCTAACTCGTACCCAGCACCACCCCTCCGGCACTTCAAACGGTATCTCATCTTCAATACATTTTACAGTTCCA
>ERZ1106976.3102-NODE-3102-length-13641-cov-4.787870_pt1 | contig 13641 bp, 9 predicted proteins | sample MGYA00403687_ERZ1106976 | MGnify/ENA primary metagenome ERZ1106976 (study PRJEB35170, sample SAMEA104062446) | human gut metagenome | biome: human gut; feature: human-associated habitat; material: faeces | place: Denmark | collected 2013-02-22 ... | reverse complement strand
TGTAGGTTATGATCTTCAGGGATCATTGCCGGCTCTAATTATATAAAGTTGAAAATTCTTCAAAGATGCATTGCAGGACGGGAAACCTGTTCAGCCGATGATTCGGTCAATGTATCTTTTTTATTTACGTGAGCGACAGATCAGAGTCTGTGTCTGAGCAAGACCCTGGCAGATGCCACGCTAACCTGAGAAACCCGTAAAGCGTGCTTCTCATATTTTCAAAAGTATAAGGAGGTCCCGGTATGGAAAGGACAAAAGAGACACTCAAAGAACTGATTCGTGCAGGCCGTGCAAAAGTTCCGGCTCACAAAGTGATCAAAGGCGGACAACTGGTAAATGTAATGTCAAGCGAGATCTATCCTGCAGATGTTGCAGTATATAATGATATGATCGTAGCGGTAGGTGATGTAGAAGATTACATTGGATCAGAGACAGAGATCATTGATGCTACAGGATATTATCTGACACCGGGTATGATCGACGGACATATCCACAGTGAGTGCAGCAAGATGAGTATTACAAGTTATGCAAAGGCAGTTGTACCGAGAGGAACAACCAGCATGATCTCAGGATTGGACGAATACATTTCTGTTTCAGGACTGGAGGGACTTCAGGAAGTACTTGCTGAGATGAAGCAGAGTCCGCTGAAAGTGTTCTGGGGTGCTCCTTATAAGACACCATACACGATCCCGAAATCAACCGTTGCATTTAACTTCACAGAAGAAGTTCACAAAGAAGTACAGAAATGGCCGGAGTGCTATGGAGTATGGGAAACGGTACGTGAGTTCCTGCAGGAGGAAGATGAAGATACACTTGGAGCAATCGTAGAAGCTTCTAAGAACCGTCTTCCGGTCTTTGGATGTGCACCAATGGCAGTAGGTAATGATCTGAATGGTTATCTTTGTGGAGGTGTTCGTCTTGACCATGAGAGCTACACACACGAAGAAGTAGTAGAGAAAATGAGAAAGGGAATGCACATGCTGATCCGTGAGTCATGTGTAACACATTTCCTTGAGGAAAATATCAAAGCGGTGACAGAAGTAAATCCAGCTTTTGCAAGAAGAGTCAGCTTCTGTACAGATGACGTAACCGCAACAGATATCCTTGAAAAAGGACATCTTGATAATGTAGTACGTCTTGCGATCAAGGCAGGTGTTGAGCCGATGACAGCCATTCAGATGGCAACGATCAACAGTGCCGAGGCTTACCGTATCGATCATCTGATCGGTTCCATCTGCCCGGGAAGAATCGCAGATATCCTGTTCGTAAAAAGCATTGAAGAATTTGAAGTATGCAAAGTCATGACAAATGGTAAGATGGTAGCGGAAGACCACAAGCTGACTTATGACCTGAAAGCACCGGCAAGAAGCAGCGTATTAAAAGGTGCATTAAAGTGTAAGCTTACGACAAAAGAAGATTTTGAATATAAGACAAGTATCCAGAACGGTGAGGCAGATGTCCTTGCAATGGATGTCAAAGGACCATTTGTCCGCAAGAGAAGAGATGTTGTCCTTCAGGTAAAAGACGGTATCGTACAGCCGGATCCGGAACAGGATGTTGCAATGGTATCCGTACTGGAGCGTTTCGGAAGAAATGGAAATAAATCTCTTGCATTTTGTTCAGGCTGGAAACTGAAAAAAGGAGCAATGGCTTCTTCAGCAGCACCGGATGATAACAACCTGGTTGTTATGGGAGTCAGTGCAGAAGATATGTCTATCGCAGCAAACTATGTGATCGAGCAGGGCGGCGGACAGGTCGTTGTTGCAGATGGCGAGATCGTAGAGTTCCTTCCGCTTCCGGTTGGAGGAATCGTAAGTGATGCTGAACCGGAAGAGATCAGGGCACAGGAAGAAAAGATCGACCAGGCAGCAAGAAGCCTTGGTTCAGATCTGCCGAATCCGATGATGTATATGTTCTTCCTGCCGATTACAGCAATCCCGGATTATGCGATCACAGATGTAGGACCGGTTGATTATGTAAATCTGACAACGTTTGATCCGGTACTTGCAGTACGTGAAAAGTAATTATAATTATGAAGTCCCGACCGGGTGTGGGAGCATCCGGGAGGGAAAATAAAAAGAGAGATGGAGGAGGCTGTTTAATTATGAAAGATGCAGTAACAATGAAAGCAGAATTAAAAAAACTGATCGACACGGCAGCAGGAAGAATCCCGGCTGACCTTGTTATCAAGAACTGTAAGGTCGTAAATGTATTTTCAGGCAAGATCCAGGAAGGTGATATTGCATTTTCAGGAGATCAGATCGCAGGAATCGGAGAGTACGAAGGAAAAGAAGTGATCGATGCAGAGGGAAGATATGCCGCACCGGGATTTATCGACAGCCATATCCATATCGAGTCTTCCTATGTATGTCCGGAGGAGATCGGACGTCTCCTTGTACCACATGGTGGAACAACGATCATGGCAGATCCACATGAAATCGTAAATGTATGTGGAATCGCAGGTCTGGATTATATGATGAAGGCAGCCGAGAATACAGTGCTGGATGTGAAGTATGAATTACCATCCTGTGTACCGGCAACTCCATGGGAACATTCAGGAGCAGTTATTGATGCAGAGGCAATGAAAGAGCCTATTACAAGAGAAGGAATCGCAGGACTCGGTGAGTTCATGAATTTCCCAGGTGTGATCAATGCAGCAGACAGTGATCTTGATAAGATCATCGTAGCAAAAAGAGAAGGAAAATTCGTTGACGGACATGGACCTGGAATTGCAGGAAAAGACCTGAATGCTTATGCCGCAGCAAGAATTGCAGCAGATCATGAATGCTCTACTGTAGAAGAGATGAATGACCGTCTTGATCGTGGTATGTATATCCTGCTCCGTCAGGGTTCTGCCTGCCATAATCTTCGTACACTGATTAAAGGCGTGACACCTGAGAACAGCAGAAGATGTCTGCTCTGCTCCGATGACCGTCAGCCGAAGACAATCCTTCATGAAGGACATCTTGACAATCATCTGCGTATCTGCGTGGAAGAAGGTCTGGATGCAGTGACAGCGATCCGTATGGCAACGCTGAATGCAGCAGAGTGCTTTGACTTGAAAGACAGAGGAGCCATTGCACCGGGATACCGTGCAGACGTAGTTCTTCTGGATGATCTGAAAGATTTCCATGTGAACCGTGTATTCATCCAGGGTGCGTTGGTCGCAGAGGAAGGAAAGTATCTCCCGGAGATCAAACGTTATGATATCTCCACAGTAAAGGGAAGTGTGATCGTAAAAGATTTCTCAGCAGAGAAATTCAAAATGCATTTAAAATCTAATAAAGTGAATGTCATCAAGATCCTTCCGGGTGGTGTAGTAACTGCCAAAGATACAGCAGAGATCCAACTGGATGAGAATGGTGAATTTGTAAGAAATCCGGAAGAAGATATCGTAAAGGTAGCCGTAGTGGAAAGACACCAGGGAACAGGAAATGTAGCTTGTGGATTCCTGAAAGGTTACGGCATCAAAGCCGGAGCAGTTGCCCTGTCTATCGCTCATGATTCTCACAACATCATTGTTGTCGGAGTCAGTGACGAAGAGATGGAATTTGCAGTGAACAGCCTGATCGCCCAGGAGGGTGGAATGGTTCTTGTAAAAGAAGGCAAAGTACTGGAAAGCATGCCAATGCCGATCGCAGGTCTGATGAGCGACCAGAGCGGAGAATGGGTAGATGAAAAGCTGACCGCAATTCATGCAAAAGCATATGAAGAGCTTGGAATCGCCGGAGATGTAGAGCCGGTTATGACTCTTTGCTTTATGTCTCTTGCAGTAATCCCGGAAATAAAACTGACAGATATGGGATTATTTGATGTAACGACATTTTCATTTATACCGGTTGAAGTATAAGCATTGGAGAAAGAACAAATGAAAGAACCTATTCTTGAAATGCGTGGGATCACAAAGAAATTCGGAAGTGTGACCGCCAACAAAGATGTAGATCTGACACTGTATCCCGGGGAGATTCATGCACTCCTCGGGGAAAATGGTGCAGGTAAAAGTACCCTGATGAATATTTTGAATGGAATCTACAAGCCGAACCATGGAAAAATCTATTATAAAGGCAAGAAAGTTTCCATTCGTTCACCGAGGCATGCAGTCGATATGGGAATCGGAATGGTACATCAGCATTTCCGCCTGATCCCGACTCTGACGGCAGCAGAAAATGTATTTCTGTATATGCCGGACTGTAAGCTGATCCTCAATAAAAAAGAAATGGAAGAACAGATCGGAAAATGGTCTTCTGAGTTTCATCTGAATGTAGACCCGTCTGCGTTGATCTGGCAGTTGTCTGTCGGAGAGCAGCAGAGAGTTGAAATCGTCAAACTGCTCTGTCGTGGGGCAGAGATCCTGATTCTTGATGAGCCGTCCGCAGTTCTGACCGCACAGGAAGCAAAGGAAATGTTCCATGTGCTGCGTCGGATGGCAGACAGCGGAAAGAGCGTAGTGGTTATCTCCCATAAAATGAATGAAGTTATGGAATTTGCTGACCGCATCACCGTATTAAAAGGCGGTGAGGTGGAAGATACCATGCCGGCATCAGAAGCAACTGTGGAACGCCTGACAAAAGCAGTTGTAGGAGAACGTGAATTAAAGCCTCATAAAAATGAAGGTGGCACATGCAGAGAGGAAGTTGTACTGAAATTGGAAAATCTGTCTGTAAAAAATGACAGAGATCTGATGGCAATCAAAAATGTGTCACTGGATATCCATGCAGGAGAAATTCTTGGAATCGCAGGGGTTGCAGGAAATGGTCAGAAAGAACTGGCAGAGGCTGTTGCCGGACTGAGAAAAGTAGTAGGCGGAACCATCACCATTCACGGGGAAGACGTGACAACACAGGGTGCAAAAGCACGCGTGAAGAAAAGAGTAGGCTTCATTCCGGAAGACAGACTGAGCATGGGACTGGTTCCGGGAATGAATATGGAAGAAAACCGTATTCTGAAAGAATTTGATCTGCCGAAATTCAGCAGACATCATATTTTAAAGAAAAAAGTGATCCACGATACCGTACAGGAAGAAATTAAACGGTACGATATCAAGACTGCCGGAGATAAAAGTCCGGTGTCCCTGATGTCAGGAGGAAATCAGCAGAAGCTGTTAGTTGCGAGAGAAATCGGAGGAGATCCGGTTCTTCTGATCGCAGTCTATCCGTCAAGAGGACTGGATATCGGTGCGGCAGAAGCCATTCATGAGATTCTTCTGGAACAGTGCAGGAAAGGTGTTGCTGTGCTTCTTATTTCAGAGGAACTGGATGAACTGTTTCAGATGTCGGACCGGATCGGAGTACTCTGTTCCGGTGAGATGATGGCAGTCATCGACCGCAAAGAAGCAGATTACGATACGATAGGAAGGCTGATGTCAGGTGAACACTATGAGAAATAAACTACGTTTAGAAAAAAGAGAATCAGTAAGTACGATTCGTATCGTACTTACGTCCATCCTTTTTACATTGATCGCATTTGCATTTTGTGGAATTATCATTGCATCAGTTGGGTTCAATCCGCTGGAAGTTTACGGGAAGATGCTCAATAAAGTATTCCTTTCAGGAAAAGGAATCCGCAAAATGATCAATGCCAGCCTGCCACTGATGTTCTGCGGACTTGGTGTGGCACTGACATTTAAAATGAATCTGAATAATATCGGTGCAGAAGGACAGTACGCCATGGGAGCCATTTTCGGTGGAGCTTTTGTACTTTACGGACCAGAGATCCGCGGTATCGGAGGCGGAATCATCCTGGCAGTGATGTGTTTCCTCGGAGGAGCATTCTGGGCCTTGCTCTGTGCGATCCCGAAAGCATACTGGAATGTAAATGAGAGTATTACAACTCTGATGCTCAACTACATTGCACTGATCATCTTAAGTTACCTTGTTCTTGGTCCATGGAAAATGCCGGGACAGAATGTAGGTCAGACGAAGAGAATCCCGGTTGGACTTGAGATCCATGAGATCAATGGAATCAGTGCCGGAATCATTCTTGGAATCGTGGCGGCGGTTGTAATCTTCCTTGCATATAAGTATACAACAGACGGGTATCAGTTATCAGTGATCCGCAGCAGTCAGAATTCTGCAAGATATGCCGGAATCAATATTAAAAGAAATATCATTCTTGCACTGGTGATCAGTGGAGGACTTGCCGGACTTGCCGGCTATGTACAGTATGCGGGAGTTTCACACCGTATCATGGAGCAGATGCCGAACAATGCCGGATATACCGGAATCGTCATCGCTTATCTGAGCCGCCTGAATCCGCTGGTGATCGTGATCGTGTCAATTTTATTTGCGGGACTGCAGAACAGCAGTGCCACAGTGCAGATCATGGGTGTGCCGACGCAGATCGCGACAATGATCCAGGGAGCGGTTATGATCTTTGTGATTGCGGGAGATTTCTTCCAGCGTTATAAGATTGTTGTAAATAAGGAGGTGAAAGCATGATCGCATTAATCATTTCATTATGTTCGGGAGCAATCGTCTATGCAGTTTCCGTCATGTATGCCGGGATCGGTGAAACCTTCTCAGAGCGTGCAGGTATCATGAATCTTGGCGTTGAAGGGGTGATGCTGATGGGAGCAGTCAGTGGTTATATCACTGCAGTTCACACACAGAATCTGTTTTTATCATTTCTGGTCGTGCTTTTGACCGGAGCTGCATTAGGTCTTGCATTTGCATTCCTTACCGTAACGCTGCAGTCAGATCAGACTGTATGTGGTATGGCAATGCTGATATTTGGAACAGGATTGAGTGGATTTATTGGAAAAGATGTTTCCGGTGTGGCTGCCAATCTGAAGTTTGAAAAGATCGCAATTCCTGTACTTTCTAAGATTCCTGTGCTTGGAGATATTTTCTTTAAACAGAATCTTCTGACATATGCAATGTACTTTATCATTCCATTATCTATGTTCTATATTTACAGGACAAGATATGGACTGAAGCTGCGTGCGTTGGGTGAAAATCCGGCAGCACTGGACGCAGCGGGAGAAAATGTATTTGCGATGCGTTATGGTTATATCATCTTCGGATGCATGATGATGTCGATCAGCGGGGCGTGCGTTTCGCTGGCAAATACAAACTTCTGGAACAGCGGAATGACAGCCGGAAAAGGCTGGATCGCATTTGCACTGGTTGCATTTTCATCCTGGAATCCGGTCATGCTGATGTGGGGAGCATTGCTCTTCGGATTTATCAGTTGTCTCGGAAGTAATCTGCAGATTTATCTGCCGTCTGTTCCAACGGAGGTATACAGTATGCTTCCGTACATTGCAACTGTGATCGTATTTATACTTTCAACAGGAAACTTCAGAAAGAAGCATACCGCAGAGCCGGCAGCTCTTGCAAAACCTTATGATCGTGAAAGCCGGTAAAAAGATCTGAAAAGAAAAATAAAAAGATTGATAAAAACCGGAAAAAGAGGAGGACAAAATGAAAAAGAAATTACTTAGCTTATTAATGGTAACAGCCCTGACAGCAAGTCTTGTGGCAGGATGTGGATCTAACGGAGATTCAAAAGATAAATCATCCGGTTCAGACAGAGAAACCAAAGATGTATCGGAGCTGGTGATCGGTGAGATCGAATATTCCGTTATTGATGATGGCGGCTGGGCTCAGTCTATGCATGAAGGTCTTGTAAAAGCCTGTGAGGATCTTGGAATCGATACAAAGACAAATCTTCTGACAATGGAAGAAATCTCAGAGGAAGATACATCCCTGATCGAGTCTACAGTGGAAGAGCTTGTAGATGAAGGTGCAGACATTATCTTCGGATGTTCTGCGGGATATTCGGCAATCCTTGCAGAGCTTCAGCAGGAATACCCGGATGTTATCTTCGCACAGCAGAGTAACGATGTTTATGATAACATCATTGAGTTCCAGATCCGTGGATATGAGGGAGATTTCCTGACAGGTTACTTATCAGCACTGATGAATGAAGGATCTAATCAGCTTGGCTTCTGTGCAAGTATGGATGAGGCATCTGTCCGTACAGCAATCAATGCTTATGCACTTGGTGCAAAATATGCAAATCCGGATGCCAAAGTTCAGGTACTCTGGGCTGACAGCTGGTATGATCTTGATGTAGAATCTCAGAATGCCAAGACACTGATCGACAATGGAATCAAATATATGGGAATGGAAGCTTCTTCACCTGCTGTTCCGCAGACCTGTGAAGAGAATGGTGCATTCTGTATCGGTTATAACGTAGATATGCAGGCATCAGCTCCGAAGGCAGTTCTTACATCTTTTGTATGGAACTGGGCTCCGATCTTTGAAGATATCATGAAAAAGACAGCAGATGGAACAATCGATATTTCAGCGAACTATTATGAAGGAGGCGAGTGTGCTGCACTGGCTCCGTTCAATAAAGACCTTGTTCCACAGGAAATTCAGGATAAAGTTGAAGCACTCCGTGAGAAGATCAACAATGGTGACGTACAGGTTTATGCCGGAGAACTGAAAGACGATCAGGGAAATGTACTTGTAAAAGACGGAGAAGTAATGTCTGATGATGATATCCTTGCACAGGACTTCTTTGTAGATAATGTCATCGGTGGAAAGAAATAATAATTCCCAGGTGGATGTTTAAGAAGAAACAGCGTCAGAATAAAAGACTGAAAAAATTAGAAAAGGTCAGAAAATCAAAGGGCAGACGGTTCGACTGGATCGTCTGCCCTTTGACTATCAGAATATGTAGAGATGCTGGTAAAGGATCCGTTCGAGATCTCTCTGAAAGAAGTCTTGGAGATTTGACTACCAGAATATGCAGAGATGCCGATAAAGGAAAGAGTCTCTGTTTTGTCGGGGATACACATCAGAGATTCAGCATGTCTTTTTAGCAAATTGTAGATATAATTCAAAAAAAATATTTTTTTTGAAAAAAATAAAAAAAGTGCTTGCATTCCTGAAAGAACTATTATATAATAACTCTTGTCTTAAGGAAAGGACATACAACTTAAGAGAAGCGCGATTAGCTCAGTTGGTAGAGCACCTGACTCTTAATCAGGGTGTCCAGGGTTCGAACCCCTGAAGGCGCACTAAGAACACTGTTTTTGCGGACAATGCGATTGCCGCGGGGACGGTGTTTTTTATGTTTTACGGGAAAGTGAAAAATAAAGGTGTCTGGGAAATAGATAGAAATGAAATATTTACGCCCCTGCGGAGAAAGTTCCACAAGGGCGTAAAAGTATTTTATGCTGCTGATAGCGCTTGAAGAACACAGGGTCAAGCTGGTAAATATCTTCATGCAGGAGAGAAGACTGCTGTGCAAGATGCAGATAAACTCTCTTTATAACCAGTCATCACACTTTATACAAACCATCCTGATAACATTGAAATCCCTCCCTGTTGGAAAGAGTTGATGACATTGAATTTTTATAAATCGGAAACATATAAGACATTGCAAGAAAAAGAAAAGGGTTTGTGAAAAGATTTTAACGCTTTTCGTATCAAAAGATGCACTATGGCTTCTGATTATGTTATACTCTATACTCAGTGTATTGTCGAAAGAAGAGGAATAAGTCAAATATCTGGGTTCCGGTCTGGTCAAAGGAGGTTACGGTATCGAATGAAAAAAATACTAAAAAGAACAGGAAAAATATTTTGCCTTTTCCTGCTGATCGTGGTGCTGGTAAATATACTTTCACCTCTTTTTTGCAGGAAACCGGACGAAACATATGTGGAAAGTCTGAGAAAGACAGAATTTACATCAGAGACAGCAGGCGTAGAAAGGATTTGCTGCATTGACGATAATGAAGAGGCACTTTTGTGGAGGCTTCGTATGATTGGCACTGCGAAGGAGAGCATTGTACTGTCTACCTTTGACTTACGCGCGGATGATAATGGCACTAAAATTCTTGCCGCATTGAATTGCGCTGCGGCAAGAGGTGTGAAGATTCAGTTATTGATCGATGGAATTTATCAGCAACTGTTTCTGGCTGGAAGCAGCGATTTCCAGGCTCTGGCATCATATGAGAATGTGGAAGTGGGAGTTTACAATCCGGTGACACCGGTCAATCTGTTTAAGGTGAATTATCGCATGCATGATAAATATCTGATCGTGGATGAGAAAATGTATCTGCTGGGCGGACGCAACAGCAATGATATCTTTCTGGGGGATCAGACAAAAGGCATTAATGAAGACAGAGATATCCTGGTGTATGATACATCAGAAGGACAGGGAGAGTCTCTGAACCAGCTTGAGGATTATTTCCATAAAATATGGAAGGAAAGCTGTGTGAGCATTAAAAAAGGCAAACAATCTTCCAGATATACGGATGCATACCGGCACATGGAAGAAATTTACATATCTCTGCTGAAAAGGTACAATGATATAGAAACCTACAGTGCATGGGAAAAGGATACGATAGAAGCAAACAAGATCACTCTGATCAATAATGGAATTGAGGCGGGACGAAAAACACCGCAGGTTCTCCAGACAATTCAGTATCTTACTGAAAATGCAGATCATGTAATAATACAGACTCCTTATGTGATCTGTAATGGTTACATGTATGATGTATTGCAGGGGATTTCAGATCATGCAAAGCTTCAGATTGTGCTGAATGCAGTGGAAAAAGGCTCTAATCCATGGGGCTGTACAGATTATCTTAATCAGAAAAAGAAAATTCTGGAAACAGGGGCAGATGTGTATGAACTGATGAATGATTATCCGGTTCATACAAAAGCTGTGCTGATAAATGACCGTCTGTCAGTAGTAGGTTCCTATAATCTGGATATGCGAAGTACTTATCTGGATACGGAACTGATGCTGGTAATTGACAGCGAAAAACTGAGTCAGCAGATTCACGAAACAGAATCAGATTATATGGAAAAAAGCAAAGAGGTACTTGCAAACGGTCAGGAAACCGAAGGCGCAAAGTACCAGGGGAAAGTGTTGAATCGGAAAAAGAAGTTATACTACGGCGTGCTCAGGATTATCATTCGTCCTCTTCGGCAGCTGCTTTAGAGTGTGTTTGGAAAATCATTCCCAAAATCTCCTGCAAATTGTGACGCACATCTTGCGTAAAGCATTTTTCAGACACGTTCTAGAAAATAATATCACAAGTATATGTCATATAAATGTTCAGTAGCTGAAAAAAAGCGTTGTCAATCAGACTGCAGAAGATTAAAATAGACATAAAAGCAGCTGTTACAACTGTTGTTGATGTAAAGGAGGAAAAGCTTTTATGAACTTAAAGAAATTTGTGCTGGAAGGTAATCCTGTATGCAGAAAGGAAGCTGTGATCGTGGGCGATCATTTCAGGATTACAATGCTGACAACTGCCCTGATCCGTTTTGAGTACAGCGAAGACGGAGGATTTGAGGACAGAGCAACACAGATGGTATGCAATCGTGATTTCCCGGTGCCGGAATTCAGGGTGAGCGATGGCGGTGAGGAATTACATATTTACACCAAAGACCTGGAAATCCACTATGACAGGCAGAAATTTTCTCCAAGCGGTCTGATGATACGTGTTGCGGGTGGAAAAGCCAGCGAGCGCGTGTGGCATTATGGTGATGAACCAAAAGATCTGCTGGGAACAGCCAGAACCCTGGATGAAGCAGACGGTGAGATTCCGCTGAGTCATGGAATTATGTCCAGAAACGGTTTTTCAGTGCTGGATGATTCCCACACAATGGCTATGGGCGAAGATGGAATGGTAGAGCCACGTCAGGGAAACAGAGCAGACTTTTATTTCTTTGGATATGGTCACAGATATGTGGAATGTCTGCAGGATTTTTACAGATTATGTGGAAAAACACCTCTGCTTCCAAGATATACGTTCGGAAACTGGTGGAGCAGATATCACAAATACACAGAGACAGAGTACAAAGAACTGGTAGAGCGTTTTGAGAAAGAAGAAGTGCCGTTTTCTGTTGCAGTTGTAGATATGGACTGGCATCTGGTAGAGGATGTACCTCCTGTATATGGAAGCGGATGGACAGGATATACCTGGAATAAGAAGTTTTTCCCCAATCCGCCTGAATTTATGGACTGGCTGCACAAACATGGATATAAGATCACACTGAACGTACATCCGGCAGATGGAGTGCGTGCTTATGAAGAAGCCTATCCGAGAGTTGCAGAGAAGATGGGAATTGATCCTGCAAGTAAGGAACCGGTACTTTTTGATATGACAGATCCGAAATTCATTGAGACATATTTTGAGGAACTGCATCATCCGATGGAAGAAGAGGGAGTAGACTTCTGGTGGCTTGACTGGCAGCAGGGAACTGTAACCAAGGTTCCGGGACTGGATCCGCTCTGGATGCTGAACCACTATCACTATCTGGACAGCAAGTGGAAAGGAAAACGTGCGCTGACTTTCTCAAGATATGCAGGTCCAGGAAGCCACAGATACCCGGTTGGTTTTTCCGGTGATACGTTCATTACCTGGGAGAGTCTGAAATTCCAGCCATATTTCACAGCAAATGCCAGCAACATCGGTTTTGGATGGTGGAGTCATGATATCGGTGGACATATGTTTGGATACAGAGACGACGAGCTCACTGCAAGGTGGGTACAGCTTGGAGTCTTTTCACCAATGAATCGTCTGCACAGCACAGATAACCCGTTTAATGGAAAAGAACCGTGGAAATACAACCAGATTGTAGAAACAGTAATGAAGAATTTCCTGAAACTGCGTCATAAGCTAGTTCCGTATCTTTACACCATGAACCGTCGTGCAAGCAGAGCGGGACTGCCACTGGTACAGCCGATGTATTATCTGGAGCCGGAGCGCGAGGAAACCTATGAAGTACCGAACAACTATTATTTCGGTACAGAGATGATGGTATCTCCAATTACAGATAAGCTGGATCCGGTAACAGGACTTGCAGGCGCAAAGACATGGATTCCGCAGGGAATCTGGTATGATTTCTTTAACGGAAGAGCATATAAGGGCGGCAGAAAAGTGGATCTCTGGAGAGATATTTATGAGATGCCGGTACTTGTGCGTGAAGGCAGCATCATTCCGCTGAAGGACATGGAAGGATATGATAATTCCATTGAGAATCCTGAGAAACTGGAAGTACTTGTATATCCTGGAGAATCAGGAGAATTTGTACTCTGGGAAGACGGTGGGGACACACCGGAAGACCTGGATGAGAATTGGGTATCCACCAGAATGACGAAGACTGCAGATGAGAATGGAACAGTATTTATTGTAGAAGCTGCACAGGGAAATACAGCAGTGATCCCGCAGAAACGTTCCTGGAAGATCCGCTTCTGCAACATTCAGGACAAACCGCAGGAGGTTACTGTAAACGGACAGGTATATAAGGATGCAGAGTTCGCAGAGGATAAGAAGCTTCATGGAACAATAGTGATCCTCAAGGATGTGCCGGCAGATGCACAGGTGAAGGTTACTTTTGCGGCAGATGCAGCTGTTTATCAGAGAGATTATGCAGAAGAGGTCTATGAGATTCTGGAAAAAGCACAGATTACCTATGCACAGAAGACAGAGGTTTATAAAGTAGTGAAAGAGCTGGGCACAGAGGCAGTGCCAGTTCTGGTATCCATGAATTTGAATCCGTCATTGCTTGGGGTACTGATGGAGATTCTTACAATGGGAATTTAACCGAATCAAGCTAGTGTGCCAACAAGTTGATTTCTCGAACAATCTTGCGTCTAAATTTCTTATTTCCG
>ERZ1106976.3095-NODE-3095-length-13680-cov-2.554569_pt1 | contig 13680 bp, 8 predicted proteins | sample MGYA00403687_ERZ1106976 | MGnify/ENA primary metagenome ERZ1106976 (study PRJEB35170, sample SAMEA104062446) | human gut metagenome | biome: human gut; feature: human-associated habitat; material: faeces | place: Denmark | collected 2013-02-22 ... | reverse complement strand
AGTTCCCTCAATGGAATGAAGAAACCGGGTTGCTTAACACAGACCAACCCCCGCAATGGCAAGAGGAAACAGGACTGCTGAATACGGAGCAGTTTCCACAATGGCAGGAAGAAACAGGACTCCTCGGCGACGGTGGCGGGTATGGAGATACGGAGCTTTTTGAGGACTCATCGGACCCCTCGCATAGAGAGGAGGAGACCGGGTTGCTCACAAATGTTTCCACTCCGCCTTCGATAAGCAGCACTGATGGCCGGTATCCTTATCTGATTCGCCGTTCGATGAACGAGCGAATCAGCATCAACAAACCGGTATTTCGAATTGGTAAGGAACGCAGCTACGTTGATTGCTTCATTCCAAACAATGGTGCGATTAGCCGGAGCCACGCAGATATCATTAAAAGGGGCAATCGCTACTTTATATGTGATAGGAACTCCACCAATAAAACCTACCGGAATGGATATATGCTGACGCCGGAGGATGAAGTGGAGATCTTCGACGGCGATATACTGCAATTGGCAAACGAAGAATTTGAATTCCATACTCATTGAGACGAAGGGAGAAAGACATCGTGCGATTTATTGCAACGGCTGATACGGACATCGGCAATACCAAAAGCACAAATCAGGACAGCGTCTTGATTGAACATGCAAGCACACCTTCCGGAGAGGTCCTGATGGCTGTCATCTGCGATGGTATGGGAGGCCTTTCCAAGGGAGAGCTTGCAAGTGCGACGGTGATCCGTACATTCAAAGCGTGGTTCGATAAGGTTCTCCCGTTTGAACTTGTGGAACCTAATTTACAGGTGATTGGCAACAAATGGAGTTTGCTGCTAAAGGAACTCAACGTGAAGATCATGACCTATGGCAGCGCCAACGGCGGCAATATGGGCACAACCTTCACCGGGATGCTGTTCATCGGAGACGCATATCTGATTGCTCATGTGGGCGACAGCAGAGCATACTATATCGGAAGCGACCTTCGGCAGCTGACAGAAGATCAGACCTACGTGCACCGGGAAATTATGCGCGGCACGATGACTATAGAGCAAGCGAAGATCGATCCTAAACGAAATATGCTGCTCCAATGCATCGGGGCCTCCAAGAATGTGGAGCCTGCGTTGTATTATGGGAAAACGCTGCCTGGAGCATATATGCTCTGCTCCGACGGCTTCCGGCATGAAATCAGTCCAAAGGAAATCTATGAATCTCTGAACCCCGTCAATTTGGTAAACAAAAACGCCATGCACAGCAACTGCAAATACCTGATTGATCTGGTGAAATCACGCAAGGAGCGAGATAACATTTCTGTGATTCTCGTGAAAGCAGAGTGAGGTGATGGCCTATGACACAAATTGGAAGTGTAATTGACGGCAAATATGAGATTCTGACCGAGATCGGGCGAGGCGGCATGTCTGTTGTTTATCTGGCAATGGATAAGCGGCTTAACAAACAGTGGGCGGTCAAAGAGGTCCGGAAAAAGGGCGTCTCTAAGAATGACGAAATTGTGGTCAACAGCCTTATGGCAGAGGCGAACCTGATCAAGCGCCTGGACCATCCTGCGTTCCCCCGTATTGTCGATATCATTGACAATGGCCAGACGATCTACATTGTCATGGACTACATCGAAGGTGAATCCCTCGACAAGATTCTGGAGGAGCACGGAGCTCAGTCAGAGGACAATGTAATTCACTGGGCTATGCAGATTTGTGATGCGTTGAATTATCTGCATTCGCAAAAGCCGCACCCCATCATCTACCGCGATATGAAACCGGCAAACCTCATGCTGAAGCCTGAAGGCGAGTACGGCATCATAAAGATTATTGACTTTGGCATTGCCAGAGAGTTTAAGGACAAGAACCTGGCGGATACTACGGTTCTCGGCACGAGAGGCTACGCATCGCCGGAGCATTACGCAGGTCATACGGACGTCCGTTCTGATATTTTTAGCCTCGGCATGACGATGCATCATCTGCTGACAGGTGTCGATCCGAGGAAAGGCGATCAGTACGCATCCGTTCGCAACTGGAACCCGGAGCTCTCCGAAGGTATCGAAATCATCGTTGACAAGTGCGTTCAGCCTGCACCGGAAAACCGTTATCAGAATTGTGACGAGCTGCTTCGTGATTTGTATGATCCGGGCAAGCTAACCCACGATTACCGCAAGAAGCAAAAGAGAAAGCTCGGCGTGTTCCTTGGAGCAATCTTGTTAAGCGTAATTATGCTGATTGCTGGTTTTGCACTCAAGGGGACAGCAAACAAGATAAACAGCGATGACTATGAAAGCTTGATTGGTGTAGAGTCCTCGACTCCCTACGCTACAAAGGTTGACGGCTATAAACGGGCAATTTCGATTTATCCGAGCGATTTGCGTGCCTATACAAAGCTGCTTGAAGCGTATGAGGATAACGGAAAGTTCAGCACCACAGAGAGCGGAGAGTTCTTAAACCTCTACAACAAGAACCGTGACCTGTTTGACACAAATAACCCGGATGTCTGTGAGCTTCGATATATGATTGGCACCATGTATTTCAACTATTATACCGAAGCAAATGGTAGCTATAGCGATGGAGCAAGAGCAAAACAGGCGTTCCCGTTCTTTGAGGCCAATTTTAATAGCAGTGCAGATTATGAGCACAAAACCATTTCTGACTGCTTCTATTGGGTGTGTTATTTCTATAATACTTATCTCTTGGACTCCAGCGCAGGAAAACTCAATGTCGATGAAGCTGACAAAAGCAACTATGAACAACTGTTCACGGAAATCAGTAGTCGAATCAACAGCATTCAAGAAGAGGGCCCATACAACAAGCTGACCCTATACAGCGTTGTTTTCAATATGTTGTATATGGAGCGCAAGAATATGGCACAGCTCGGCGTAAGCGAGACACAGGTGTTAACCCTTTTCGATGATGTTTACAATCGAGCGATGGCTCTGAATCCGAACAAGTCTCAAGCTCAAGCCCTGCAGAACGAGATGCGTTCAAATTACAGCGTTTACCGGGCAGCGATTGAAGCTGCTTATACAACGCAGAAAAGGAGCGGTGAGAACTGATGGCAGATACGTTATCATCCCTTTCCGTGGTTGCGTTCGTTCTCGCTGGCATATTTTTTGCCGCTGCGATTGTTCTGTTCGTTGTATTAAAAATCCCCAAGGTAATTGATTACTTTACTAATCGTTCTGCTAAGAAATCTGTCAAGCAAATGGTCAGCACCGGCGGGACGTCATCTAAGATTGCCTCCTTCCAGACCAGCGCAGGAAACAAAGCGCGAGGGAAGTTGACAGAGCGAGTGGAGGTCACACCGCCCCCAAAACGCAAAACGGCAAAACTTCAGGATAGTCTGACAGTTCAACCTGCCAGTGCAAGCAGCGGACGTCCAGAAACCGGCCTCCTGTCCGAAAAGGATAGCCATACAGCGTATCTTGATCCAACAGAAGAGCTTGTGGCCGATTTGGCTTCGGAAACAGAGTCTCTTGACGAATATGCAACATCTGTGCTACCGGAGACAATTGAAAAGGTTGCAGGCAACCGACCGAGGATTGAGCTGACAAAGCTGGATGAGGTAATGCTCACTCACACAAATGAGGTGATCAAGTGAGCAAACGCAGGATCTTAATCACTTCGTATTGGGCATCTGCCTTTCTATTCACTGCGATGTCCGCCTGTTTTCTCCTGATGCCGTTAGCTGTTAACGGAGTAAACAGCACAAGAGCAGGCGTGATCGCCCTTGGGGTTTCTTTTTGGGCGTGCACGTTGCTGGGCTACTGTAGTGTGATCATCGGAAGTGCTGTTAGAAAACAAATCTGCAAAAAAGAACGAATTCGCATCAACGGAATGCCTGGAGTGATATCATTCATTTCAAACATTCCTGCCCTACTGTTCGACGCAGGATTACTTGTCAGCATAGTCCTCCTGGTTGTGACATTGCTGACATCTATGAGGGAAACATATTTTGCGTATGTGAGCATTGCATTGACTGTATTTTTCTTGCACATGCATGCGTTGTTCAATGGAAAGAATTATCACATCATATCAAGAATACAAAAAAGGAGCGGAAAACATCATGGTCACTTTGAGAAGTAATAACCTAAAAAGAACCATTGCCATGTTAATGGCAATGATTCTCCTGCTCGGTATGTTGCCGATCCCCGGTGTTACGGCTGCTACCGGGAATCATCCCAGCGCCGTAACGATTTCCGTTAAGGATTCTGATGGAGTTGCCATAAGCGGTGCCTCGGTTCACTATGCAATCACTGGCGAAGCTGTCGAAACAATTGACAACACAAAACAAACAGACGAGTACGGAACAATTGAAGTTCTTGCCAGTGAGGACTTTGTAGAAGGAACTTATAAAATCGGCGCCACGGTATCATGCGACACTTATGTGGCCGCTTCTCTGAGCGAACAGAGCATTACATCCGCTGATCAGGATTTCGTTGTTACCATGAAAAAAGAACAAACTGAGCCTGATCCGGAACCCATTACAGGAATTACAGTAACAGCAACCGAAGAAAAGTATACCGGTTCAGAATTCCCTGCCGTGGAAATTTCCGGCACCCAGGCTGGTGACGTTGTAACGGTGACTGTCAATGGAAATGCAACAGTATTAAATGCCAACGGCTCGAATATGCCCAAAATCAAGGAAGTTGGTTCGTATAAGGTCAAGGTCGATGTAACCAGGGAAGGCTATGCTGGCTTCACTCAAACGGTAACTTCGGTTATTTCCAAAAACATTTTGGATATTAGATATGAGGGCATTACCAAAGAATATGTTGAAGGCAAAGAGTATGCTGCGATTAAACTTGCTTCCGGTTCCACCCTCCCGGCAGTAGATTCTATCACATACAAACTTGGCGATGGAGAAGCTTCCGCCGTAATCCCTAAGATCTCCGCTGTTGGAACCTATACCATCCATGTGCATGCCGAAAAAGCCGGTTATGAAGATTTTAATCAGGACTACACTTCCGAAATCACGCTTGGCACAATTGACGACAGCAATGTCACAATCACTGGCCTGAATTCAGTTTATAACAGTGCCGCACAGCAACTTGTAACGATCACTGGAACAGATAAAGACCTGTTCACTTATACCTTGAGTATTGCGGGTGAAGAGGCCACATACTCAGATCCTGCTGAACTTACAAAGGTTAACGCCGGTGAATATGAGGTTACAGTAACTCTGTCAAGAGCCAACTATGCCAACAAGAACGTTCTTGTTACAGCTACAATTGAAAAGGCTGATCAGACCTTGAAATTTACCGACGGTTATGTAGACGGTAAAGATACCAGCAAAGAGTTCAATGCCGATAATACTGAAAACAATCAGTACAACTTTGCTGCTGAGATTGAGTCTGGAAGCGATGGCGCAATTACTTACTCTATTGAAAACGCTGAATCAGGTGACGCACCTACCTTTGCGACCATTGATGAGAACGGACTGCTGACCTTTACTGCTGCAGGCACAGTTATCGTGACGGCTACTCAAGCAGGAAATGAGAACTACAAATCTGTAAGTATTACACATATTATGTCCATCAGCCAAAACAAGGGCTTGATAAAGTTTGATGGTGACAGTGAGGAGAATTATGTCTTTGGTACTAATGATGGCTTAGTATCGAAGCAACAGCTCCAATTGTCTGATCCAAGAGATTCTGGTGAACTGAGCTTTGAATTCCAGAATCAGGATGCCGCCAAAGAGAGTGGCCTTGAATTAGTTGCTGATACCCAGAAGAGAATAGTTCAGGTTAAGATTTCGGATTATTCTAAACTAAATTCTGCACTGGAAAAAAATGATCAAAAAATAAGTGTTGTCGTGGTAGCAAATAAAAAAGCAGTGCTCGGCTGGAATGGCAGAGTAAAGTTCGCAGCTGATACAGCATCCTACACGATCACGATAACTTATGAGACTCTCTCTGCCAATACTCCTTATACGCTCAAAGAAAATGCCGAGGACAAGGCACCATTAGATGGTCCTAATGGTGCAAACGGCTGGTATGACACCGAGATTGTTGTCCTTCCGGCAGAAGGATACACGCTTGCACGTGAGATCGACGAGAGCGCAAAGAATTTCGCTGAAAACGTGACGATTGTCGATCAGGGCGAGGAAGAAAAGTACATCTATCTCAGAAATACTAAAACAGGCGGAATCTGCGCCAAAGTTCCTCTCAACGGTCTTAAAATCGACTCTGTCAATCCAACCGACTGCACTGTCGAATACAAGGATCCTTCTGTGGGCAAAACCATCCTTCGTGCGCTGTCTCTTGGTTTCTACCGGTCTTCTGTAGAAGTAACATTCACTGCAAATGACGCAACCTCCGGCGTTGCTTACTTCAAGTGGTGGTATGTCCGTGAAGATGGCGTAAATGAGAACAATGCTCCCAGCATGCGCGAGGAAGATGCGCATACTGTTCTCGCAACGCCAATCACAGAAGATGTGAAAGACGAAGAAACCGAAGAAATCCACACCGTTATCAAGGGCTACACAGCGACCATTACTCTTACAACAAAAGAATACAATCAGATGCGCGGAAAAATCTTCGCAGTTGCGGTAGACTTTGCCGGCCACGAGAGTGTTGAAAGCAATGACGACACTGGTTTCGTTTTGGACGACATCAATCCGACAATGACCTTGAAGTATACCGAAGCGAATCGCACTGTCGGCAACAAAAAATACTACAACAATCAGATTGATTTCACTCTGCAGATTACTGAAAACAATTTCTTCAGCGAGGATGTGAACGTCACAGTAAACGGGGTAGAAACTTCCGTAACGTGGTCGAAGAACGATTCGTCCTCTAATCTGCATACCGGTAATTTTACCATTGGAACTGAAAAAGATGGTGATTATACCGTTAAGATTGACTACGAGGATAAGTCTACCAATCCTATGAAGCCGAAGAAAACATATACCGTGCCTTACACACTTGTCATTGATACGACGAAGCCCGTTATTACGCCGACTTATCAGAACGCTTCTATGGTTGGTACAGATCGGTATTATAATCAGCCTGCAACGCTGGCTCTGACATTTACCGAGGCGAACTTCTTCCAGGAAGATGTCCAAATCGAAATCACTCGGGAAGACGGTGGAACATCGCAGGCGGCAGTTGCATGGGAAAAGAAAAGCGATGACGAGCATGTTGCGACGATTATCTTCCCTGCACCGGCCGGTGGCGGCGCAGACGGCCACTATACTGTTACCGCAAATTACACTGACCCCAGCGGCAATAGAATGACGACCTTCGCATCGGATCGTATTACCATCGACACAATTGCACCTACGATCAGCGTCAGTTACGACAATAACGACCTGACAAGTGAGAATTATTTCACAGAAACCGAAAACGCAAAATTCTTCAAAGCCGGGCGGGAAGCTACTATCACAATTGTGGAACACAACTTCGAGCCAAACAAGGTCACCATTTCTGCCGTTGCCGCAGGACACGGGGCTGAAACTCCTGCGATTTCTGGCTGGACCAACAGTGGAGATACGCATACTGCAAAGGTAACGTTCTCCGCAGATGGTGATTACACGTTTGATGTTTCTGCAATCGATGCTGCTGAAAACAAGAACGGTGATGTTGAATATGGTAATTCTGCTGCGCCGAAGGAATTTACAATCGACACGAATCCGGACATGATTGTCATTGCTCCTGATAGCGTGGTTGAAGGGAAAGCCTACACCTACGACGATGTAATCATCCCCGATATTACCATTTCTGATGACAATCTGGAGGGATACGAAATCACTCTGAAGGGTGTCCAGCGTGGCAATGAAATTGATCTGACTGAGCAAGTAAACGACCTGGTCAAGAACGAAGACAATCTTGCAACTGCTTTGCTCGATGTTTTCAGCAAGAAAGCGGAGCTGGATGGCATTTATACCTTAGCCGTTCGTAGCACGGACCTGTCAGACAACTCTGACGAAAAGGTCATTCGCTTTACCGTGAACAGATTCGGTTCTGTTTATGAATACAGCCATAGTCTGATGGATTTGATCGAGGATGGCGGTACTTATAATCAGAGCCTTGATGAAGACTTGACGTTCACCATCTATAATGCAAGTCCGATTGATCCCAACAATGTGTCTGTAGTGATCACCCGTGACGGCAGACCTGTAGAAGCGATCTTCACTGTTGTCGAAACTACGGCAGACGGTGATGGCTGGTATAGCTATCTCGTCACCATTGACAAGAGCAGTTTTGCAGAAGACGGTGTTTACACTGTGTCTGTAACGACAACGGATGATGCTGACAATACGGTTGAGAACACAGTTGACAATTCCGACGGCGATATCCTGTTCTATGTCGACAGCACTGCTCCGCAGCTCACCAGCGTGAGTGGCCTCGAAGAGCGCATTGTGAATGCAACAGAGCTTGAGGTCAGCTACACAGTGTATGACACCATTGGTCTTGCATCCGTTCAGGTTAAGGTTGACGGAGAAATCGTGGATTCTGCTACTGATTTCGACGATGCCAGCAACTATTCCGGCAAGTTTACGATCTACGAAAAGAGCAGTGAACAGCATGTCAGCTTTGTTCTGACGGACAAGGCCGGCAATGTGACCGAATCCGACGCAGAAGGGTTTGAGGTTCCGTACACGCTGGAGAAGGATGTAACGGTATCTACGAATCTGTTTGTCCGGTGGTTCGCCAACAAGCCTCTGTTCTTTGGCGGAATTGGTGGCGGCGTGGCCGTCCTCGGTGGTCTTGGCGCTCTCCTTGGCCTGAAGAAGAAAAAGAAGGTTAAGGTCAGCTAAGCGAAACAAAGAAAGAATACACATCCCCACCTGTGGGTTTCCCGCAGGTGGGGGAGCAAAAAAGACTTGTTAGAAGCCTCTACACAACACCTTTCCGTTGTGCGGAAGCTTGTGACAAATCGGATCATTAGGAGGTTTCTAGGGTGAGCTCCTTAACTGAAAGAGGCATCTTGCGGGAAATGGCATGCGGCGCGAATTTAGCATATATTTTGGCGCCAAACGTAAGTGTGCAGCCAACAGAATACAAGGTCATGCAGAATCCCAGCGTCAATTGCTTGGTAAACTGCATGCGGATGAAATATAACGGTCAGGATGAGTTATATTATCTGACCGCCGGAATGAAGAGCTTTCTGAATGTGTTTCTTTCCTCCGGACCGGACAACGCAGCAAACTTGATTGCTGCACTTCTAAAAAGCGTTGTTGAGCTTAAGAATGTCGGATTTCTTTCCTGTACGAACATTGATGCTGCTTTGAACAAAATCTATGTTGACTTTCATACAAACAGAGTGCGCTTGATCTATTTGCCGATTGATCAGAGATTCTATCCGGATGAGGTTACGTTTGAAAACGAGTTCCGAAGCACATTGGTTCAACGCATTGACGAATTGGCCGGCAGCAGTCCCAAGCTGGCTAAAATGCGGCAATTACTAATCAATGCAACGCTCTCTCTTTCGGATATCATCAATGGAGGCGGCGGAAGTGTCTCCCCCACGCCTACTCCCGGTCCTTCGCCTACGAAGGAGCCTAAGCTGATTCTCAGCGCAATCAATGCACCAGCACCGCTCCAGCTGGTGGTGGATCGGTCGGAATACCGGATTGGCAAGAATCCCGACATGGAAGGGGTCGTCACGTTTAACAAGTTTATTGGAAGAACACATTGCATGATTCTGAAAAATGGATCAGGGTTTTCCGTTGTGGATCTGAATAGCAAAAACGGAACATTTATCAACCAGAGCAGGCTCTCACCCCAGCAACCGTATGGCCTGAAAACCGGTGATGTGCTGCGTCTTGCAAACAGTGATTTCCAAGTTACGATTCAGTAAGGAGTGTGTCTGTTGAAAAAACCGAGAGTGATTATCGCGGACACCGATGCCGCTTATACAATCCCCTTGCAGTTGAAATTCGTTGAGGAATTCTTCAATCAGATTGACCTTGAGATTATTACTGACCGTTCCTATTACGATAAACTATTCTCCACACCACAGTCGGTAGATGTGCTCATCGTTTCGGAAGACCTCTATAGTGACAACTTGCAGCGACATAGTATCCGCCATACATTTATGATGCAGGAGGAACTTGATCAAGAAGAGTCTACTGCTTCTCTTCTGGTCAATCGGATTGGCAAATACTCCAGTATGAAAGAAATTTTCAACGAAATCGTTGGAAAGAGCGCCCCGACTTTTGATTTTGGGGACAAAGGAAAGAAGGCCGAGCCCCAAATCATACTTGTCACATCTGCTGCTGGCGGCGTTGGTAAAACAACGGTAGCAATGGGCTTGAGCGCTGCTTTGGCAAAAAACTATAAACGTGTACTTTATATCAACGCAGATCGCCTTCAAAACTTCCAGGCGAAGCTCACTAACCCAGCCCCGATTACGGCGAACGAGGTTTACGCAAAGTTATTGACGGGAAGCAAAAATATCTTTGCTGATATTCGTCATGTTGTTCGAGAGGAAGGCTTTCAGTATTTGCCACCCTTTAAGGCAGCACTGATGTCGCTCGGGCTTCCGTATCGTATTTTTGAGCAGATTGCTCTTTCTGCAAAACAATCTAAGAACTACGATTTCATTGTTGTGGATGCGGACAGTGCATTCGACGAAGGGAAAACAAGACTGATAGATGCTGCTGATAAGGTAATCGTCGTTACTAACCAATGCCGTGCAGCAGTCTTTGCAACAAATCGGTTTTACGAAAGCATCAGTGGAGCTTCCAGTGAGAAATTCTTGTATGTCTGCAGCAATTTTGACCGAGATTCAGACAATGCGCTCACTGATCCTTCCCTGCGACTCAGATTTTCGATCAATGAATATCTGCAGCATTTCCACGGTTTCGATAAAAAGAACCTGGACGCGCTGTCGAAAGAAAAGGATGTTCAGAAGCTTGCCTACCTACTGATTTAAGGAGCTTATCATGGACCAGGAAACAGTTATCATCATATTGGATATCGAAAAGCGAAAGAAAACAGTCGATCTTGAAGTGCCGTTGAACATTACGGCAAACGAGCTTGTCAATGCCCTTAACACTGCATATGGGCTTGGAATCAATACAAACGATATTAAAAACTGTTATTTGAAAGCTGAACGCCCAATCGCGCTTCTTCGCGGAAACAGGACACTGGGAGAGTTTGGCGTCCGGGATGGTACTGTGATTCGATTTTCGGACTGACTAGGCAAGAAAGGATAAACGGTAGAGTATGGAAAACAGATACCGCATTATATTAAACGGGAAAAACCTGTATAAGGAAGCAGAGCTCCTGCCCGACATGAAGGGCGTCAGGCTTGGCACCGCCACGGAATGCGAGATACGCCTTCGTCGGGAGATGTTCTTTGGCCAGATCGAGTTGACCTTTGTTCAGAGTGATGGTTCTTGGTCTGTGCTCTGCTCTGATAATCTGTACTTGCATGTCGGTGATGCTCGAAAACTCTATACACTTCGTCTTTCACATGGAAGTATTTTCCATGTGAATTATCAAGATTCCAATAATGAACTGTTTACTGTTGAATTCCTGATCGATTTTGAAAATGAACGGAAGAAATTCACGAGGAGCATTGATATCCGTGGAATTACCTCATTTGGAATCGGCGCAGGGCAAGAAAACCAAATTGTCCTTGTGAGCCGCTATGTAAAGAGTGATTCGCTGTTATTCTCGCAGGCCAATAATTGCCTGACGCTCAATATTCGCAATACAACCTACGGTGTATATATCAACGGCCGCCGGGCTCAAAATGGCGAAAAGATTCAAAACGGCGATTTCTTCTCGGTTTCAGATGCTATCTTCTGCTATAAGGACGGACTTCTTTGGACTGAGAATTCCGATGTCGTGCGTATTAACCGTTTGAACTATTCCGATGAGGAAACACAACGAGCATACCCAATGTTCAAACGGAATTCACGGGTAAAGGTTGTTCCGTCTGAAGAGAAGATTGAGATTCTTGATCCTCCCGCAAAACCCGAAAAGCCAAAAGCCAATATTCTGCAAAGACTTCTCCCCTCTATGGGCATGCTGATTGCTTCTGGCGTAATGGCCTTTATCGGAAGCCCCGCAATGCTGATTTTCTCCGGTATTTCCGGCGTCATGGCAATCGTTACTGCCATCATCGGAATGAAAGAGGGCAAGAAAGAATTTGAACAAAAAACAAAAGACCGGATAGAGAAGTATACCGCTTATATATCCAATAAACGTACCGAAATCGAGCAAGCTCGACAAGAGGAGCGGACCGTATTAGAAGAGATCTACGTATCAGATGAAGTTGAACGCCAGAACCTTACGAACTTTGCTTACAATCTGTTTGATCGGAGCACAGACGACGAAGATTTTCTTTGTGTCAGACTTGGAACCGGTAATGTTGAGGCAAAGCGTGAGATTAATTACAAAAAGCAAGAGAAACTCGAAATAGAGGATGACCTGCAGCTTATGCCGGCGCAGCTCTCAGAAGAGTATCGCACCGTGCAAGGCGCGCCGGTTGTCTGCGATCTGAAGGCGGTCAACGCAGTAGGTGTCACCGGTACAATTGGCTGCCAGCTCGCCATGCTGAAATGCATGGTATTGGACATTGTCGCAAGACAGTATCACTCCGATGTGCAGCTTGTTTTCGTTGCGGACGAAGCGAACAAAGAACATGTTTGGCGTTACCGCATGCTTCCTCACGTCTATAATGAGGCCCTTCATACCAGAAATATTGTTTGTAATGCAGAAAGCAAAAACCTGATCTTTGAATATCTCTATAAAGAACTGTCTCAGCGAGAGCAGAGCAAATCACATGACAGCAATATCGTTGTCTTTTTCCTGAACGAATGCGGCTTTAACAGTCACCCCATATCAAAGTTTGTAGATAAGGCGAAAGACCTTGGCGTCACTTTCGTGTTCTTTGGCCAGGAACGCGCAGCTATCGCACAAGGCTGTGGCGCTCTGATCGAAGTGCTGGATATGCGGCAGGGAGTACTGGTTGATACATCGGATAAAAACCGCTCCACGAAGTTCATCTATAACCCCATTGACGACGAGGCTATGGATTCCATCGTGTCACTGCTAACTCCCGTTTATACCGAAGAGATTTCGCTGGAAGGCACGCTTACAAAGAATATCTCATTGTTCCAGTTGCTCAACATCATCGCAGTTGACGACCTTGATCTGACAAAACGCTGGGCAAGCACGAAGGTCTATAAATCCATGTCTGCCCCGATTGGCGTGTCCAAGACAGGAGTTGTCAGTTTGGACCTGCATGACAAGTTCCACGGGCCTCATGGCCTGGTCGCAGGCACTACGGGTTCCGGCAAATCGGAGATCCTGCAGACCTATATTTTGTCTATGGCGACGCTGTTTCACCCCTATGAGGTCGGTTTTGTCATTATCGACTTTAAGGGCGGCGGCATGGTCAATCAGTTCCGCGAGCTCCCACACCTGATGGGCGCAATCACGAACATTGACGGTCGTGAAATCAACCGATCTCTCAAGTCGATCAAGGCGGAGCTGCAGAAGCGGCAGCGCCTGTTCGCAGAGGCTGACGTCAATCACATCGACAAGTATATTCAGAAGTTCAAGGCCGGAGAAGTTCGGGAGCCGCTGCCACATTTGATCATCATTGTCGACGAGTTTGCCGAATTGAAAGCAGAGCAGCCCGAGTTCATGAAAGAGCTGATCTCCGCAGCCCGTATCGGCCGCAGCCTTGGCGTGCATCTAATCCTTGCTACGCAGAAGCCTGCC
>ERZ1106976.3093-NODE-3093-length-13688-cov-8.211692_pt1 | contig 13688 bp, 13 predicted proteins | sample MGYA00403687_ERZ1106976 | MGnify/ENA primary metagenome ERZ1106976 (study PRJEB35170, sample SAMEA104062446) | human gut metagenome | biome: human gut; feature: human-associated habitat; material: faeces | place: Denmark | collected 2013-02-22 ... | reverse complement strand
TCCCTACCGCTCTTCCGATCTGGGTAAAGTGGGTTTACAATATGATGTACAATAAACGCATTGCGCAAAGCAGCGCAAATAAAAAGGAGATATAATTACCATGACTGATATCGTACGTGTCGGTGTGGTGGGCGCAGGCAACATAAGCCACAACGCACACCTTCCCGCATATAAAAGTGTGACAAACGCAAAGGTCGTCGCAATCTGCGACCTTGACATCGAAAGAGCAAAAAAGGCGGCAGAGGATTTCGACATTCCGCATTACTATGACAGCGTGACCGAAATGCTGGCAAACGAGGACATCGACGCGGTGGACATCTGCACATGGAACAGCGCGCACGCACCCGTTGCCATCGAAGCGGCAAACGCCGGAAAGCACGTCATATGCGAAAAGCCTCTGACCGTATCCGTCGAAAACGCCGAAAAGATCGCCGCTGCAATCAAGGCAAACGGCGTGAAGTTTATGCTTGCCGTTCCCGGACGCTTCGGCAACAAGAACCAATATATCAGAAAAATGCTCGACAGCGGCGAGCTCGGCATCGACAAGTGCGCCGACATCATCGCTGACCTCTACAAGAGCAAGGCGTAAATGGTCAAAAAGAGAAGGAGAGAAGCTGCGGCTTCTCTCCTTTTTTATTCCTCTTTTGCAAGACCCGGGATGTTCACGCCGATGCCGTTGACCTCCACGCCGTCGTCGGCGGGGATGAGGAGGTATTTGCGGCCATTGATGACGCGCGCTTCGATCATATAGCTGTTCTCCGGTGCAATGGAAATTTTGACCTCGGGGGTCGTGATCTCAAACTTCTTGCTCTCGATGATGTTGTTCGGGTTCAGCGCGGCGTTCTCGCCGTACTGCTCATCGCACTCGCGCTGGAACGCTGCGATCTGCTCGTCGTTCACGCCGCTGTTGGCGAGGATGCCGCCGACGTCGCCCGCCGTCATTTCAAGCGGCTCGGGGTCTTTGCTCTCCTTGTGATCTTCGATGCGCGCTCTGATCTGCTCGTGCACGGACTGGACGACATCGTAGCTGCAATCCTTGTCGAGCGCGTCGGCAAGCGCCGAGCCAAAGGCGTTTTTCTGCTCCTCGGCAGACATCGGCGGGTCGACGTGGAACAGCGCGTCGATGACCTCTTGATGGATCTCCGCGGCGTTTTTCGAGTAGAACAGCACATTGTAAATGTTCGCCGTGCGGTTGTCGAACGCGGGGTAGAGGAAGCCGAGCTCGGGCGAGGTCGCGATGTAGCCGGTGGAGCTTGAGTGAAACTCGCTCTGGTCAAGGTCGTAGCGCAGTTCGAGCGTCGGGGCCTTGACGGGGCAGATGGAGCAGACAAAGTACTTGAAGACCTCACTCGACGCGTCGGCCTGAATCTCGTCATCCTTGCTGCGGTGCGGCACGTCGTAGGCGTCGGCGGCGAGGAGGATGAGATAGTTTGTCTCGCCCATGTCGATGCAGTCGATGATTTGGCGGCAGAGCGTTTCGCGCGAGGCGGGGTCCTTGAGCTCCGTCTGGCGAAGAGTCTGCAAGAGGCGGTGCTCATCGCTGTCGGCGACCTGCTGCGTGGAGAACACCACGTCGATGAGGTTCTTGCCAAGCGTGCCGGAGAGGGACTTTTTGAGAAGGCCCAGGTACATCTCCTGCTCCTCCTGCCGCATGAGGCCCATCGAGGTATCGACCCACGCAATGATCTCACGGTTGGAGTTCACATAGCAGCCGTACACGCGGCTGAAATTATTCTTATCGAGCCGGAAGCGCCGGCGCAGTTCATTGAGTTCTTTCTGATTCATGGCTCGTCCTTTCCTTTGTTCATGTCACAAGGCCGATTTTACCACGCCCGCACCGCTGCGGCAAGGGGAGAAACGGCGCATTGTGCGACGAAAATGCGCAAAATGCAGGAAAAGATGCAAAATGGGCGTGAGCGACAAAATGTGCGCGATATGTGGACTATATAGACGATATCCCTGTAAATCATAGAGAAATTCAATGAATCGTCCATATTTCACGGCTTCTTAACGCCGCATTTGGCGCTGCTTTTTGTGAAAACGGCTATGGAAACGGAATCAAAGCAAACATTTCACGTTAAAAATGAAAGATATATTGCATTTTGCCTGAGCTGTGCAGGAATTCTTCCGTTTCCTTGGTGATTCTGACTGTTGAAAAAAGAAAAAAAGAAGTTAGAATAGAGCCTCGCGAAATGAAACGGAAGAATTTGGATAGAGATCAGAGAGTTTGGGAGGAAATCAATATGTCGTATCACTTTTTGCTGGATCTTGCGCTGATCCTGCTGAGCACGAAGATTCTGGGCCTCATTGCGCAGAAGTTTCAGATGCCGCAGGTCGTGGGCGCTCTGATCGCGGGCCTTTTGCTCAGCCCCGCGGGCCTTGGCCTTCTTTCGGAAACGGAGTTCACCAAGCAGCTCAGCGAGCTTGGTGTCATCGTGCTGATGTTCTCCGCCGGTATGGGCACGGACGTCAACGAGCTCAAGCACAGCGGCAAGGCGGGCTTCATGGTCGCGGTCCTCGGCGTGATCGTGCCGTTTCTCATGGGCACGGCGCTTGCCTGGGGCGCGGATGAGCTCGGACTCATCGAGAGCACCGGCTTTATCGAAAACATCTTCATCGGCACCATCCTGACGGCCACGTCCGTGAGTATCACGGTCGAAACGCTCAAGGAGATGAAAAAGCTCGAAACCAAGGTGGGCAACACGATTCTGGCCGCCGCGCTCATCGACGATGTGCTCGGCCTGATCGCACTGACGCTCGTTTGCAGCCTTGCCGGCGGTGACGAGAGCATCGGCATGGTGCTCCTCAAGATCGTGGGCTTTTTCGTCTTTGCCTTCGTGGTCGGTTTTGGCGCGAACCGCATCTTCTGCTGGATGCTCAAGCGTCAGCACGGTTGGGCCAGCCACAGAAACTCCGTGTTCGCCTTTGTCCTGTGCCTTGTGATGGCCTACTGCGCCGAGAAGTTCTTCGGCGTCGCTGATATCACGGGCGCTTACGCCGCGGGCCTTGCCGTCGCGTGCACGCCCAAGGGCACCTACATCCAGACGAAGTACAACCCCCTCGGGTATCTTCTGCTCACGCCGGTGTTCTTCGCGAGCATCGGTATCAATGTGCAGATCACGGGTCTGACGGGCGGCATGGTCGTCTTCTCGATTTTGCTGCTGCTTGTTTCGATCATCTCGAAGCTCATCGGCTGCGGCCTTGGCGCCAAGGCGTGCCAGTTCACCACGCGCGAGAGCATCCAGGTCGGCGTGGGCATGGCCTGCCGCGGCGAAGTCGCGCTGATCGTCGCCAACCGCGGCCTTTCGATGGGTGTGCTGTCGCCCGCGATGATGACGCCGGTCGTCATCACGGTCGTATGCGGCACGATCCTGACGCCGATTCTGCTCAAGCTGTCCTTCCGCGGCCATCAGGAGACGGAGCTGGTGCAGAACAACATCGCCGACCGCATGGCCAAGCACCGTCAGCTCGATATCATCACGCAGCAGCTTTTGCAGCAGGATGAACAGATGATGAAAAAGAACTGAGCGCAGCGCAATGAAATAAAAAGAGCTTTCTCCTGAAAATCGGAGAAAGCTCTTTTTTGATTTTAGGACGCTACCTTTTCCTGCGCGGCGCACTCGCGCAGGATGCGACAGAGCGCGTTCACATCCTCTTCCCGCGTCGCCCAGCTTGTGGCAAAGCGGATGATGCTGTGCGTCTCGTCATATTGCTCCCAGACGGAGAAGTCCACGCGCTCGGCGAGCCCTTTGCGCTGCTGCTCACTGACGATGCAGAAGCTCTGGTTCGTCGGGGAGGGGAAACAGGGCAAATAGCCGTTTTCCGCCATCGCGCGCCGGATAGCGTCGGCGTAGCGAACGGCGTCTGCGCCGATGCGCTCGTAGAGCCCATCGGTAAAGAGCGTGTCGAACTGGATGCCGAGCAGCCGTCCCTTGGCGAGCAGTGCGCCGTGCTGCTTGATGATGGTGAAAAAGTGCGGAATGAGCCCCGGCTGGGGAATGACGACCGCCTCGCCGAGCAGCGCGCCGCATTTCGTGCCGCCGATGTAGAAAATGTCGCACAGCGCGGCAAGGTCGCGCAGTGTCACGTCGTTTTCAGGACAGGCGAGCGCGTAGGCAAGGCGCGCGCCGTCGATATAGAGCGGCAGGCGCTTTTCGCGGCAGAGCGCGCTGATGGCCGCGAGCTCCTTTTTGGAATAGAGCGTGCCGTACTCCGTCGGCTGGGAGAGGTAGACCATCCCGGGCATGACCGTGTGGTCGCGGTTCGCGTCGTCCTCGTACTGATCAAGCAGTGCGCGGATTTGGGATGCGGTGATCTTGCCGTTCTCCTGCGGCAGCGTGAGCACCTTGTGCCCGCCGAACTCGATGGCGCCGGCCTCGTGCACGCTGATGTGCCCCGTGTCTGCGGCGATCACACCCTCGTAAGAGCGCAGCAGCGCGTCGATGACGGTCGCGTTCGTCTGTGTGCCGCCGACAAGGAAGTGAATCTCCGCGTTCGGCGCGCCGCAAGCGGCGCGGATCTTCTCACGCGCGGATTCACAGTATTCATCCGTGCCGTAACCGGCGGCCTGCGCAAAATTCGTTTCGCACAGGCGCTGCAAGATGGCGGGATGCGCGCCCTCAAGATAGTCGCAGGAAAAAGAAAGACGATGCTCCATGAAAAAAGACCTCGTTTCAAAAACAGGATTGACGGTTTCTGACTGCTATTGTAGAATAAGAGAAAACATGACGCAAACGGTTATTTGAAATGAAAAACATGATATAAAATCATGGATAGGAGGGTGTATGGAAGCGGTCAAATGCGAGGCGTTCCTTGCCGCGGCAGAGCTCGGCAGCCTGACGGCCACGGCGGAGCTTTTGGGCTACACGCAGTCGGGCGTGACGCGCATGATCGGCACGCTGGAAGAAGAGCTCGGCTTTCCGCTGTTTCTTCGCAGCAAAAAGGGCGTGCAGCTCACGGAAAACGGAAAGCTCATGCTGCCGCTGCTGCGCGAGGTCGTGCGCGCGCACCACAACGCCGAGCAGCTCAGCGCGGAGATCGGCGGCGTGTCAAAGGGCTCGCTGACGATCGGCTGCTATTACAGCATTTCGGCCCTGTGGATGCCAGAGATCCTGACGGCATTCCGCGCCCGCTATCCGGGCGTGACCGTGCGGATGCAGGAGGGTGGCAACCTCGAGATGGCGCGCTGGCTGAACGAGCGCTCGGTCGACTGCTGTTTCGGCGCGCAGATGCACGGCGACAAGTACGACTGGCTGCCTGTCTTTCGCGACGAGCTCGTCGCGTGGCTGCCGCGCGGACACGAGCTGGCAGAGGCGGATGCCTTTCCGCTTATGCACTTGCAGGACGAGCCGTTCATCCACACCTCGCCCAATCACGACACCGATCAGGACCGCCTGCTCGAGCAGCATGACCTGCACCCGCAGACCTGCTTTACGACGCGCGACGGCTTCACGACCTACAACATGGTCGAGGCGGGGCTCGGCGTCAGCTTCAACCAGCGGCTGATTTCGCGCAAGTGGAGCGGCACGGTGGCGGAGGTCCCGTTCGACCCGCCGCAGTTCGTGACGCTCGGCATCTCGGTTCCGTCGCTCAGGGAGGCCTCGCCCGCAGCGAAAAAGTTCATTGCCTGCGCCATCGAGACCGTCACGGGCGGGGAGAAAAGCCTTTGATAAGGTAAACGCTTCGCAGAAGTTCTGCGAAGCGTTTTTTTGCCCAAAAGCCGTTTATTTGAGCTCGGCGGTGAAGGTGATCTTCCCGTCGTACACGATGGCGCGGATGGAGCCGTGGTGCCCCTCGGAGATCGAGCGCGCGATGGAAAGGCCGATGCCAAAGCCGCTGCCCGACGAGCGGGATTGATCGGCACGGTAAAAGCGGTCGAAGAGCTTCTGCGCGTTTTCCGGAGCAACATCCTCGCAGGCGTTCGACGAGCGGAGGACGACACCGTGCTTCGCCTTTTCGAGCGAGAATTCAATGGGGGAATCCGGCAGTGCATATTTGACCGCGTTGTCGAGCAGGATCGAGACGAGCTGGCGCACGGCGTATTCGTCGCCGCGATAGGTGAGGCCGTCCGTGATCGAAAGGCGCAGCTCGTGCCCCTTCGACGCGGCGAAGTCGACGAACGTTTCCGCCGTTTCGCGCACGGCGTCGCTCACAGCCTGTGCCGGTGCGGCGGGCACCGATGCCGGTGCATCGAGCGATGTGACGTTTACCTTTACGGACGGCGGCGTGACCGGCGCGGGCGACAGCACCGCGGGCTACGAGATCGACGGCACGGCGCTCACCATCACCGACAGCGGCACCTACACCGTCTCGGGCAGCTGCGCGGACGGCTCCATCAAGGTGAAAAAGGGTACGACCGGCGTGACGCTGGTGCTGGACGGCCTGACACTTACGAGTGAGAACACCGCCGCCATCACCTGCGGCAAGTCGAGCGAGGTGACCATCCTTGTTTTCAACGGTACGGAAAATTCCCTGAGCGATACCGAGCAGAACAATGACGACAACTACCCCAAAAACGAAAATGCCGAAAACGCCGTCATTAAGTGCAGGGACGGCTCGACCGTCACCCTCTGCGGCGATGGCGAGCTCACCGTCACGGCCAACGGCAAAAACGGCATCAAATCCGGCGCGACGACGGATGAGGACGGCGAAGCGTCGCTCACGATCCGCGATTTGACGCTGAATATCGATGCACCCGTCAACGACGCCATCAACGCCGAGCAGCTTTTGAACGTCGAGAGCGGCACGCTGACCATCGACGCCGCGGATGGCGCCATTCACTGCGACTTGGTGCTGAACATCGGTGCGGACGGCACGGACGGCCCCACGATCGACATCACGAATTGCTACGAGGGCCTTGAGGGCGCGGAGCTGAACGTTTGCCCCGGTGATATTACGATCAACGCCTCGGACGACTGCCTGAATGCGGCAAATTCCGACCTGACGGACTATGACTTCACGATGACGATCTCCGGCGGCACGATCGACGCCTATACCTCCGGCGGCGACGGCTTTGACTCCAACGGCGAGCTGACCATCACTGGTGGTACAGTCGTTGTGTGGACGGCCAACACGGCGGACAACGAGCCGCTGGATGCTGACGGCACCATCACCGTCTCAGGCGGCACGGTGCTCGCCGCGGGCGGCAGCAGCGGCATGGGCATGAACCTGGAGGCCGCGCAGCCCTGCGTCATTTACGGCTCAACGGGCTTTGGCGGCATGCCGGGCAGTACGCAGAGCAGCCTGATCGCCGTGGACGCGGATTTCACGATTGAAGACGCCAACGGCAATGCTGTGTACAGCGGCACAGCCAGATGCGGTGCGAACTTCATCCTCTTCTCGTCTGCCGATGTGGTGGCGGACAGTGCGTATACCCTCAAGGCGGGCGACAGCTCCACCGAAGGGACCGCGCAGAGCGGGACGGTTTCCACCGGCATGGGCATGGGCGGCGGCTTCCCCGGCGGCGGACAGAAGCCAGACGGTGAACTGCCCGAGGGCTTTGACGGTCAGATGCCAAACGGCGAGAAGTCAGAGCTTCCTGACGGGGAAGTGCCCGAAATGCCCAGCGGCGAGCGCCCCACACCGCCCAGCGGGCAGGGAAGCCCCACTGACGGCAACGCCCCAGCGGGCGACAGTACCTCCGATACCACTCCAACTGCCTAATGGCAGAGATAAAGAAAAGCAGACGGCTCGCGCAGGCCGTCTGCTTTTTGCTGTCTGTTCGGTTTTACATCGTCTCAAAACCGACGATCACGCCGCCGCGCTCGGCATAGTAGCTGCAAAGACCACGGCAGGGACGGATCTCAATGTCTGCTTCAGGAAAGTGCCCGCGCAGCGAAGCGGCGAGCGCCCCAGCCGCCTCTGGATTTTCGGCGTGGTGGATGCGCACCTTGCCGCCGTGGTAGTCAGCTTCCAGAAGCTTCTGTACCATCGCCGCGCACGTCTTTTTTTCGCCACGGCATTTTTCAACGGGCTGGATCGTGCCCTCAAGACTTGCGGTGGCGAGGATCTGAATGCCGAGAATGCCGATGGCGCCCGCGGCGATTTTGCTGACGCGGCCGTTTTGCGCCAGATTGTGCAGGGACTTAAGACTGAAGAAGAGGTGCGTGGTGGCAAGATATTCCTGTGCCTTTTCGCAGACCACATCGAAGGGGAGGCCCTTGGCGTGCAGCTCTGCGAGCTTCTCTGCGAGCAACTGCATCTCCGGTCCCGTGCTCAGCGTGTCAAAGATGTGAATTTTGACCTCGGGATGCGACTGGAGATACACGTCGCGCGCGGCCATGGCTGAGGCACAGGTGCCGGACAGGCTGCTTGTGATGGTAATGACGAAAATCTCATCCGCGCCCTCGAACGCCTTGAGCCAGCCGTCGAGGCTGGGGCAGGCCGTGCCGGATTTGCCGTTGTGGGCCGCGAGATAGTCGAGCAGCTCGTGCGTGTCGAGCGTTTCATCGTCCACGAAGTCGCGCTCGCCGGCGCGGATGGTCATGGGCACGCTCTGATAGGTTACGCCCTCCAGCATCGTGAGGTTGGCAGAGGAGTCGGCAATCAGTTTCATCATGGGGAAGCCTCCAAAAAAATAATCGGTTATTCAAAAACCTGTTGCCAGGTGAAATTATCTTTGACTACAATACAACGATTTTCAATAACTGTCAATCGGTTTTTGAAAAACTTATTGACATTTTTTTCACCAAAGTTTAAGATGATGAAAACGCAGTTTGAACGGAGGAGCAGCTATGGACGAAAATACGCGCAGCCGTCTGGCGGAGTCTGTCCGAAGCTTTCATATCCCGCGGCTCGGGGAGATCCCCGACGTGGGGCTGTATCTCGAACAGGTGACGCGTTATGTCAATCAATCCATCACGGGATGCGGGCTTAGTCCCATCACGGCCTCGATGGTCAGCAATTATGTTAAGCAGAAGATCATCCCCGGGCCAGAGAAAAAGGCCTACGGCGCGGAGAGCATTGCGTACCTCATCTTTGTCTCGTGCATCAAGAGCGTCGTCGCGATGGACGACATCCGCGCGCTGATCGGCATTCAGCATGAGACCTACGATCTGCCGACCGCTTATCACTACTTCTGCGAGGAATTTGAAAATCTCATCCGCTATGTCTTCGGCGCGAGCGACCATCTTGCAAGCGTCGGACAGGACGAGTCGGATGAAAAGGAACTGCTGCGCTCGGCACTTTTAAGCGTGACGCACAAGCTCTATCTCGACGCCTATCTGCGGCTGCTGAGGCAAGACGCGGAGCGCGCACAAAAGGAAACAGAGGAAGCGCAATGACCGTTGAACAGTTTGTCATGGCCTACGGCGCGGAGCAGGACCGTCTGCGCGCCCTGCTGCCGGAGGGCTTTGCCTCGCTGCGGTCGGTGCTGCGCATCAACGCGGAGATGCGCGACGGCAAAACGCTGCCCGCCATCCCCGAAGAGGAGACGATGCACTATGAAAAGGCGGCTTTCACGGTCGAAAATGCCGCCGTCATCCCCTGCACGCAGGTGTTGGGGGCCTATCAGGTGACGTTCGAGCGCTGATTTTTGAAAAAGGGCTTGCATTTTTGCCCGCGCTTTGCTATACTGCGCAATCGGGAATGAGGTTCTCCCACGGCACTGCCGAAACCGCTTTTTTGAGCTGATGACTTCTGTGATTTTGAACGGTCACAGGGGGTATCAGCTTTTTTTGTGTCCGGAGGAGGAAATTTATGTTAACTTCACTCGCACTCATTTTTTTGGTTGGCCTTGCGCTGGCCGCGCTGTGTCAGAAGCTGAAGCTGCCGCGCATCATCGGCATGCTGGCGACGGGCATCCTGCTGGGGCCGTGCGTGCTCAACGTGCTGGACGGCTCGATTTTGTCGATCTCAGCCGACCTGCGCAAGCTCGCGCTCGTTATTATCCTGCTCAAGGCGGGACTGTCGCTCGATTTGGGCGACCTCAAAAAGGTCGGCCGTCCGGCAATCCTGATGTCGTGTTTGCCCGCGACGTGCGAGATCATCGGCTATGTGCTGCTCGCGCCGTGCTTCCTCGGCGTCACGCACGCGGAGGCGGCGGTCATGGGCGCGGTGCTCGCGGCGGTGTCGCCCGCGGTCGTCGTGCCGCGCATGGTGCAGCTGATGGAAAGCGGCCGCGGAACGGACAAGAGCATCCCGCAGATGATCCTGGCCGGCGCATCGTGCGACGATATCTTCGTCATTGTGCTGTTTACAACGTTTCTGCACGCGGCGCAGGGCGACAGCGCCAACGCCGCGGACTTTTTGAGCATCCCTGCGTCGATTGTGCTCGGCGTTGCGCTGGGTGCGCTTGTCGGGTGGTTGCTCAGCCGCTTTTTCGAGACTGCCTATGCCCGAGCGCACTGCATCCGCAACAGCATGAAGGTCATCATCGTGCTGGGGGTCTCGCTGCTGCTCGTTGCGGCGGAGGGCTGGCTCGAGGGCATCGTGCCGGTGTCGGGCCTGCTCGCGGTCGTCAGCATGGCGTGCTTACTTAAGATGAAGTGCACGCCGTTCGTTGCCAAGCGGCTCTCTGAAAAATTCGGCAAGCTCTGGCTGGCGGCGGAGGTCATTTTGTTCGTCCTCGTCGGAGCGGCGGTCGATATCCGCTATATGGCGGGCGTGGGCCTTGCGGCGGTCGGCATGATCTTCTCGGCGCTCATTTTCCGCGCCGTGGGTGTGTGCCTTTGCCTTGTTAGAACGCCGCTCACGGCGAAAGAGAGGCTTTACTGCGTGTTTGCCTATCTTCCCAAGGCGACGGTGCAGGCGGCCATCGGCTCGGTGCCGCTTGCGGCGGGGCTGCCCTGCGGCAGCATTGTGCTGTCGGTCGCGGTGCTCGGCATCGTCATCACCGCGCCGCTCGGGGCGTTTTTGATGGACACGAGCGCGCCGAAGCTGCTGAGTAAAGCGGAGGAATAAAGAAAAGGACTTGGACGCTTTCGTCCAAGTCCTTTTCTGTTTTTATCAAGTGCTCACACGTCGAGCGCCATATTTGTGCGCTCCATCACCACCACGAGGATGGGAATGAGGATGAGCTGCAAGATGATGCCGGGGATGGCCGTCGTCACCGCGCCGGAGAGGAAGAGGGCGAGGCTGAACTCCGTGCCCTGAAGGCCCGCGAGCAGGAACTTCACAAGGCCCCACACAAGGCGGCCCGCGACCATCGCGGAGATGAGCGAGGCATAGATGCGCCAGCCCGTTTTCGGCAGCCTGCGGTACAGAAGACCGGCGATGGCGCCGTAGGTCGCCATTTCAAACGCCATGGGAATAGCGATCCAGATCGGCGGCATGCCGGACATCGAGCGCAGCAGCGGGGAGATAAAGCCGACTGCGAGTCCCCACGGCCAGCCACACATGAAGCCGCACAGCAGCGCGGGCAGGTGCATGGGGCAGAGCATGGAGCCGATCTCGGGGATCTGGCCGGTCAAAAACGGCAGGACCATCGCAAGGGCGAGGTAGAGCGCGGAATAGGTGAGCTTTCTCACAGGGGAAGCGGTACGGGCAGTTGCAGTGGCAGCGTTGTTCATGGTTTGTTCTCCATTCCTTCGAGCAGCGAACGGATGTGCGCCATGGCGTCGTCCAGAATAGCGGAGGACTTTTTGTCCACGCCCGCGACATACGTGCTGCATAGATTCATCGGGATGAGCACACGGTAGGCATTGCTCGACGCGACGGCGTTTGCCATGGCGGGGGAGATCTCGCCCATCAGCGCATCGGCGATCGCGATGCCGATGGGGCCGACGATGATCTGCGCGCTGCGGCAGGCCACGATGACGGGGTTTTCGCCCGTGGCCACGCGGTCAGCGCCCGCGCGGCGCATCACGTCGGAAGCGGCGCTGTTCGTACCGACCGCCATGATCTCGAGGTGCGGGAAGGACTTTTTGATGTTCTCGACCAAAGTTTTGCCGAGCTTTCCGCCCTGGCCGTCGATGACAAGGATCGTCACGGTGTTCTCATCCTCTCTTGCGTCTTGTTTTCTGCGCGAAAACCCTTGAAAAGACAAAGAAAAGGCATCAATATTCCCCTTGCAGGGAGATTGATACCTTGGTGATACCTCGTTTGCTTTCAGGGAACGCGCGGAAGAAAAGTCAGCTTGTGCCAACGCTGCCGGCTTATGCCGACGCGGGAATTTTATCAAAAAAGCGCAGGGCTGTCAATCCCTTGCCCCTTGCGAAAGGGGCGAAAAAGCGCTATGATAAACGAAACTTTTTGGTAAAGGAACCCCGCCGCTATGACGAATTTTACCGATATTCGCGACTCTCTGCGCGCCCACTGCGCGCGCTATCCAGAGCTGGCGCTTCAGGACATCTTCAAGGCGCTCTATCAGAGCGCCTTTGGCTGCGAGCATCTGATTGCCGACCCGTCCGCCGCCGCAGACTACATCCGCGCCGAAGCGGCGCGAAGCGGTGACCGTATCTCCGAGCTCGTCGAGCTGCTCGGCGGCGACTACTGCCGTGTGCACCTCGGCATTTTGCAGGACGGCTTGAGCGCGGAGACGTTTGCGCGGCTCTTCGCCCTCTCAGCGCGGCACGAGGAGTGCGGGCGCGAAAAGCTCGAAGCGATGCTCACCGCCTTGCAGACAATGGCCGACGCGGGCGAGCTGCCGTTTTCTGCGCAGGAGACGGCGGAAGCTGTTGAGAGGTGGCGCAAGGACGGCTTTCCGCCGCTGCACCACTCCGAGATATTTCGGCAGAATTACGCGCCCGCGTACCGCGTCCTGCGGCGCGACTTCGCCCGCGCGCTGCCGCTGTTTGCGCGCATCGACCGCCTGATGGCGGAAAGAAGCCGCGTGCTCGTCGCCATCGAGGGCGGCAGCGCCAGCGGCAAGACGACGCTCGGCGAGCTGCTGCAAAATGTTTACGGCTGCCCTGTCTTCCACATGGACGACTTTTTCCTCCGCCCCGAGCAGCGCACGGAGGCGCGCTTCACGCAGCCCGGCGGCAACGTCGACCGCGAGCGCTTTTTGGAAGAGGTGCTGATCCCTCTGCGCGAGGGAAGACCCGTCGACTACCGCCGCTTCGACTGCGCGACGTTTACCATCGCCCCGCCGCAGCGGATCGAGGCGGGAACACTCAACATTGTCGAGGGCGCGTACTCCATGCACCCCAACCTTGCGCCGTACTACGATCTATCCGTTTTTCTGCCGATTTCGGCAGAAAAACAGCGCGAGCGCATCCTCAAACGGAATGCGCCCGCGCATGCAAAGCAGTTTTTCGACCGCTGGATCCCTTTCGAGCAGCGCTATTTCGACGCGCTCGACGTGCAGGATCGCTGCGATCTCATCCTTTCGGCGGACGATTAAATGAGCGTGCCGCTCGGCGCGATGCCGAGCACATATTCGACCGCAATCGCCACAAGAACGACCAGCAGCGAAATGATGAAGCCGTGAAGCATCGGCTTTGCGCCAGACTTGCACAGCGCCGCGAAGTTCGTATTGAGGCCGATGGCGGCGAGCGCCGCGACCATCAGGAACTTGCTGATACTCTTGAGCGTTGTAGCGAGGCCCACGGGAATGACGCCGACGCTGCACAGAATCGACATCGCGAGGAAGCCGAGAATGAACCACGGGAACACCGACTTCATATTGACCTTGACGCCATGGTCGCCGCTTTGTGCGGCGGCCTTTTTCTTGAGGTGCACGCTGATGGCGGCGAAGACCAGCACCGTCGGGATGATGGCGAGTGTGCGCGTCAGCTTGACCATCGTGG
>ERZ1106976.3084-NODE-3084-length-13713-cov-5.222946_pt1 | contig 13713 bp, 9 predicted proteins | sample MGYA00403687_ERZ1106976 | MGnify/ENA primary metagenome ERZ1106976 (study PRJEB35170, sample SAMEA104062446) | human gut metagenome | biome: human gut; feature: human-associated habitat; material: faeces | place: Denmark | collected 2013-02-22 ... | reverse complement strand
CCCCGGATGCGGTATCCGCCTTGAGGAACAGAGGAACGATCTTCATCACGAAGCCCTCGCCCAATCTGTACAGGATGATGAAGGCGATATAATACCAGATGTGTCTCTTCGTGAAAAAAGCGCCGATGACCTCACGCAGGCCGATAAGGTCATCCTGCAGCGAGCGGCCTTCTGAAGCCGAGCCGCCTGAAGGAAGCGCACGGAGATGGTAAAGGCCCAAAGCGACGAGCGCGGCGCACAGGAGCAACAGAACGACCGTCCACGAACGAACAGAGGCGTCGTAAGAAGACGCGCCGACGGCCGAGAAGCCGTCGCAGAGCCACCCCGCAAGCCACACCAGACCGCCTGGGGCAACCAGTTTCGCAAAATTGTAGAACGCACCCTGCCAGCCGATGTATTTAGCCTGGGACGCCGGCGGAAGCTCCGACATTTAGACCCCGTCGGCCGTGATGTCGTGCGTAGCACCGCTGAAGGCAACAACGGCAAAGACAACAACACTGACCGCGAAGAACAGCGGAAGCTGAAGCGACAGGGCCGCGACGCCGAACAGAACGCCGCTCAACAACTGGCTCCCCACGACCCAGAACTTCTTCGTCCGGTAAAGCTCCAAAAAAGGGCTCCACAGAAACTTGATCGTCCATGGCCACATGATCAGAGAGGTCCAGAACGCGATCTGAGCATCCGAGATCCCCAGGTCCTTGTACAGAACCGCAGAAACCATGTTCAGAACCACAAACGGAAGCCCCATCGCAAAGTACAAACTCGGAACCCACCGAAGGGGTGAACGCGAAGAAAGATTCATTTCTGTAGGATCAATGTATTACTCCACAATTATCTCATCGGTGAAAATCCATCCGCCAGGATGTCCGTTATGAAAGGCTTTCAGCCGAATATAACGTCCTTGGGATTCACCCGTCCAGCCAAACGTCCGGTAACAGTCCTGTCTGAAATCGAACGGCACGTCGTTCTCAACGGTCGCAAGCATCGTATACGCCTTATTATCGTTCGAAACAGAAATTTCAACCGCCCGAGGCATCCAAATATCAGCATAGAATCCCTGCATAAAGTCTGCGGCAATATGTTTCACTGAACAGCATTCCCCCAAATCAACCACCAGATCAATGTCTGTATCGAGCCAGCCTTGCCAGCGGCCGTCGCCGTAATTCCAGTCTCCGCGCAGCCCGTCGGTCAGCGAGCCATCGCCCACAGCCGCGTATTTCGGGCTGTAAGGCGTATGGTAAACAACCGGTTTGCCTGTCGAGAGGCACAGAACAGGTTCGATTGATTCGGGACGGTCCCCTACGGCATTCTTCTGATCGAAAGGATGATATCCCCTCTCTTGCATCCACGCCACGGCATCGAGTACGCGGGCATGAAAATCATCGTAATCCTTGCGTTCCGGAAGGCTCCACCCCACTTCGGCAATAGCCATCAAGCGCGGCCATATCATATGCTCGGCATGTTCCCCGGTCGGCACATGCTCGCACCACAAATTACCCTGCACACCAAGGATCATCGGCACTACATCGACGCCGAGCGAATCGGGAGCCGGATCCAGGGAATAAGCCTTTTCAAGCGTGACGAAAGCCGCAGCAGCAGCCGGTTCACGCGTAGGATCATCTTGGCAATAATCAAGGTAACAATAACTATTGGGAGTCATCACGGCCTGATGTCCCGCACGGGCGGCTGCAATACCGCCCTCGGAACCTCGCCACGACATCACCGTAGCGTCCGGAGCCAATCCGCCTTGCAGAATCTCGTCCCAGCCCAGCAAACGGCGTCCCTTACCGTTAAGAAACACCTCAACACGATGCACCAGATAGCTCTGCAATCCGTCAACATCTTCCAGTCCTTCCTGCCTCATCCGAGTCCGACAGCGCGGACATGTCGCCCAACTCGCCTTGTCCGCTTCATCACCTCCAATATGGATATATTCCGAGGGAAAAAGTTCAATGACTTCCGAAAGCACATTCTTCAGAAATTCGAAGGTTTCTTCATTGCCAATACACAAGTCCTTATTGACATAAGGCTTGCCGCTGCAGGCAAGTTGCGGATAGGTTGCCAGCACCTCCTCGCTATGCCCGGGCATCTCAATCTCGGGAATCACGGTGATATGCAGGGCGCGAGCGTATTCAACCACCTCGCGGATCTCCTCCTGCATATAATAACCGCCTTCGGCCGCAGGATCATCCCGATGACAGTAACGCCGGTCGCCGTAATACCACTCCGTATAACAGGAATAGGGCCTCCAAGCCGCAAAATCCGTCAACTCGGGATATTTCTTGATCTCGATACGCCAGCCAGCACCGTCGGTCAGATGCCAATGAAACCGGTTGAGCTTGTAGCGGGCCAGCAGATCGAGTTGCCGTTTGACAAACTCCTTATCCCGGAAATGACGCGATACGTCGAGCATGAAGCCCCGGTAAGCGAAACGCGGAGCGTCTTCGATCGTAACGGCGGGAATACGTTGCCCCGTATGCTCTGCCAACTGCGCCAGCGACTGCAAACCGTAAAACAAACCGGCTGCATCAGGAGCCGTAATCGTCATGCTGTCGCGGACGACATCAAGCCGATAACTCTCGGGGGCACCTTTATCTGCAATCCGCAACCGCAGAGCCGGAATATCGCCTTCGAGGGCTTCGACAAAAGGAACGGGGAAAAACCGGCCTGCAACCGAACGCTCCATCCACGCTGCAAGATCGGCTTTTTCCTGCCCCTCAAGATCAGTGACATAAGTCAACGTCCGAGGCATACGGAATGTCCCTTCACCCCAATTCACATGCTGCGGAACGGGAATGATTCCCGTAGAAAAGGTCTCCGACGGCCGGCTGCATGCCCCGGCAAACAACACTGCGGCAAGAAACAGATATCGTAATTTCATAGTTTATTTTTTAATTAAAAAGCGGACGGCTTGCAGGCCGCCCGCTTCGATACATAGCACTGCATTTTTCCGTACAACGAGGTCCGTTGCTTAAAATAGGGATTCAAAAAACAGGACCATTTCGAAAAAATGTATGTCGCTTACCAATTGGTGTCAATAAAATCCGGATTTCTTCCTTCCCCGTAGGCATCATATCCGTGGCCCGTCTGATCGACAATCCGATTATAGAAAATGCGATTAAGAATCGGGTCTCTACGAGGCTCTTCAAGCACTTCGCATTCGTTCATCTTCCAATAGGCCAGCAAGCCGGGCGACTGCGGATCGACAACCACCAAATCCTTGTTGTTGGCGATTTCATTCGACGAGAGCGCCCGCGACCAGACACGTGCCTCGGCCAAATAACCGTTAAGCGGACGGTTATTGTTATAAACCGAAGCTGCACCCAAACTGAAGCCAATTCCAGTACGGCCCAATTTATGGTATCCAGCAAGGTTGACAGTTTCGCCCTTGTGCGTCTGCTCAGCAACAAACTTTCCGTCAATATAAACACGTAATGTAGAGCGTGACCACACGGCGGCCACGTGATACCACAGGTTCGGAGCACAAGGAGAATTGATAGCTGCCGGCTGATAATCACCCTTGCAGACCTGGAGCACGTCATAGCCGATCTTCACGTCGCCGAAACGCATACAAACATCACCCTCAAATCCCATAATCGACGAAATGTAGGGATCGCTCTTCGTGAATGAGTTGACCATAACACGGCACTCAAGCGTCACCTCCTGCATCGTTTCGAGATTCAATCCTTCAAATGAGGGATGCTCGGGGAAAGTCGGAACAAAGCACTTGTTGCCTGACCCAATATAGACCGCTTTACTCCTAACCGGTGCCCGGAATACAAGAAAAAGCTTACTCGACGATTCCAAGATCGACATGCCTCCGTCCGTAGAGGCGATCTTGACCGGCAGACAATAGAATGTTCCCGGTTTCAGTTCCTCGTTCACGACAACTTCGACACTTTCCGAAACATTTTTACCGGCAGCAATCACCACTTCTTTTTTCGCAAACGTAAAGTCTTCGAGTGCAACGGCAGTCCGTCCGTATCTGTCATTATAATCCGCAACCAGTTCCGGACATGCTTCAAACGACACATGCGTATCACGGTCGACAATCTGTGCCGCCGAAACTGTAAATTCGGCTTTTTCTCCAGCTTGGGAGATCGTAATGGTTTTAACCTCTTGCCGCTGTGCCTCGGTGATATAAATCGACGGTATGTATTCGGAAGCCTCCTGACACCCTGCAAGAGCAGCCATACCTGCGACAAAAACAATAAAATATTTCAGGTTCATAGTTTTTTCGTATTTAACAATTAATTCGAAGCAATGGCATTGAACTCATTGCACCCTACATAACTATTAGATGCACTCTCTTTATCGCAACGATAGGTCATTCGGACAAAACGGCAAGAAACAGGCTTATAGAATTTCACATACTGCCAATCATCACCGCTCAAAGCCAAAGAGACGAAAGAATCCCCCGATTGCGAAACCCAATGCTGACCGTCTTCGCTCGTCTTCACGTCATAAAGCCGTAATACCTTATAATAGCCTAAACCATACATGGGACGGATGCGGAAACCTGCAAGCGTATGAACATTCACCATATCGACAGTCGCCGTCACGGAGCCGTTTGTAATATACCAGCCTGATTGATTCATCGCTATTGCTCCGTCGAACATTTGCGAAGAGACGAGCCCTTCTGCACCCGGAGCATCATAAGTCCATCCGCTCATATCCGCAATCACCGTACCGGGAACCCGCGTAGCATTTTCCTCAATATTCCCTTCCATCTTTTTGAATACCACGAATTTAACAACATCCTTATCTCCAATGGTATTGAAATCCGCATTCCCGCCAAGATCGACTTTCAAAACCACCATCGATCCGTCCGACGTCAGTTTTTCATAATCAACAGCCTTAATCTCAACAGGGGTGGTCGCCTGACTATTTTTCGGAAGCAACAACTCGTCTGGAAGCGTTACATCATTCGCAGACATCGGGGTGTATTTCGTGCCGTGCTGTTTGTTATAACTATCAACTAAGGCAGGATCAGCCACAATGGAAAATTTGCTATCGACAGGCACTCCGATGGAGGCCTGCAATTGCAACGTATAACCTTTCTTCTCAATGACCATACCGTCTTCTCCTTGCATCACAGAGATTTCAGTCACCTGCTCCATTCCAGGAAGCGACAGAACACAAACCTGCTGCTTCGTCTTCAACTTAAGGTAACAAAACTCTTTGTCGGTATTGGCAGAAAAACCTGAATGCTTTGAGAAATCAACACGCACTGGAACCAAATATTCCTCATCACCCAACGCCGTCATATCTGTAATGCCTACTATAACTGGAGTCTCCGAATCCTGTGCCCCAGCCACGAAATGAAGCGGTCCGGAAAAAGAGACAAGTGCGGGATCCAGCGTTTTATATTCCGTATAATAATAATTATTATAAGCAGTCACCAGACTGTTGTCCACAACCAGCGGAATATCTGCATCGGCTGTTGGTACGCCCGTCAACGATGCCGTCAATGAGAACTGAACCCCTTCGCTCATGCCCGAAGGAAAGACCGGAATCTCGAAAGCGTACTCGCCTGCCTCGTTCAACGTAACCAAATTTTTCGAATAGTCCCCATGCGGGGCAGGATTTGCATACTGAATCGCCTGACGCATATATTTATAAGGCATATCCGAATGGCCATATTCATACTCCATGTGATAAGCGCCAAAGCCGCACGAAGTACCATTTACCGCAAAATCGGCCATGCCTTGCAACGACATCATCTGTTTGCCGGACAAGGTAGTATGAAGTATCCCGCCGCTTTTCCACATAGATTCGAAATTTTCAGTAAAAATAAGCTGATCGGCTTTCCAGCCCACCCGTTCTGCACTTGCCGTACGGCTTGTCAATGATGTATAGCCCATGGTCGCAGACGAGCATCCATAAGCCTGCGAAACACCATAATTACAAAGCTCTGCAATACCCTGATCAAGAGCATCAATGTTACCATCGATCAGAAACAAACGCCCTGTCCCCGATTTAGGACCGATATACTGGCTCAACTCTTCGCAGAACTTCTTGAACAGTCCGGGCGTGGTATTCAGTGGTCCCAAATGGTCTGCAGCAGTCTCGAAATCAATATCAATACCGTCATATTGATATTTATCAATCGAATCCTTGCCCCATGCCCTGGCATAGTCTTTAAGAGACTCATCGGTGATCTGACCGTCAACCTTGAACTCTTCGGGAACATCTTTTGCTGAAATACAAAAAACAACCTTCGTTCCCAATACCTGCTGCACGAAAGCTTTGTCTTCGATCTGCTCCCGACTCAGACTGTGCCACTGACTCCATATCGAAATAATATCCATCGAGTCGGGGGCACTGCGCAGGCGACTTTGTTCAGAAGGATTGATAGCTGTCCAAGAACCAAACCAGCCGAAAGCGAGTTTGTGATCCGTTTTCTTGTAAGCACGCAAACGGGCATAATAAACATCGTCACGTACGATGGGCGACTGTAATTCCGGACGTTGGATTTGAACCGGCTCAGGAGTGGTCTGCTTCTCACAGGAAATGAACGCAATTCCACAAACGAGCGGCAACAGAAAATGTTTTATACTATTTTTCATAATGAAATTCATTTGTGATTTCTATTCGACTTTTATCGGGCATCCCACCAAAGTCGGGTACCTCCACTGTCGGGTCCTCCCAACAAGCGCGTCGCAGCATTCACGGCTCCGGCGTTGTTCGCATACTCGCTCTTGGGGAAAATCACCCGTCGAATCTGCTTATTTTTGTCAATCGACGGATCGTTGCTATTTTCGTTAATCGGGAAAAGTTTCGGGAAACCCGTGCGACGGAACTCGGCCCATGCCTCCATCCCATTAGGGTAGAGGGCGATCCACTTTTGAGTAATGATTCGCTCCAACTCATTTCCATCTTCGGCCCACTTCACAGAAACGGTTCCTAATGCATTCTTTGAATACTTGGTCGGATTTTCCGACATATCTATGAATCGGGCAGGGGTCTTCATACTCTGCGCATAATCGGCAGCATCAGATGCGGACAATCCGTTCTCGAGAAACGACAGACGAATGCCCTCTTCATAATCGGATTTGGCCCCGCTCTTATCGCCTTTCAGCAGTTTGAATTCCGCTTTCAGGAAAGCCACCTCCGAAGCAAGCAGCCAACGCATCGGAGTCTCACCGAAAATGTTTGGAGCGGACATCTTGGTATAAAATTTCTGTTCGGTCGACCCCAAACCGTTAACCACACCATGAAAACCTCCTCCGGTAATGGTCGCAGGTTGGAACATCTTCTCGCGGCGCGGATCTTCATAACCATTCAGATACGAATCCATCGAAGCTCCCATACGGGCATCGTTGTAGGAGTTCCAAATCATTTCCAACGGATTGGTGACCGTAATCTGGCGATAAGTCTGCAACAAGGCATTCTCATCCGTCGAGGTGATGACCCCGCCCTCAATGGCTTCCTGCGCATATTGAAGGGCCAGGTCCGGCTCGACATAGCGGATACGCATCGCCAGACGCAGTTTGAGCGAACGGGCAAATTTCAGCCATTTGGCAAAATCCCCGCCATAAACGGCATCAACCTTCACCAACGCTTTGCTGTCGGGCGTTGTAGCAAGAAAATCTTCCAAAACGGAAATCGAATTATTGAGCGTCTGGAAAAAATGGTCGTAAAGTACATCTTGAGCATCATAAGGCGAACGCGCCTCCCCGAAATGGAGCACAGGCAGGGGACCATACATATCGCTGGCCCGGTGAAGAGTCACAACCTTCAGAATATCTCCGACAGCCATCACCTCACCGGCAACCAATCCCTGATCGTAGGCCGCTTTGAGTTGAAGCCATGCAGGCATCACTTGCGTAAATGCAACCGAAAAGACAGTACTACGCCAATTATTCGTCAAATTATAAACGAGTGGATTGATACCACCCTCCCAATGATTGGCACATGCCATGTAACCGGCATAATGGTCTGCCAACAAGTTCCAACCTGTCTGATAATTATTCACAGGAACCGTCGTTTCACCCGTAGTGGGATACATTGCATCCAGCTCCATGGAGGTGATCAATGTAGTCGGGTCGATTTGCTGTGCGGAATTCGGGTCGGTATTGAAATGCTCGAAATCGCCCGTACAAGATACCATTGTCAACAGCGAAGCCGTAACGAAAGCCAAACCAATTTTGGTTCTATATAAAGTATTTTTCATGATGATTCTATCGTTTTAGAATTGAAGTCTCACGCTGAAACCGATTGTACGGACACTTGGCTGCATGAAAAAGTCGATTCCCTGATAATAAGTGCTTGTCGAAGCGGTCTGTTCGGGATCGAACGGAGCTTTGTTATAAAGCATCCAAAGGTTGCGGCCCACAAGCGACACCGTCGCCTGCATCTTGTTACGGAACCATTTCGAGGGCAGGTCATAACCCAATGAAAGCTCCCGCAGACGCACATTATCCATATCGTAGACATAGCGAGCCAGCATGCCCATACCGTCGCCTGTATTATTAAAGAACTCCTGAGCTCCGGAACCAGGAAGCATCTGATGTTCCGAAAGCTGAATCCCGTTTTCACGAGCATCAACCGAAGCTTCTGAAACCCCGAAGCGGTCCATCAAAGCTTGTGTCACCGACACACCGCGACCGCCGATGCGCGCATCGAACAATGCACCGAGTGAAATACCTTTCCAGGAGAACTGGTTATTCCATCCCAAACGGGCACGCGCATCCGTATTTCCTGCATAAATCCAGGTGTCGGGATCGGTCGTCACCGTATTCGAGTTCGGATCGACATAAATGTTGCCTTTGTCATCGGTTTTAAGACCTGTCACATAGAAATCTCCGATAGAGCCGCCCTTTTTCAACTTAACCCGATAACCTCCGAAATCCATATTCACTTCCGGAAGATTCACTTCAGCTCCCGTTACGGGATCAATCGTTCCTTCGGGAACCAGTTCGCGAATCGTATTGCGGTTCATCGAAAAAGTGAAACTCGTCGACCATGAGAAATTCTTCCACGTGTTCTTATAGCCGGCAACAGCCTCAATACCCCAGTTATTGACTTTACCGGCATTCAAATAGGCCTTCTTGTAACCGGTCGAGGGAGGGGCGTCATAGCAGAACAACTGGTTATAAGTCGCCGTATTATAGTAAGTAAAATCAGCCCAGATCTTGTTGTCGAGAAACTTTGCATTCATACCTACTTCGAAAGATTTGGTACGCTCCGGACGCAAATGCGTAGCAGGAGCGATAGTTTCGGTTGTCACAACGCCTCCCTTGATCGAATAATTCCGTCCCGTAATGTAACGCTGCGGCGGGTTGCCGACCTCGGCGTACGAGGTCCGAATTTTAAGGAACGAAATGCCTGTTTTCGAAAGATCTGCCATCGACGAGATCACGGCAGAAAGGCCTACTGAAGGATAAAAGATATTCAATTCATCCGTAAAAGCCAACTGCGAAGCCCATTCGTTACGAGCCGTCACATCCAGATAAAGCATCCCTTTCCAACCCAGTTGTAACGTGGCATAAACGGCCTGATTCTGATCATGGTAATTCTCTTGACCGGGTAGTGTGTTCAGGTCGCTCGATACGATATTGTTATAAGTGAATTTATTCGGAATACCGGCCAAATGTCCCTCATAACCGACCAGTGAATGTTTGTCATCCGTAAGACTGGCTCCCAAGTTAAATTGCAGGGAAAGCGCTCTGTCGAAAAAACTCTTGTCGATGGACAAAAGGGCATCAGCATAGAGGTTATTATGACTCATTGTATGGTTCAAGTAGTTACCATATTCCGATGCAAAAAGAGTATTCGAAGAGGCATAGATTTTACGCGTATAATTCATCCGCGTGTTGTCCGTACGCACCCGACCGGACAGAGTCAACCAATCGGTAACATTCCATTTGAGCGTAGCATTGAATGTATAACGCTGCATATTATTCTCGAACAGCTCTCGATTGGTAACCCAATAAGGATTTTCCACGCCATTAATGAATTCCAAACCCCAAAATTGTTCGCTGTAACCCAAACCAGCATTATAACGCTCGTAAAGTTGATACTTACGGATATCATCTCCTCGCGGAAACAGATAGACGCCGATCAGCGGATTGTGATAGATACCCTGCACCAATGCATTCCGCGAATACTGCTTCATATAAGTAGCACCCAAATCGAGCGTCAGCTTTTCAGGCAGAAGCACGGCGGAATTCCGCAAGGAAAAATTATAACGGTTGTAGACATTGTTGGGAATAATGCCCCGCGTGTTTACAGAAGCGGCCGAAAAATAAGTCTGATTACGCTCGGTACCAGCGGTGATGCCAATCGAGTTCGTTTCATCAAACCCGGTCTGGAAAAAATCTTCGGGGTCATAACGATGGGGGGGGGAAACCAACTTCTCACCCCAACTCATTGAAGGTGCGTCTGAACTCGTACCATAGGTATTCTGAAACTCAGGCATTACGAGAGGCGATGAAAAGGTTGTATTGTTGGCATAGTTAACACGCACACGTCCTTCTTGTCCCTTTTTAGTAGTAATAAGGATCACACCGTTGGCTCCCTGTGAACCATAGAGAGCGGCTGCCGTAGCTCCCGTCAATACAGACATCGACTCGATGTCCTCTGGGTTGATGTTGGCGATACCTTCGTAATCGCCACCATCGGGCGTTTCATAAATGCCTTCCGTCTGTTTAGAACGCAGGCTCGGAAGCGGAATGCCGTCAACTACATAAAGTGCATTGTTATCCCCGTTGATCGACTTCACGCCACGCATAACCACACGCGTCGAACCTCCGGCTCCCGAAGCGCTGGCATTGATCTGCAAGCCTGCGATCTTTCCGGAAAGCGAATTGACGAAATTGGCATCCTTAACCGTATTGACAATAGAGCCAGAAACCTCCTGAACATTATAGGTCAATGCTTTTTCCTGTTTCTTGATACCGAGCGCCGTCACCACGACAGCATCTACACCAAGCGACTGTTCCTGCAAAACGATATCAATTCGCTCCCGGGTGCCGACAAGCAGTTCAATCGGCTCATATCCCAGATAATTAACCGTTATCATAGTATTTGCATTCACTTCTGGAATACGCAACGTATAAACTCCGTCGACACCTGAACTCGTGCCAACAGTCGTTCCTTTGACAAGTATTGCCGCACCTATCACAGCATCACCTTTATTGTCCGTTACTTTTCCCGACACGACTTTCGGACCATCCGTTTGTTGGCTCCTGACAGTAAGAATAATATTGGAACCTTGAATTTCATAAACCACATCTGTTCCCTTCACCATCTGATCAAGAGCCTCAGCAACAGGACGCTTATTAACATGCACATTGACCAAACGCCCCGTGTCCATATTTTTATCATAAATAAACAAATACTTGGTCTGATTTTCGATTTCGTCCATTACCTGCACCATCTTCACCTGTTGCAAATCAATGGTTACGAGCGCTGTCTGTGCCTGAGCAGCCGAGGCCGTAAGACAAAAGAAAGTTACGAACAGCGAGATTATCAGACGTTTTGATTGCCTGATAGTTTTTTTCTTCATATCTTTGTAAATTAAAGAGGGATAATGAGCCGGAAATATCCGGAATTAATTCAAATAACGACGTTACCCTCCAGTGCCCGAAACTGTGACAGCAGTTCGGGCATCTTTTTATAAAAAGATAACGCGCAAAATAGGATGCGGAATTACATCATAGGCAGGTGGGTTTAAGGTTCATAAAAGGTTAGCTAATAAATGGTTATTTCGTTGGTTTCGTGGTTGTACATGTAATTGAATTTGCAATTGCGCTGCAATATGCCGAGAGCATGCTCGATACCGTCGGAAATGCGAAGTTTACCCATTGCCTCCAATGTTGGTATTGGAGCAACATTGAGGTTGATACGCACGCCGTAACAATGCTCCATACGATGTATCACCTCTTTGAAATCAAGCCCACTGATAGAGATCAGCCCTTTGACCCATAGATATTCGTTAGGGTCATCTGCTCTATGAAGGGTCAATTTTCCATTTTCGAATACGGCCTTTTCATCAGGTTTGAGCACAACTTGCTGTCGAGAATCCTCCAATGATGTTAGGCGAACACTGCCACGCAGCAAAGTGGTCGAAAAACCAGAGTGCTGCACATCGGCATTCACGTTGAAGCGAGTTCCGAGCACTTCAACCCGGCACGCAAAAGTTTCTACGACAAACGGCTTGCTGGCATCGTGGCTGACATCGAAAAATGCTTCACCGGCCAACCGAACCCGGCGAGTATCCCCGGCAAAAAGAGACGGATATTCAAGTTCTGCACCCGAATTGAGCCACACTTCAGTGCCATCCTGCAATTTCAGATTGACACGTTGCCCTTCAGGGGCAGAGATACGAGTTGTAAGCGCTTCCCAGGAATGCTCGTGATAGGAAACATATCCCCAACCGATCCCCACTGCCAAAGCAAGCATTGCGGCAATTTGAGCTGCATATCCGATTATTCGCCGCAAGCCAATCGACTGACGGAAAGCAACCTGTTTTTGCGGAGCAAACAACAACAAGGCATTATACATTTGTCGTTCTCGATCAAATGTTCGGCGGTGTTCTTCGTCGGCATCAAGCCAATCCATCAAGCATTGCTGCTCATCAGGAGTAGTTTCTCCTCGAAAAAAACGATATAAGGTTTCTTTTTCCATCTTACATGCAGCCTTTTCAGGCGCTTACATAAATAAAACACTTCTGCGAGACTGTTTCCCGCAAAAAATATAATTTTTTTTGTAAAAAACGAAAAATCAACGAATGAAACGACTTAGAACCAAGGATACAAGTATCACAGGCAGATAATCCTTCAATCTTCTACGCAATTTATCCAATGCACGGGCAAGTTCAGTTTCAACTCGTCGTTCAGAAATGGCATACTCGACAGCAATATCCCGATAAGACTTACCCTTAAGGCGTTGATCTATAAAAATATAACGGGTCAATTCCGGTAGTTCTTCCAAACTTTGCCGAACGAGAGCCTCAACCTCTCCAGCAAAAAGATGGACGGGATCACAAAGCTCCAACGACCGGATATTCTCCTGCACAATACGACTTTGAGATTCTCTGATCTCGTTATGACTCCGCAATCGAACTTGTAACGCACGCAGATGATTGAGACATTTATGTCGAATAGTCGCAAGAATATAAGCCGCAGGATTTTCGTCTTTCGATCCAACTCGATCTCTGTGTTCCCACCAATAGACGAATGAATCGGTTACAATATCTTCCGCTACACTGCGATCTTGTATATAACTTATGGCAAACCTTTCGAAACGAACTTTATAGCAATTATAAAGTTCCTCGAAGGAAACATCAGCTTTTCGCATCATATGTTACCCTATTTACTCAGATTCACGCCCAAACTTTATAAAACAAAGATAACATTTTCTGTCTTATTATAAAATATTATCTGCTTTGCACCATTTTTACCAACATATTAAATAGATGCGTTGTTTGAATTAAAAGCAAATTTACACGTATTTTATAGTACACTGACGCAATCATTTCTGTTTGTTAATCGAGGTACAACATCCACTGTCCATATTTGTCGAACAGCTCTAACATCTTCTGCCCAAAGAGTACTTCCGCTTTATCCTTATCCACTTTCTCCTTGTTATAATACAACGCTCCACTGGGCGAGGGGCCCGACCTTATATTCGCAACCATTCCTTAGCCTGTTTTGCGGGGTTGAGAATTTCGATGCTTAGGACTTTCAATTCGCGTGTCTGTTGTTC
>ERZ1106976.3080-NODE-3080-length-13733-cov-2.687820_pt1 | contig 13733 bp, 10 predicted proteins | sample MGYA00403687_ERZ1106976 | MGnify/ENA primary metagenome ERZ1106976 (study PRJEB35170, sample SAMEA104062446) | human gut metagenome | biome: human gut; feature: human-associated habitat; material: faeces | place: Denmark | collected 2013-02-22 ... | reverse complement strand
TCTCCCCTTCAACTCCGTCCATGTCAGGTATTTTTCAATCATTTTCCCGGGAAACATCTTGTACAGCACCGGTCTTCCCAGACTTCTTGCTATTCCAAAAGCAATACAGGAACCCACACAGATTCCTATATAATTATAGAAAAATCCCGGCACCGCTCCAAAGAGCAGTACTCCTGCCAGACAGCTGATGCCACCCGGTATGATGGGAAACACCACCTGAACGATCTGGATCAGCACGAAGATCAGTGCACCGATCATTCCGAAACGGTTCACAAACTGCTGCATAGTCTCCACCGATTGGAAAATGCCGCTCTGATAGCCCCAGACTGCCAGTATTCCACAGAGGATCAGACTAACCCAGGATGCAATATTGACGGCTCTTTGCCAAGCGTTTTTCTCTTTCGACCTGTTTTTCTTCGATCTGACGCTGGTATAGTTGTTCCATGCTTCCCGCAAATCTTTTTTGGGAAAATATTTCTGCGGACTGTTTTGCATAACTGCACATTCCTCTGCGTTCATCGTCTTCTTTCTCCTTCCAGTTCTTCAGGTCTTTCAAGAATTCCTCCTCGGTCCGGTACTGCCAGCCGTTTTTGTCCTCTTCCACAACCGCCCGCAGGCATTGATCCCTTCTGCATAATAACGGTAATCCTGCTGCCAGTGCTTCCGCATAGGTAAGCCCCTGGGTCTCACTGGTGGAAGCGCTGACAAACAGATCTCCTGCCGGATAATAAGATGCTACTTCAGCGGGTGATACCATTCCGGTAAAAATAACGCTTTCCGTCACACCCAGTTCTGCTGCCTTTTTCCGTAAAGTCTCCAAATAAGGACCGCCGCCTACAATCATCAGTATTGTGCCGCTCTCCTGAATTTTCTGCTGGTACTCCAGCAATTCTTCCACATTCTTCTCTTTTGCCAGACGACCTACATATAAAAGCACTGTGGTCTTCCGGTCCATTTTATATTTTCTTCGGATTCTCTCCCGAGAATCCGTCCGGGTCTGCGCGTCATATTTACTCAGATCAATCCCCGATGGGATCACTGATACCGGACAATGAATGCCATAGTCTTTTAGTAATGTCTCTATTTTTGTGCTGGGAGCGATCATACTGTCCACCTTCTCGGAGATCTGTCGCGTCAGGAACTGTACCATATCCCTGCCCCATTTCTTGTAAGGGGAAAAATAGTGGGTATAATCTTCGTATACAGTATGGTAAGTATGCACCAGAGGGATCTTACATTCCTCTGCGATCTTTTTTGCCATGAAAAAGGTAGAAAATTCACACTGGGAATGTACAATATCCGGATTCCACTCTATAATCCCGCGATACAGTTCGCGTCCCGGGGACACCCGAAATCTTGCTCCCGGATAAATATATCCGGCATTCACGGAACCCATATAGATCACACCCTCTTCTTCGTAGGAACGAGCTGTACGGGACAAGGTCAGGATCTTCACTTCATGTCCTCTTTGCTGTAATTCCTCCCGCAGATTGCATACCGAAGTAACAACTCCGTTGATGGCCGGCTTGTACCAGTCTGTTGTGATCAATACTTTCATCTTTTTTCTCCCTTCCGTTTATTTTCTCTGAATTGATCTCAGCATAACAGACACAGGTAAATTCCATCCGAATAAAATCAAAAGTTTTCCTAAAGTTTCTGTGAGTTTTTTCCAAAATGTGCACTAAAAAACAGCATTCTCCGGAAATTTCCGGAAAACGCCGTTTTTAATCGTCTTTCTATAAAATTATTATCTTTCTTCTCTGAAGTACGCCAGTCCCAGACTTGCGGGGGGCTGATTCTCTCTCTTGCTCCGCATACTGGTGATGACCAGTACCAGTAAGGTCACGACATAAGGGATCATCTTATACAGCTCCTGATACTCCATATGCTCGATACCGGTGGGCAGATACAGATACAGAATATACAGACCACCAAACAGGAAAGAAGCAAATACACTGATATTCGGTCTCCAGATAGTGAAGATGACCAGCGCAATGGCAAGCCAGCCTCTGTCACCGAACGCATCGTTGGACCAGACGCCGCAGGCATAATCCATTACATAGTACAGTCCGCCCAGACCTGCGATCATACATCCCACGCAGGTAGCGATGTATTTGTACCGGGATACGTTGATACCGGCTGCATCTGCGGTATTGGGACCCTCACCGACTGCTCTTAAGTGCAGGCCTGTTCTGGTATGACTCAGGACATACGATGCCGCAAACGCAATGATCACTGCCAGATAAGCCAGGAATCCATAGGATAAAAACAGCTTACCAAACCAGCCAAGTTTTCCCGCAAAAGGAAGGGACTTACTGAAATAACTGCTGGTAGCAGACAGTGCAATGGAAGGTACATCACTGTTTACCAGCTTGATCAGGGATCCGCCGAAGAAGTTACCGAAGCCAACACCGAAGGTGGTCATTGCCAGACCGGTCACGTTCTGGTTCGCCCGCAGGGTGACAGTCAGGAAGCAGTACAGCAATCCCATCAACAGGGATCCTAACAGGCAGCAGAGCATCGGAATCGCAATGGCAAGAAACCCATTCATGTTCGCCGCGTCTCCTGCGGATCTCTCATAGAAGAAAGATCCGATGACACCACAGATACCTCCCACATACATAACGCCGGGGATTCCCAGATTCAGGTTACCGGATTTCTCCGTGATGATCTCACCGGTACTCCCGTATAACAGAGGAATTCCCTGTACGATTGCTCTCGGAATAAATGCAAGTAAAAATGACCACATGCTTACTGTTCCTCCTTTTCTGCTTTTTTACGGAACTGCAGTCTGTAAGTAATGAAGAACTCACAGCCGATGATAAAGAACAGGATAATACCTGTCAGAATATCGGAGTAAGAATGATTCAGTCCAAAATTGGTAGAGATCTCACTGGCTCCGCGATCCATGAATATGATCAGGAAGCTGGAGAATACCATGGTCAGAGGATTGAACTTGGACATCCAGGATACCAGTACAGCGGTAAATCCCTGTCCACCTGCAATCGTGGTAGTCACAGTATGATTGATGCCTCCTACCAGAAGCAGGCCTACCAGTCCGCACAGTGCACCGGACAACAGCATGGTACGGATAATGACTTTTTCTACCTTGATACCCACATATTTTGCAGTATTTTCGCTTTCACCCACAACAGAGATCTCATATCCCTGCTTACTGTAGTTCAAATATACATACATAAATATCGTGATCACTACTGCCACTACAATACTTAACAGATATTTGGAGCCGAAGATCTGCGGTAGCCAGCCCACATTGGTGTTCTGGTTGATGATACCGATCTTACCGGATCCCTTGGGAACCTCCCATACTATCGTATAAAATGCCACCAACTGAGTAGCTATGTAGTTCATCATCAGCGTAGACAGCGTCTCATTGGTATTCCATTTCGCCTTGAAAAATGCGGGAATGAAGCCCCAGATGGCTCCTGCTGCCAGACTTGCCACGATCATGCACAGGATCACAACTGCGTTCGGAAGCTTATCTCCCAGACAGATCATACAGGCTGCTGCTGCCAGCCCGCCGATCAGCACCTGTCCCTCACCGCCGATATTCCAGAATTTCATCTTAAATGCCGGAGTCAATGCCAATGCGATCAAAAGCAGGATCGCTATATTCTGAAAAGTGACCCAGGTCTTACGGACGGATCCGAAAGCACCCAGAACGATGGACTGATATACCTGTAAAGGATTGATTCCCGTGGTGATCGTCGTAATGATACCGCACAGGATCAGTGCCAGCAGGATTGCCAAAAATCGAATACCTAGAGATTTATACCAGGGAAGCGCATCTCTTTTTACGATATGAAACAAAGGCTCTTTATTCTTTTCCTTCATGTTCTTTGCCTCCTACTCTGGTCATCAGCATACCGACCTCATTTTTGTCTGTCTTTCTCGCATCCAGAATACCGCTCACTTCTCCGCCGCACAATACCATGATACGGTCGGACAGCTCCATCAGCACATCCAGATCCTCACCTACGAAAATCACGGCAACGCCCTTTTTCTTCTGTTCATTGATCAGGTCATATATAGTATACGAAGAATTAATATCCAGTCCACGTACCGCATAAGCCGTCAACAGTACGGTAGGTGCAGACGCAATCTCTCTTCCAACGAGAACCTTCTGTACATTACCACCGGACAATCTGCGTACCGGAGTGGTGATACCCGGGGTTACAACCTCCAGATTTTCTACCACATCAGTTGCAAGCTGTTTGGAAGGCTTTCGGTTCGTAAACGGTGTATGTCCCTGTCGGAAGGAACGTAACATCATATTATCGGTCAGATCCATATTGCCTACCAGGCCCATGCCAAGACGATCCTCCGGTACAAAAGAAAGCGATACACCCATCTCTGCGATCTTCAACGGATCCTTGCCGATCAACATTTCCTTACTTCCATCATCTTCCACATAGCTGATTGTGCCGGCTTCTGTTACCTGCAGACCTGCAATGGCTTCCAGAAGCTCCTTCTGTCCACAGCCGGAGATACCGGCGATTCCCAGGATCTCACCACTATTGGCGGTAAAGGAGACGTCCTTCAGCTTAACGATACCTTCTTCGTTACGTACGGTCAGTCCCTGTACTTCGATACGGGGCTTCGGATTCACAGGTTCCGGTCTGACAATATTCAAAGTAACCGCATGTCCCACCATCATATTGGTCATTTCCGTAACGGTGGTATCCTTTGTCAGCATGCTTCCAATATACTGACCGTTACGAAGCACAGCCACCCTGTCGGACAGAGATTCCACTTCATGCATTTTATGGGTAATAATGACAATAGCCTTGCCGTCATCTCTCATTTTCCGGAGGACGTTGAACAGCTTCTCGGTCTCCTGCGGTGTCAGTACGGCGGTAGGCTCATCCAGGATCAGAAGTTTTGCGTTCTTGGCCAGTGCCTTCGCAATCTCTACCAGCTGCTGTTTTCCTACGCCAATATCCTTTATCAATGTCTGGGGGCCTTCCTTCAGGCCTACGGTCTTCAAAAGTTCTGCCGCCCTGGCATTGGTTTCATTCCAGTTGATTTTGTACTTATGTCCCCGTTCATTGCCTAGGAACATATTTTCCCCGATTGTCATATAAGGGATCAGTGCAAGCTCCTGATGAATGATTACGATACCCTTTTCCTCACTGTCCTTGATCTTATCAAATTTGCAGACCTCACCGTCATAGATGATGTCCCCTTCGTAAGACCCATACGGATAAATACCGCTCAATACATTCATCAATGTGGACTTTCCTGCGCCGTTTTCACCTACAAGGGCATGGATCTCTCCCTCTTCTACCTGCAGGTTTACATTGTCAAGTGCTTTTACACCGGGGAATGTTTTGGTTATATTTTTCATTTCCAGTAATATCTTTGCCAATGGTATCCCTCCCAAGTCTTGTTTCCACATTATCTAATCAAACATTTAAAATCTTATTCTTGCTTTACCCATGAATACAGCAGGCGGGAAACGCCCGCCTGCCATGAGGATCTTTTCAGATCCGGTAAATCTTTATAAATTACTGTAAATCTGCTTCTGTATAGTAACCGGAATCGATGAGCAGTTCTTTGTAGTTGCTTGCATCAGCGAATACGGGCTCACACAGATAGGAAGGAATAACGCCGGTACCATTGTCGTAAGTTGTGGTATCGTTGACAGGTGCCTCGCCGCCCTTCATGACAGCATCTACCATCTCTACAACCTTGGATGCCAGAGTACGGGTATCCTTGAAGATGGACATGGACTGTTTGCCGGAGATCATATTCTTAACGTTGGGCTTATCGCAGTCCTGACCGGTAATGATAGGCCATTCGCCGGTGTAGTTTGCTTCCAGGGAATTGGTAACACCCAGTGCAGTAGAGTCGTTGGAGCACAGAACAGCATCCAGCTTTGTTCCGTCTGCATAGTTAGCGGAAATGATAGCATCCATTCTGGACTGTGCGGTCTCGGTAGACCAGTTAGCGGTTGCAACAGTTTCGAAATCGGTCTGTCCGGATTTTACTACCAGCTTACCTGCGTCAATGTAGGGCTGCAGCACATCCATGGCACCGCCGAAGAAGAATCTTGCGTTGTTGTCACCGGGATCACCGGTTACCAGCTCGATATTGAAAGGTCCTGCTGCATTGTCCAGATCCAACTGATCTCTGATGTATTCACCCTGTTTCGTACCTACCATGTAGTTATCGAAGGTTGCGTAATAAGTAACTGCATCGGAGTTCATGATCAAACGGTCATATGCGATAACCGGAATGTCTTTTTCCTTTGCCTGCTCCAGAACAGTTCCCAGGGAATCACCATCGATAGATGCGATAACTAACATCTGGCATCCGGAGTTGATCATGTTCTCGATCTGGGATACCTGCGTAGGAATGTCGTTGGATGCATACTGCAGATCCACTTCATAGCCTGCTTCCTTCAGCTGGGCTTCCATGTTGGTACCATCCTGGTTCCATCTCTGCAGATCCTTGGTAGGCATTGCTACACCGATCTTACCGCCTTCTGTTGTCGTGGTGCTGGCAGTGTCGGTGCCGGCAGTGTCATCTGTTTTCGCTTCTGCAGATGTTTCTGTTTTGTTGTCTGTTGCCGGTGTGGTTGCCTGCTGTCCCCCATTGGATCCACATCCTGCAAGCATCGTAACAGCCATGGCCGTTACCAGAAGTGAGCTTAATAATTTCTTCCTCATAAAAAGTAACCTCCCTTATTTGGTTTGTTTTTGTTGCTAAATAGAGAATATCACAAATCCTATAGCATGATTTTACGTTCTTCTGCACTTTTCCATCCTCTCTCCTGACAAAATCAAGGCTGTGCTAGCAATATCTTGTCTGCCGGCACAGCCTTGTCACCAAATTTTTCCTATTGTGTTTTTAGAATCTATCTCTTTTCCCCATTTTCAAAGTAAATCCAATATTATTTGGGCATTTCCGAGGGAATGTTCAGATAAACATCCTCTTTTAAGTGAAATCCGCTTCCGATGATCACATCATTCATATTGTTTTTATCCACACTGATCGGTTCCAGACCAATGTACGGAACTTCATATTTTCCATTCTCTATGGTTACCGTATCTCCTTCCGGCAACGGCTCTCCCTTTGCCAGAAGCACCGCACACTCCGCTGCCTTCTGCGACATTTTTTCCACCGGTTTGTAGACTGTCATGACCTGTGTCCCCTCGACGATGCGCTGGCACGCTTCCAGGTCGGCATCCTGCCCCACTACCATAATATCTCCTGCCAGTCTCTTTTCTTTCAGGGCATGTACCACTTTGCTTGCAAGATCATCATTGCCGCACATAATGGCATCCGCTTCCGAGACAATATCCATATGATCATAGATATACGTCCCCGCCAGTTCTGCTTTCCAGCCATCCGCATGCATAGAATCTAAGATCGTCACCTGATTGTCCTCCATGACCTTGCGAAAGCCCTTTTCCACCATGGCAACGTTGCTGTCCACGGCAGAGCCTCCCAGCATCAGCACATTTCCGCCGGCCAGACCGTTTTCCACCAGGGCCTCTCCCATCATGGTACCTACTCTTTCGTTGTCAAACGATATATACAGGTCAATATCTGTATTCTGCAACAGTCTGTCATAAGCAATGATCTTAATGCCGGCATCTTTCGCCCTCTGCACTTCCTCTGTTAATCCTTTGGAGTCAATGCATATCACAACGATCACGTCCATTCCTTTGTCGATGAAGTAATTGATCTGCTTTTTCTGCTGCTCCAGATCACCGTTCGCATTCTGGACATTCACTTCCGCTCCCAGTTCCTTTGCCGTTGAAACGAAAATGTCACGATCCCTCTGCCATCTTTCAATGACAAAAGAATCAAAGCTCATGCCGATCTGAATTTTATCATTTTCCGCGACTTCTCCCTGATCTTTTCCGGTTTCCAGATTTCCGCAGGCACAAAGCAATAACATCATCCCCAGAAGCCACGCAACACATATCCATCTCTTTTTCTTATACATTGCCCTGTTCCTGTCCCTTTCCACGGTTTTCCTTGTACTCTGTCGGTGTCACGCCCACGTTCTTCTTAAAACTGCGGCTAAAATAATTCGGATCCGAATATCCGGTTCTGGCACAGATTTCTTTCATGGAGCACTCTGTCGTCTGCAGCAGTTCTTTTGCCTTGTCCATCCTTAAATTGGTCAGGTACTCGATAAAGTTTTCCCCGGTAGTTTCTTTGAATAGTTTACTGAAATAATACGGGCTGATATTTACCTCTCTGGATACATCATCCAGGGAAATGTCTTTGTGATAGTTATTCTTAATATAATTTTTCGCCGTCTCGATAATGCTGCCCGACTTTTCTTCCCTTTTATTCAGAACGTTCCGGCAGGCTTCCTTCACTTTTTCCAGGAACCATGTTTTCATGGCCGCCGGTTCCGCTATTTCCATCACCTGCGGCAGATACTCCGCACGGGAATTCAGCTGATAGATCATACCACCTTTTTCATAGGCAATGTGCTCTGACCACAGGGCAAATTCCAGCACCTTAAGCCTCATATTCATCAGATCGGAACCACTATCCACCATCCAGTCAAAAAATGCCGATGCCGATGCGGAAGCATTGTCAATGTCGCCATCCTCGACTTCCGCAAAAAGTTTTTTCTCCAACTTCACCGGATAATTTCCACCATATTCGCATTTGATCGGCAGGTCATCCACATGTGCCACACTGCCGGTGGTCGCCACCAGTGCATTCAGCGCCTCCGTATAAGATTCCGAAGCCATCAGAAAATCTTTCGGTTCTCCGATGCCGATGCGGAAGCTGATATCCGTTCTCTTGCGCAGATATCTGGTGAGTTCTCTGGCTTTTTCAATGAGTTCGATACGCTCATTATAGTCCATCACATCTTTCTCATAAGGTACCAGCACTGCCAGTTTGTTTGCCATGACGGTACCCACAATACAGTCAAAATTTTCTTTCAGACAGTCCCTGACCTCCTGATAATGCCTCTGCATTCTGACACTGCTTCCCACCGCATTTGTCATGTGGTTTCCCTGCTGTTCATCTCCGCATACCACAGCAATCATGTAGGCATATTGCAGCGTGATTCCTAAAATTGACCGGTAATTCTCAATATCCTCGCGGAAATGCTCCTGTAATAAAATATTGTGGATCAGACCGCTTTCAATAATCGGTACGACCGTCTCCAGTTTTTCCTTGATCAACAACTCATTTTTGCGTTTCAGGCGCTCTGCATCGATTCGCTCCATTGCCTTCTGCAATGCTGCAATGATCCGGGTCTTCTCCATCGGCTTGGTAATGTACTCCATGACTCCCAGTTTGATAGCTTCTTTCGCATAATCAAATTTGTCATAAGCTGACATTACGATAAACACTGTATGATTATTGCTTCTCCGGATCTCTTTCATAGCATCGATGCCGTTGATTCCCGGCATCTGGATATCCATGACCGCAACGTCCGGACGGAAGCTCTCTGCCAGTTCAATCACACTTCTGCCGGTCTTGGCATACTGCACCTCACAGGTATCCTTGAATTCTTTTTCGATGATGAATTTCAGGGAATCGATCACGATTCCTTCGTCATCCGCCAGCATGATCTTATACATCCGTCTTTTCCCTCTCTTTTATCGGAAGATACAGGATTACTTCCGTTCCTTGATCTTTCCCGTCACTTAAAATCGTCATTACATCTTCGTTTTGCGTGAAAAGTTTTAATCTTGCGATAATGTTCCCCATTGCAATACCATTGGAACCGCCGCCTGACTGCTCTTCGTGATAATTGCCGCCAAGTACTTTTTCTATCGTATCCCGGTCCATTCCGATGCCGTTATCCCGGATACTGATCCCCAGCGTATCTCCATCCACATGGTATACCTTCAGCCGGATCTTTCCCTCTCCGTTCATCTCTCTGATCCCGTGATTTACGGAATTTTCCACGATCGGCTGTAAGATCATGCTTGGCATGCAGCTGTCCAGCAGATCCTCCTCAATTTCTTTTCCATAATGGATATCCCCGGAAAAGCGGACATTCAGAATATAAATGTAATGATCCACCAGTTCCAGCTCTTCTCTGACCGTCACGATATCATTACTCTTTTTTACATTATAGCGGAAAAATTCCGCCACATTCTGTACATATTCATAGGTCCGGTCGGCGCCTTCCATCATGGCCAGCTGTGCTCCCGCATTTAACGTATTGAATAAGAAGTGGGGATTGATCTGCGCCTGCAGATACTTTAGCTGTGCATCCTTTAAGTGTGCCTCCATCAAAAGCTCTTTTTCCATTAAGGAACGCCGGATTTCCATGCTCTCGCGCAGGCTTTCCAGATACTGTCTGATACTGATAAGCATCTGGTTAAATGCTCCCGTTACCACGCCGATCTCATCCTCCGACTGTACTTGTAACAGTTCGGTATCAAAGTTTCCGCCCGCTACTTCGTCAGCGGTTACCGCCAGATCCTTTAACGGACTGATGATCTCCCCGGTAAGCTTTACTACTATAGATACGCTGACCACAATGACGATGGATAATGCAATCACACTGACCATTTCGAAATTACGGAAAGCAGCCGACAGACGGCTGTAGTTCTCGGAGTTGCTGCGGAACTGTTCGTTGTTCAGACTGTAAATATAGGTATTGATATATTCATACATCTGTGTCGCGTTCTCGTACCGGACGCGGTATTTCTCTACATTTCTCCCACGCTTTGCCTCAATCGTCTGACTTACGAGATCCAGGTATTCTTCCGACATATGCCGGATACTGCGTTCCATTCTCTGAAAGGTGGCTCCCGTCACCCCATCACTCATATCCTGCACCAGTTGGGAATATGTCTGTTCATTCCGGTAAAATTCCTCCAGGGAATCACTGGTCTTGGAATTCAGATAATCCGTCATACTGTCCTGCACCGCCATCAGTGCATCAGATACTTCGTTCAGCCGCAGATTCCCCTGATAGACCTTATCGATCTCCGAAGACATACTGTTGATTCCCAGTAGCAATATCACCGTCACTGCAAATACTACCAGATGCGCCAATACATAAATGCTGCTCATCTTCGCCTGAAGAGACAGCTGTCGAAATTTTTTCCTCATACGTACCTCACTCTGTCTCTTCCTGCGCTTCTAAATATTCACCCACGTTATTCTGATCAATAATTGTGACATCCGCCGTAAAATACTGGCTGGTATAGCCAAAACAATAGTACTCCTGCAAAGCATCCACGCAGAAAGCTCCCATCTGCTCCGTGTCTATCGAGATCGTTGCATTGACTACATTTCGCTCGATTGCTTTGAGTATCGTATCGGTATCATAATACCCTAAAATTGCGACCTCGCCCACGCAGTTGTAATCCACTACCGCTTGATAGACACAGGTAGTACTCAGTTCGTTCAGGCAGATAATGATATCCGGCAGCTTTTCATTCATAAAAATATCCCGGATGGATTCCTCCACGGAAAAAGTATTCGTATCGTCCACGGTAATTAAGGAAAGTTCTATTTCCGGTCCCCGGATTTTCTCCTGTTCCAGTGCGTCCTGAATCCCGGAGCAGACAATATTTTGTGCCGAGTTCAGTGCATGGGCATTCACCAGTACCGCTACCGTCATGGGCGCGGTACTCTCACTGACAGAAGCCAGCTTCAATACCTGTCGTCCGTATTCCCTGCCCAGATTATAGCTTCCTACACCGACAAAGCTGCAGCGTGCACTGTGCGTATTGTCACCATACAGCGTCACCACAGGGATGCCCCGTTCTACTGCTTCGTCGATCATCTGTGACATCTCGTCGCTTTCATCCGATTCTACAAAAATACCGTCTACACCGGAGGACATGGCGATCCGCATAAGCTCTGCCCTCGTATACTCCTGAGACAGATGCTCGCCCAGCAGATCCACATATACATTCTCTTCCTGTCCGCGTTCAAAAGCTCCGCGGTATACGGACTGCCAGAAATCCGATTTGCGGTCTTCTGTGATCATCACATAATACCGGTCATATTTTTCTCTGTCTGTTACTTTATGAAATCCCCGCACATAGGAACGAAAGATTACTGTGCATATCGAAATGACTATGATAGCAAAAGCCATAAACCCAATGACGATCCATTGTCCCTTATTACGGCCTGCTCTGTCAGTAGTACGGCTCATGTTTCCCCTCTCTCTCGCAGAAATCCGATTGCAGACTCCGCCCAATATAGATAACCATACCATAATAACGTGGCTTTTTCCATAAGACCACAAAAAAGTCCTCTTGTTTTGACAAAAATGCACTAAAAAATGCTACCTGCCATAGTTATCCCCATTTTCATGCATGCAAATATTTATGATTTGTCCACAAAAAATACGGAAAGGAAACTATCCCTTCCGTATTCTTACAATGTGCCTTACGCTACACGGCACACTTTACAGTCTTCCGTATAATTTTGCCATCTTATAAATCTTTTTCGCAAGCTTCGGATCCAAAGCATCCTTATCCATACGCCATTTCCAGTTGCATCCCAGAGTGGAGGGAGTGTTGATCCTGGCGCTGCTGTCCAGCTCCAGATAATCCTGCATGGGAATGATTGCGGTATCCGCACAGCTGGACAATGCTGCCCGGATGATCTCAAAGCAAAGCTTCCTGTCCTTCTTATGTCCCAGATATTTCTTTGCAAATTTCTTGTCCTTCTCCGGCATATTCTGTAAGAACCCCACCGTAGTATCGTTATCGTGGGTTCCGGTATAGACCACACAGTTCTTGTCATAATTGTGCGGCAGATATTCACTGTCACTCCCGGCATCAAAAGCAAACTGAAGAATCTTCATTCCGGGATACCCGGTCTTCTTCACCAGACGGATCACGCTGGGGGTCAGGAATCCGAGATCTTCCGCGATGACCTTCTTTTTGCCCAGTTTCTTCTTCATCACAGCAAACAATTCATAGCCCGGTCCCTTCTCCCAGTGACCGTTCTGTGCCGTAGGATCTCCGTAAGGCACGAACCAGTACTCGTCGAATCCCCGGAAATGGTCGATACGGAGCACATCGTATAACTGATAGCAATATGCAATACGCTGCATCCACCATTCATAACCGGTCTTCTTATGATATTTCCAATCATAGAGCGGATTGCCCCACAACTGTCCGGTCTCCGAGAAGCAGTCCGGCGGGCAGCCTGCCACACCGATGGGACGACCTTCCCTGTCTAACTGGAACAGCTTCGGATTCGCCCAGGTATCGGCACTGTCAAAAGCTACATAGATAGGAATATCTCCTACGATCTCTATGCCCTTTTTATTCGCATAAGTCTTCAGTTCTTTCCACTGTTTTGCAAACAGGTACTGTTGGAAGCAATAAAATGCGATTTCTTCCGCCAGCTTCTTACGGTATTTGCGAAGTGCCGCTGCTTTTCTGAGACGGATGTCCTCGTCCCATTCCATAAAGCAGACGCCGCCGAATGCATTTTTTACTGCCATATACAGGGCATAATCATCCAGCCAATAGGCATTGTCCGTGATGAACTTCTGATATTCCGGCGCTTCCATAAGAGATCCAGCCAGTACGCATTTTCCGTAAGGAATTTCTGATAGTCTCCGGTCTCTGTAAGGCCCTGTTCCCTGGCATTGTCAAACGCAATTTTCAGAACTTTAAAACGGGACAGATAAATCTTCTCATAGTCCACATAATGCTCATTGTCTCCGAAATCATAGCTGTCACAGATCTCTTTTGTCAGATAGCCGTCTTCGATCAGAAGCTCCATGTCAATATAGTAGG
>ERZ1106976.3076-NODE-3076-length-13749-cov-4.013656_pt1 | contig 13749 bp, 14 predicted proteins | sample MGYA00403687_ERZ1106976 | MGnify/ENA primary metagenome ERZ1106976 (study PRJEB35170, sample SAMEA104062446) | human gut metagenome | biome: human gut; feature: human-associated habitat; material: faeces | place: Denmark | collected 2013-02-22 ... | reverse complement strand
TCTGTCCTTTTTTGTCCGGCCGTTGATGGCCGCAAGCCTGATTTTTCCCAGCCCCCGGACGGAGATTTTCGCGCCCTCCGGGACGGGCTTGTCCGGCTTCTCGCAGGGAAGACCGTCAATGGCGGCTTTTCCGGCGGTCACGTATTGGGCGGCGAGACTCCGCCCGATGCGAAAGCCGGAGGATACGACGCTGTCCAGCCGCAGCGACGCCAGCGTGTCCCGGATTTCCTTGATTTCCGGTTCCGGGATGTGGACGTCCGAAAGGGGAATTTGGCGCAAATGCAGCTTCGTCCGTCCGGCGGAGGTGAAGTTCTGCAATAAATAGGGGGCAATCTCCGCCGTGACGAAAAAGTCGCAGCTGCCCTTGTCCACGCAGATGTCGCCCACCGTCTCCCGGCCGACGCCCGCGCCCATCAGCGCCCCCAGAAAGTCCCGGTGGCTGGGGCTGTCCCCCTGGAAAAACGCGGCGCGCAGACACACACAGGGGCTGTCTTCGCCGTAGAGACTGGCTTCGTCCAGATAGTCCGGCAGAAAAATCAGCATTTTCCGTTCCGCGTCCCCGTAGCCACCGAAGGCATACAGCCCCTCCTGCTCGCCGAAGAGAAATTTTGCCATTTCCAGCTCCCGGGGGGAGAGAAAGCAGGTGGCGGCGGGGATATTCTTCCGCATTCCCGCGTTCATTTTGTCCCAGAGCTTCGCCAGAAGCAGCCGATCCTCGGCGGACTGGGCGATTTTTTCAATGTTGCTTCGTTCCATGCGATCACCAATGGTACTATACCACAACTTTTGCCATGTGGGAAGAATTTTTTCTTGTATGACGGCGGCGGGTAGAGTATAATAGGGAAAAAGGAACGCTTTTCGGCGGAAAGGAATCGGACATGGTGACAGGAATCATCGGCGCGGGGGCGTCGGGAATTGCGGCGGCGCTGGCTGCGGCGGAAAACGAAAGCGGGCAGGTCGTCCTCATGGAGCGGCAGGCGAGAGTGGGGCGCAAGCTTCAGGCCACCGGCAACGGGCGCTGCAATTTATCCAATCTCCACGGGACATCCGGCGGCTACCACGGGGAAAATCCGGGGTTTGCCGACTATGCGCTGGGAAAGTTCCCCCCAACTGCGGCGCTGGAATGGTTCCGGAGTCTGGGGCTTCTTACCGTGGCGGAGGATTCCGGGCGGGTGTACCCCTATTCCGATCAGGCAAATTCCGTGGTGGATGTGCTGCGGTTTGCTCTGGAAAAGCCGAATATCACGGTAAAGCTGGGATTTGAAGCGGAAAAAGTGAAAAAAACGGCTTCCGGCTTCCGCATTTTCTCCGGGGAGGAGACGGTGGAGTGCGACAGGCTCATCGTCGCCTGCGGCGGTCTCGCGGGGACAAAGCTGGGGGGCAGCATGTCCGGCTATCAAATTCTGCGGAGCTTTGGCCACAGCTGCACCCGGCTTCGTCCGGCGCTGGTGCAGCTGAAAAGCAGCTGGAACGCGGTTACGAGCCTGAAAGGCGTCCGTGCCAACTGCCATGCGGTCATTCTACACGACGGAAAGCGGTTTTCCGAAAGCACGGGGGAACTGCAATTTACCCAGTACGGTCTCAGTGGGCCGGTGATTTTCGAGGTGTCCCGGGACGTCTGTCAGGGCGGCGGCGAGTGGCTTTGCCGGCTGGATTTTTTGCCGGATATGGCGGAGAACGCCCTGATATCTGAGCTGAAACGGCGCAGAAATACCAATCTTCCCGTCTCGGAGCTGTTCACGGGAATCCTCCACAACCGCCTTGGCCGGGTGCTGACCCAGACGGCGGGGATTTCCGCGGGCGGGGCGGTTTCCGACCTTTCCGACGAGGAGCTGCGTCAGGCCGCCCATGCGGCGAAGGCGCTGAGCGTACATCTGACCGAACCTATGGGCATGGACAGCGCACAGGTGACGGCGGGGGGCATTCTCACGTCGGAATTTGATGAAACGACCATGGAAAGCCGCCTCGTTCCGGGGCTTTACGCCTGCGGAGAGGTCTTAGACATTGACGGCGACTGCGGCGGCTATAATTTACAGTGGGCGTGGAGCTCCGGCCGTCTGGCCGGACAGAGCGCCGGGAGGAACGACACATGATCCGTTTGAGCGATATTTCCCTGCCGCCGGAACACAGCGCCCACCAGCTTCCCTTTGAGGCGGCGCGGATGCTGCGCATCCCCAACTCCAAAATCCGCGGCGTGCGGATCGTCCGGCGGAGTGTGGACGCCCGGAAAAAGCCCAATGTGCGTATTATTTACACCATCGACGTGACGGTGGATGGCAGCGAGAAGAAAATTCTGAAACAAAGCAGCTGCAAGCGGGCGTCCATCGCCCCGGCGACGCGGTACAAGCCGCCCAAATCCGCCTGTTCGCCGGAGAAACGCCCGGTGGTGGTGGGTTTCGGCCCCGGAGGGATGTTTGCCGCGCTGATTCTGGCGCTGGCGGGCTGGAAGCCGCTGGTGCTGGAACGGGGAGAGGATGCCGAGTCCCGCCACGAGAAGGTGGAAAAATTCTTCCAAACGGGCGAGCTGGACACGAAAAGCAACGTCCAGTTCGGCGAGGGCGGCGCGGGGACGTTTTCCGACGGCAAGCTGAACACCGGGGTCAACAACCCCAGAATCGGCTGGATTCTGGAACAGTTTGTGGCGGCGGGGGCAAGGGAGGACATTCTCTATGACGCCAAGCCCCACGTAGGCACCGACGTGCTGCTGACCGTGGTGCAGAATCTGCGCAAACGCATCATCTCTCTGGGCGGCGAGGTGCGGTTCAACACGCAGGTCACCGGCCTGTGTACGGAGAACGGACGCCTGACCGGGCTGAAAATTGCCGACGGGACGGTCATTCCCTGCGACCGGGCGGTGCTGGCCATCGGACACAGCGCCCGGGACACCTTTGAAATGCTGGACGCTTCCGGCGTTCCCATGGAGCCGAAGCCCTTCGCCATGGGCGTGCGCATCGAGCAAAAGCAGCGGGACATCGACATCGCCCAGTACGGCGGCGAAAATCCCGCCCTGCCCCCGGCGGATTATAAGCTGGTGGAGCATCTGGATGGGGAGACGGTGTATACCTTCTGCATGTGTCCGGGCGGATATGTGGTGGCGGCGGCCAGCGAGGAAGGCCGGGTGGTTACCAACGGCATGAGCTATGCCGACCGGGACGGAGAAAACGCCAACGCGGCACTGCTGGTGACGGTGAATCCCGCTGATTTTCCCTACGAGGGCAGCCTCGGCGGAATGCGCTGGCAGCGGGAGATCGAGGAAAACGCCTACCGCGTCAGCGGCAGCTACCGCGCCCCGGCGCAGAAAGTGGGGGATTTTCTTGCCGGAAGACCCAGCGACCGGCCGGGACGGGTAACGCCGACTTACCGTCCGGGGGTGACCTGGTGCGACCTGCACGACGTGCTTCCCGGGAAGATCACCGACGCCATTGCCCTGGCGCTGCCCCGGCTGGACGGGAAACTGAAAGGCTTTGCAGACCCGGACGCGGTGATGACCGCGCCGGAGACCCGCAGTTCTTCCCCGGTGCGGATTATCCGGGATTCCTCCCGGCAGTCTTCCCTTCGGGGGCTGTACCCCACGGGAGAGGGCGCGGGCTACGCCGGGGGCATCATGTCCGCGGCCATCGACGGCATTATGACGGCGGAGACAATCATTATGGAGGAAAACTATGAACGAGAAACAGATCAACAAATGGCTCCGTAAGCGTTTCAGCCCCGTTGGCTGGACGCTGGTGGGATACTATGTCCTGATGAACATCCTGGTTTCCGTGGCGATGCTGCGGGATGTGATCGCGGGATACCTGAATGCTTTCATAGAGGGAAACGATCAGTATGTCCCGGACGTGTCCGCTCTGACCGGAAACGCATGGGGGTACATCGCCGCCGTGGCCGTCGCTCTGGTGATCCTGTACGCATGGAAGGGCAGAGAATTCTGGGGCGGGGAAGTGCTGAGACGGGAAAAACCCATGAAACCGGGAACTTTGCTGTGCATGGTGTGCCTGTGCGCCGGAACGCAGATGGTGAATTTTGTCTGGATCAATCTTCTTGAGCTGGTGATGAACTGCTTCGGCCGGTCTGCCACCGGGACGCTGGACGCCGTTTCCGGCAGCTCGGATACCGTCAGCATGTTCCTGTACGCATCGTTTCTGGCGCCCATTTCGGAGGAGCTGATCTTCCGGGGCTTCGTCCTGCGGTCGCTGCAGCCTTACGGCAAGCGGTTTGCCATCTTGGGTTCCGCGTTCCTGTTCGGGCTGTTCCACGGGAACCTGCTGCAAACGCCCTATGCGTTTCTGGTGGGACTGGTGCTGGGATATGTGGCGGTGGAGTATTCCGTCGGCTGGTCCATGGTGCTCCATATCTTCAACAATCTGGTGCTGGCAGACCTTCTGAGCCGTCTGACGGCAAATCTTCCGGAAGTGGCGGCGTCGGTGCTCGAGCTGACGATTTTCACCGGATTTTTCGCGGCGGCGGTGGCAATTCTGATCGCCAACCGTGCCCGGGTCCGGGCGTACATCCAGAGCGAGTGGATCGACCGCAGGTGCCTGAAATGCTTCTTTTTCAGTGCCGGTGTGATCGTTCTGACGGTTCTGATGGTAATAAACATGATGATAGCGCTGTCCGCATAATGCGGACAGCGCTATCGTCTTGGTTGACCAAAGTTAACCCCCAGCTATGCCGGGGGCAAAAGAATAGCTTCCAGCGAGGAGTAAAGCAGACAGGGAAAAAGCTCCCCATTATAGCAGAAGTGGTTTGCCGACCACACAACTACGATAATGAGGAAGTCTCTCTCGTGAAAGAAGCGCAGGCTCGACCGTCGGAAATGCTTGATGATATCCCAATGCCAAAACCCAGACTGCTGAGAGAAAAAGCATAAAAAATTCGGACACAGTTTTGCGGCTGTACGGGTTGAATTTGCTATTGACGGAAAAATGACGGGATAAAATCTATGGCCGAAAGAGCTGCGTAACTTTTTACACAAGAAAACCGCCGCTTTTATGAGAAAGCGGCGGTTTTCTGGAGCTAGTGACCTGACTCGAACAGGCGACCTTCTCATTACGAGCGCAGGCTAAAGCATTTGGTTTTGTCTCGCAACATGCGAAAAGTGCTGGTATTGCTAGCACTTTTTCGTCTCCAAGGTTTTGTGCCATCCCGTCTTATGGGGTATCTTTAGGCCATTTTCGAGAAAAAATAACGCCAAATTAACGCCAAGTTTCCGTCAAGTGCTGTTTCCGAAAAAGTTACCGGTACTGACAAGCTTGACATCCCCAACTTTTAAGGGTGGATTCGAGCATGATTTCCTCAAGTTCAAAAAACGGCAATTCCGAACTTTTTCGGAATCTTTCGAGATAATCCCATATTCATTGTTTCCAGAAAACCGTTGTCTTTTCTTTGAGTACAACAGCGGTATTTCTTTTTTGATTATATCCTATGTCATAGTTAATTTCAAGATGAATTTAGCACCCGGTTGGGTGCTTTTTTCATATACACTCTTATGAAAGGAGCCGCATATTATCCCTCGCAAATCTCCTGAATCGATAGGCAGCATCTACAGCATTCCCATCGACCAACTCCATCCGCACCCGGATAATCCCTTCGGCATCCGGGATGACCCTTCCATGCTGGAACTCATTGAAAGCGTGAAGAAACACGGCGTTCTGGTTCCGGCCATTGCCAGACCGAAGCCGGAGGGTGGTTATGAGCTGGTTGCCGGTCACCGCCGTCAGAGAGCCAGTCAGCTTGCCGGTTTGGATTCCATGCCGGTGATCGTGATGAATCTCGATGACAACGACACCATCATCCAGCTCGTTGACAGCAACATCCAGCGTGAAAACATTCTTCCCTCCGAACGAGCAAAAGCCTATAAACTCCGCATGGAAGCCGTGAAAAAGAAGGCTGGGAGGCCCCAAAAGGAGGAAGATCAAAATTCGCCGAAAATTTCGGCGAATTTCCGAAGCGATGATTCCATCGGCGAATTGGCTGGCGTCAGCGGCGATACCATTCGCAATTATATCTCCCTGACGAATCTGATTCCCGAACTGATGGAGATGGTAGATGAAAAGAAAATCGCACTCAGCCCTGCCTATCAGATCGCCGCACTCCCCCAGGAAAGTCAGAATCTGCTCTACGACACCATCGAAAGTGAGCAGGCAACTCCCTCCCTATCCCAGGCGCAGCGTATTCGTAAGCTGAGCCAAAGTGGGAAACTGAACGAGGATTCTATGCTCCAGATTATGATGGAGCAGAAAAAGCCGGAAAGGAATGACATTACCCTGTCCGGCGAGAAGCTTCGCAAGTATTTCCCACGCTCCTACTCCCCGCAAAGAATCGAAGAAACGATCTTCAAGCTGTTGGATGCCTGGATGCGCAAGCGCCAGCGTGATAACAGCAGATGACAATTCCATATTCACCCAGCCTGACAAGCCCCCTTGTCAGGCTTTTTTCATTTTCAAACGAAGGAGACATCGTATATCCATAAGTTCACCTATTCTGCCGAGGATGTGGATTGCAAATTATGCACAGAGCATTTGGGAAGAAATGGATGCCGACAGGACTTCTGCCCCTATTATACGGAGCGGATTGAAGCCGGTGTCATTTCCTACGGAGAAGCAATTTCTTCGCTGATTCCATCCACAAGCAGTATCCGAAACCGTCTGCCTGGATTGATTCACAGTTTCCCCGGCTCCCTCTGGGCAGATGAGAAACACAAAACCAGAATGGAAGTCTTTAACAACCGTCTTGGCTTTATAAAAAGCAGAAATACCCCCAGCTACTATGCTGCGTTGTATCTGCTGACTTCCAACGACGCCCTGTATCGGCGGACAGCCAACTGCTTTTACCACGGCGGCATTGACTTTTCCTATGCCGTTCTTCGCGGCATTTCTCCGCACAACTATGCCCTGTTCTGTGCTGCCAAGGGGCTGCGCCATGTCGAAGGCGTAACAGAATCAGAGCTTGCTGACCCTATGACAATCGACGAGGAAGCGTTCCGCTTGATTATGAACGCCCTGCTGATTGCCAAGTACGGCACCGCCGCATTTCATCTGAAAGGAGATATTTCTCATGAGCCGTGATTTTGGGGTTACTGACGGCCATTCCCTCTATTCCCTCCATCGCTACCGCAGCGATGTTCGTCACATGGTCATCTTCGATGATCTGGTAGAAAAAGAACACCACCGGATTCGACTCTTCATTTCCGAGCCGATCTATCAACTGATCCGTCAGGCTGAAAACAACGGTCGGCTTCGGATTGTTCACCATGAAGAAATCGTTGAGGGCTGTTCCGAGCCGGATTCCCCCCGGCGCAGAAAGCACAAGCACAAATAATCATTTTCCAAATCTATCAGGAGGTTTATTTCCATGAACAAAATTGAAAAGCTGAACGAAAGCATCCGCACCCTCTTTCGCAGTGAGGGCGAGAAATTCTGCTACACTCCCGGTGAGATTGAACGGCTGGTATGCAGCCTGAATTATAAACAGCTGTACAGTGTCCTGTGCGACACAGCGGAACCTGTCTATGTCTGCTGCGCCGGGGGCGGTATCTGTGATTCCCACCAGTATCACAGCACCAAGCTGTTCCCGGCAAACGCAACACTGATTTGGAGCGACGAGGGGGAACCGCTGGGCGACGATAATATCTCCACCTCCTACTCCAACGAGCTTTGGCTGCTGGAGGATATGACCATCGCCGCTGCTTCCTGCTTCCGTGTTCTCAACTCCGCCGCCAGCTATATCACTGAATACCGGGAATACAAAGGTGACGAATGGCCCACTCACCTCGTTCCTGTGAACATTCTGGAGTTTTGGCAATCGCTGATTGACAAGTACCAGGACTGCGGCGATGAGGAACTTGACACTACGCTGAAGGCAATCATCTACGAGCCTTAATACATCAGCACCGACACATCACCAAAATTTAATAAGATTGGAGCGCAGAACGCTTAGAAAAACACTTTGCATGGGAGGGTATGGACACGAGTTCCTGCCCTCCGTGCATTTTGGAGGTAAATCAAATGGCTGTATTTCGCATTGAAAAGAACAAGAATTGTACGGTGATGGCTAATTACCATCTCCGGGATATCTCCCTCTCCCTCAAAGCCAAGGGGCTGCTATCCCTGATGCTCTCCCTGCCGGAAGATTGGGACTACACCACCAAGGGGCTTGCCTGCATCTGTAAGGATGGTGTGGACAGCATTTGTTCCACAGTCAAAGAGCTGGAAAAAGCCGGATATGTCCAGCGCAGACGGCTCAGAAATGAGCTGGGGCATCTCACGGAGATCGAGTATACGATTCTGGAGAAGCCTGTCCGCTCAGCAGCTTCGGAGGAGTCGCTGCCCGACACCTCCGAAAAAGCCGGCACCCCACCTAAACGGGAAAATCCAGTTTTGGATGATCCTGTTTTGGATTTACCTGAACAGGCAATTCCTGAACAGGAGGAACCTGAACAGGAAAAACCCACCCAATTAAATATACAAGAATCAATTAAAGAAAAATCAAATACTGATTTATCAAGTAAAGATTCATTCTTTCCTTCTGGGGCACTTCTGGAAGACAGACAAGCTCCGCTGACAGACGGAAAGACAGAAAGGAAAAAGATCAGAGAGCAGATTGAGTATGAGATTATGGTGGAGCGGTATAGCCGGGAACAGCTTGATGAGCTTGTGGAAATTATGTTGGAGGTTGCCATGAATCGCAGTCCTATGGTTCGCATTGGCAGGGATTCGGAATACGCCACTGCCTATGTTCAGGATCGGTTCTCCAGAATCACCTCCATGCACATCGAGCGTGTCTGCGATGGCATCCGGGATAATCACACTCAGGTGCGAAATACCAAAGCCTACCTTCTGGCGGCACTGTTCAATGCCGTTTCCACTCTGGACAGCTACTACACCATGCAGGCAAACAGCGATTTTGGCGGCTCGTTCTGAGCTGCTTTTTCATACCTGGATACCAGCGAAAAGGAGCAAGCACAATGTCAAAAAGTAAAACCATTGCTCAGCTCATGGAGGAAGCCCGTATCCGTGCCGGTGCCCAAAATTACAAGGGGCATGACTACATGGACTTAGCCCGGTTCGATGAAAGCACCCGGCACATGATTATCTTCCATGTCCTGACCCATGATTCCCCGGTTGGGGACAAGGGCGATAAGATGCGGCTGTACTTGTCTGACAAAGGCTACCAGAAAGCCCTTGAGAATGCACAGAGCGGGAACATCCGCATTCTTTCCCATGCGAAAGTGGTTCAAGGGAACTTGCGGTATGATTGCAAAGACCAAATTCGGTAAAGGAGGAATCCACATGAAAAGTCTGCTGCGCCGCCTGGTGGTTCCGCCCTAGCATTCCTGCTTCTCCCCACAAACGTGAAAGGAGTGATTCACCATGCAGGAAGAAGTGGAACAACGGGTCGTCACTTTGGCCATCAACTGTACGAAGCTGACCGAACAGGAACTGAAAAAGGCCCTTGCGAAGCTGCTTCAGCATTGGAAAATGCATCAACAGAAAGGCCCTCATGGGAAAATGACCGTCAAACAGCTGGCTGCCCAAAATCGTGGCTTGCAGAGTGTAGAAGTCACAGACCAGAACATCGGCTCATTCAAGAAAATTGCCCGGAAATATGGTATCGACTTTGCGCCCTACAAAGCCAAGGGTCAGGATCGCTACCTTGTCTTTTTCAAGGCGCAGGACGCAGATGCCATGACCGCCGCCTTCAAGGAATACACGGTGAAAACCGTAAAACAGCACAGCCGCCCCTCTGTTCTGGCCAAGCTGGCACAATTCAAGGAGCTGATGCAGTCCATGGGTGTCAACCGGGAGAAGAAAAAGGAGTTGGAACGTTGAGGAAGAAAAACTGGAAAAAGCTTCTGATCCCCAATATCCCGTACTTCTTTATCGCCCTGTTTGCGACCAAGATTGGGCAGGCTATCCGGCTGGCTCCCGGTGTGGATTTCAGTGGGAAAGCGCTGCACATAATGGAGGGCATCCGGGATGCCTTTGCGTCCCCCGTGCCCAGCTTCCACCCGGCTGACCTGTGTATCGGATTTTGCATTGCCGCCGCTATGCGGCTGGCCGTGTATATCAAGGGCAGGAACGCCAAGAAATTCCGGCACAATCGGGAATACGGCTCCGCCCGGTGGGGAACCGCCGACGACATTGCCCCCTACGTCGATCCGGCTTTTGAGAATAACATCATTCTCACCCAGACGGAAAGCCTGACCATGAACAGCCGCCCCGCCGATCCCCGTACCGCACGAAACAAAAACGTGCTGATTATCGGCGGTTCCGGCTCTGGTAAGACGAGGTTTTGGTTGAAACCAAATTTGATGCAATGTACGTCCAAGAAGTACCCCGTTAGCTTTGTTGTCACCGATCCCAACGGTTATAATACACGAGGATAGAGAAAGGTAGCGTTTTATCAACGCAAATTACATACAGAAGGGAGGCAAAACCGTGGCAAAGAAAGAAGAAATCAAAATCACAGCTCTATACGAGCGATTATCCAGAGACGATGAACAGGCTGGCGAATCGAACTCCATCCTAAATCAGAAAAAGTATCTCGAAGAATATGCCCGACAAAAGGGACTGAGAAATATCCGCCATTTCTATGATGATGGTTACTCAGGCACGAATTTTAACCGCCCCGGCTTTACCGCCCTGCTGGAAGAAATCGAAGCCGGACGAGTGGACACTCTGGTGGTAAAAGACCTATCGAGATTTGGTAGAAATTACCTGCAAGTCGGATATTACACCGAGATTGTATTCCCGAAAAAGGGTGTTCGCTTTATCGCTATCAACAACAATGTAGATAGTGCCAATCCAACCGAAAATGACTTCACTCCGTTTTTGAATATCATGAACGAGTGGTACGCCAAAGACACCAGCAACAAAATCAAGGCTGTCTTTAAGTCCAGAATGAAAGAGGGATTAAGGTGTAGCGGTGCTATCCCCTATGGCTACAAGCGTATCAATGGCGATAAGCAGACCCTTGTTGTAGATGAACCGGCTGCCGAGGTTGTGAGAAAGGTGTTCCGTCTTGCCTGTCAAGGTGTGGGTGTTACTGCGATTGCGGAGCGACTAACCGAAGAAAAGGTGCTGATACCCTCTGCATATACGGCAAAGTATTCTCCCGAAAATTGCAGACACAGAACCGTCATAGACCCTTATCGTTGGAACGCTACCACCGTAGGCTATATTCTGGACAGGCAGGAATATCTCGGTCATACCGTGTTGGGCAAATCTATCTGCGAAAACTTCAAAACAAAGCAACGCAGAGCCGCAACGCCGGAAGAACTGATGATATTCCCCGATACCCACGAAGCCATCATTGACCAAGACACATGGGACATTGCCCAGAAGCTCCGTGTCCGTGCAAAGCCGAGAGCCGCAAACGGAACTTATTCCCACCGTTTATCCGGCATGATCTATTGTGCGGATTGTGGTTCACGAATGGGATTTATCAGTCCCGATGCCAAGCAAAGCGAAAAGCACTATGATTCTGATTCTGCTTTTCAATGTGGCAACTATCGAAACAAGAACAATGAATGTGTTTCCCACTTCATTAAAACCTCTGCTCTGGAAGCGGCAATTTTACAGGCAATCAAAGCAGTCAGCCAATATGTCATTGAGAACGAAGCGGAGTTTATTTCCCAGCTCAAGACCGTATGGAATGAGAACAAATCCAAGTCAGCCAACAACGGACAGCAGGAAATTGACGAAGCCAAGAAACGAATGGCTGAACTGGACGCAAAGATACAGAAGCTCTATGACAGTGCTATCAGCGGTCTGTTGCCGGAGCGACAGGCACAGAGAATGATACAGCAGTACGACGAAGAACAGCTTATGCTGGAAAAGCGTGTTGAGGAATTGCAGGGGCAGATACAAGAGGAAGAAGTTGAGAAAATCGACACCAACCGCTTTATCGCCTTAGTCAACAAATACCGAAACTGCGAGGAACTGACGGACACCATGCTCTATGCCTTTATTGACAGAGTGGAAGTCCATGAAGCCACAGGTGGTCGTACCGTTTACCGTCAGCAGAACATCGACATTTATTTCAACTTCATCGGCAACTACTATCCCCCTGTTGAGACTGTTTCCGAAGAAGAACGCATTGCCGCCATTGAAGCCGAGCAGTTACGAAAGAAACAGGAAAAGGCAAAGCGTTCAACCGAAGTACAGAAACAAAAGAGAGCTGAACTGATGAAAGCTGTTGAAGCCGGAGACCCGGAAGCCATAGCCGAATATGAACGCAAACTCGCCTTACAGCGTGAGCGAAACCACCGCAGACAGCAGAAAATCAAGGAAGCCAGAGAAGCCGACCCTGCCTATATCGCCCAAATGGAAGAAAAAGAACGCTTACAGCGTGAAAAACTTCTCGAATCCGAGCGTAAACGGGCAGAACGAGCCAACAGGCAGAAGAAACTTTCCCGAAAGGAGCTGAAAGAAGCCGCCAAGACAGACCCGAAAGCAGCCGAGGAATGGCAAGCCTTAAAGGAAAAAGAAGCCGCAGCCAGACAGCGTAAAAAGGAGCGTGAGGAAGAACGCATGGCGGCAGACCCCGAATATGCCGCTATGATGGCAGAACGCAAGGCTGAGTATACCAGAACAAGGACTGCCAAGCGAAAGGCAGAGCGTGAAGCACTTGTAGAGCTTGCCAAGACCGATGAAGAAGCTGCAAAGAAGCTGGCTGAAATGCGAAAGTATCAGAGTGAAGCTACCGTCAGAAGCTATCAGAAAATGAAAGCAGATGCAGAAGCCGGAGACCCCGATGCAATCAAACGCTATGAAACTACCCTTGCCAAACGCAGGGAGGAATATCACAGAAAGAAAGGTGCTTAATATGGAACTGAACTTTATCAAATGTGGAGACTACTACATCCCCGACATCAAGCTGAAAAATCCGAATATCCGTCTCGGCAAGTGGGGACGGATGCGAAAGGAGTATCTGCGACTGGCTAACCCAGTCCTGTTCTCTGACATGGTGCTGAATGAAACCCTCTATGAGCATTGTGCGGAGATTGAGGAAACCGCCAAGAAGCGTATGGAAATCATCGTGCCACAGCTTGCAAAGGCATACGGCGTGACGGAACAGCTCAAAGCCGAGAACCAAATCGAATGGGTTCGCCAGATGAACGCTTGTGTTGCACAGGCTGAGGAAGCTATCAAGGGCGAGCTGATCTACGCCGATTAAAACTGAATACGAAGTCAAAGAGCCGTTATTGCAGAAGCAGTAGCGGCTCTTGTGTTACATAGGGACTATTCGCAGTCCCTAAATTTATTTTACGGAGGAATCTACTATGAACATGAACATCAACGAAAAGAAAGTCCTGTATGCCTTTGGCTGCCCCGTCCTCAAAGCAACCGTTGAGCGTTTGCGTATGCTGGCTGCTCTCACCCCCGACCCTGCCACCAAAAAGCTGTTCTACACGCTGGCAATCAAGTTGCTTGCTGATCGGACGGACGAGTGGTATCGCTGCTTCTTCTACAACCTCCGCATGGAGATGGAAGGCTACTTCAATGCCCAGCTTATTATGAATCTGGCAGAGGTCAGTACCATCGAAGTAGAGGGTTATGACTACGAAGCAAACGAAGAATAAGGTTTTTCAAAAATACGGTCAAGAGCCGTAAAAATTGAAAAATTGGCGATAGAAACGCTTCGGACGAGGAATGGTTCGCCGGAGCGTTTTCTATCGCAAAATCGGTGTTTTTCTCATTTCAAGAGCCAAGAAAAATCCCCGAAAAATGCCCCTCTTGACCAAACAGA
>ERZ1106976.3070-NODE-3070-length-13772-cov-7.813953_pt1 | contig 13772 bp, 14 predicted proteins | sample MGYA00403687_ERZ1106976 | MGnify/ENA primary metagenome ERZ1106976 (study PRJEB35170, sample SAMEA104062446) | human gut metagenome | biome: human gut; feature: human-associated habitat; material: faeces | place: Denmark | collected 2013-02-22 ... | reverse complement strand
GCATCCTGGCTGTTGATCGGGGATACCGGTACGCCGCTGTCGTCTACCACCGTCAACGTTGTCGCACCGATTATGTACTCTGCTACCTCCGGATAATTGGTAATGACGGACTGAAGTACGCGATATGCCGTATCCGGTGAAGAATCTTTTACACGAATTGTGAACAGATTGGTGTTTTCCATCACGCTCGCCTCAATTTGGGATGTCACTGCTCCCACCTGAAGATCCCGTGCCACAACATCCTTTAATACACCGCTTGTTACGATATAAGGAAAGGTTTTTCCAAGCTGCTGCGCCGTCACATTGTCATAATAGGAATAGCCGACCGCGCGGTTTGATCCGACCACAAATGAGGTGTATGCCTCATACATGGGCTGATACCGCAGCTTTGCCGTCAGAAAGGAGCCGCCTCCCATGAGGATCACAAGAATCAGCACGCCCAAAAAGAATTTTCGGAACGCCTGGAAATATTCTGCCAGAAAGGCGATCAGATCGATTTTCTCCGGTTCCGCCGAATAGGTTTCATACGTTTCTCTGCTCATGCTCTTTGCTCCCTCTTATCGTTCTGCCCTGCTGTAGGTGCCGTATCCATATCCATAACCGTAGCTGTTGCCGATCCGCTCACCGAATCCCGGGTAAACATTTCCAAATACACAGCCGATCACTTTTTCCTCTTTCTGGTTCAATGCATCAATCGCATCGTTGATGTCTCTCGTCAGTACGCCGTCCTGCCGCACGGAAAGAACTGCCGCATCGGCATACTCTGCAAGCTCTTCTGCGTCCGCAGTCATTCCCATCGGCGGCGTATCCAGAATAATGTAGTCCATATTGGTCCGGCATGTCTCCAGAATCCGGTGGAAAATCTCACCGCCGATTGCAAGCGACGGCTCTTCCAGACGATTACGGCAGATTCCGGTATATACGTTGGTATCCTTGTATTTCTCAAAAACGCCGGATGCCGACTCTTTTCCGAGGACAACCTTTCCGAAATCCTTTCCGTCTTTTTCCGGAATCTCAAAGATTTTATGTAACGCCGGCTGTCGGAAATCGCAGTCCAAAAGCAGTACACGGTTCTGCTCTTCTGCAAGGGCAAGCGCCAGATTTGCCGCAAGGGTCGATTTTCCTTCATTTTCCGCCACACTGGTCACCAGCAGCACTTTTCCGCCTTTTCGGTCCAGACGCCCCCGCACACGCGATGCAATACGCTTTAAGGATTCCACATACAGAAAGCTCCGCGCCGGATTGGTAATCAGCATGGAGCTGTTTTTCTTCTTCTTTTCGTGATACACAACGCCCAGCAGGTCCGCATCGATTTTGCGGGTGAATTCTGCCTCATTTTTGACGGTATCCCGCAGAAAGGAAAAGAGTCCGATGAGTGCCGCCATAGCAAGGGCTGTCGCAAGAAATGCGGTCGCGGCATACTTTTTGGTCGGAATCTGGTTCGATGGCACGCCGGAAACCTGCGGCTGCTGCAGTGTCTCCAACACTACATTCGGAATAATATAGTCGGAAATGCTCGTATAATTGTTCAGCACCGACTTTAAGATCCGAAATGCCATTTCCGGTGAATCTGCGGTCACAGACAGCTCCATCAGATTGGATTCCGGCACAATGGAAGCATTCATTTTTGCCGGAAATGAGGACAGGCTAAGCTCCTCCATCACTTTTTTCTTCAAAATCGTATTTTCCAGAATTGCTTCAAATTTCTGTGCCATCTCATATGTGGCCGACAGGCTCGATGCCGCATTGGCATCCACCCCGCGTCCCATAACGGCAAATGTGGTTTTTACCGTATACCGGTCTTTGTGTACGGTCGTCATCACAGTATAGGTTATCATCGCCGCCGAACAGGCAATCAGAAGGATGACCCACCAGTTTTTTGCAATGTCGCACAGGATACTTCGGAGATCCCAGTCTGTTTTGCTGCTCTGCCCGTTTCCTGTTCTGTCGTATTCTCCCATCTGGATCCCCCCTATTCGTTTACACAGACGATCAGGCGGACGGAGCTAGTCTGCCCATCCTCCGCTGTCGCAGTGTATGTCACTTCATAAACACCCGCACTGCCGGTATCGACCGGATTGTCAATGGAAAACTGATTTTCTCCCAGAAGCTCTTCTTCATACGAAGCTGCATGAAGCGCACCGTCTTCTCTCTTTTCATACAGCATCTGATCTACACTCACGCTTTCCAGATATGCCTGCGGATCAAATGGCTGCTGCAGATCCAGATGAATCAGGTAATCGCTCAGGGTAATCTGCGGCTTTCCGTTCTCCTCTGCCGGATCGTAGAGTTCTACTGTCACCGGAAGACTTGTCACATCTCCGGCGCGGTTTGCAACCGAATATGTCACGTGGTACAGTCCCAGTGTACTGCTGATCTCATCCTCGTAAGAAATCCGGATGCGGTCGGTAATCGTTCCGTCCAGGCAGTCCTCCGCGGAAAGTCCCTCTGTCAGATCATCTGCATTCAGGCTGAACCGCAGCGGGCGATCCAGGGAAAAGACCGGTGAGGTGTAATCGTTATACACCAGTTCCCGCTCCGCATGCGTAACGTGGTTATCGGAATCAAAGGCGACGATACTGATTTTCCGCCGCCCTTTTTCCACAAAATTCGAAATATGTTCCACAGCAAGAGAACTCGTCACATCGCCGTCTTTTTTATCGTAAGCAGTTACTCCGGCCAGAAGTTCTGACTCCTCTGCATGGATGCTGGCAGAAATCTCACTGTTGTCCATCGTAATTTCCGGCCCTTTTCCGTCTTTTCCCGTCTGCTGCCGCACCAGACACCCGCCAAAGGCAAGTGTGGAAGCCAGAAACAGAATGAGAACTGCCGCTCTCGTTTTGTGCATATCAAAGATGCTCCTTTCGTTTCTGTAACGCCATTCTTCCTGTTTTCAGAGGAACCAGCGTCTTTTCCGTTTTCGTTCCGGGGACGGTTCATAGAAAATCTGACGGTCCTCCAGGATTCTTCTCGGATTCACTTTCACTAAAAGCTGTGCATACGCTTCTCCATACCGCTCCTCCAGAAACTGCCGGACCGGCCGCATGTCCGTGGTCCGGTAATCAGCTCCGTGGGCATCGCTTGCCACACAGCCCGCAAGGCGGTTTTCCAGTAGAAACCTTGCTGTCCGCTCAGCCTCTTCTCCAAATCTTCCAAACACGCTTCCTTTGTTGATCTGCAAAACCGCGCCCATTTCCCGGAATTCGTATAGAAGCTCCGGTGTATCCTGCACGCAGAAATACCGCTCCGGATGCGCCAGCACCGGGATTTTTCCCATCGCCGGAAATTCCAGCAGCCGCTTTCTGATTCCGTCCGGCGCCATATCAAACGGCACCTCGATCAGATAATAGCGGCTCTCATGGAGCGGTATCAGCTTTCTCTCTCTGATTTTTTCCCCCAGCGGTCCGATGCTCATGATTTCCATACCGCGCACCAGGCTGATGGGAATGTGTTCTCTGTTGATTTCCCTCTCCAGACGGTAAAATTGCTCTTCTAACTGTTCCGATTCGTAGTTGACGTATCCGTCCTCCACGCCTTCGATTCCCGTCTGGTTCGCATGCGGCGTCACCGCGAGGATACGCACCCCGCTTTGTGCCGCCATTTCTGCCATTTCAAGGGAGGTGGACAAATTCGGGGATCCGTCGTCCACTCCCGGCAGAATATGTACATGAAGGTCCGTCATCCCTGTTTTTCTCCTTCGTACTGGTATTCCGGTACCATTTTCTTTACCAGATAACAGATGTCCGGACATTCGTTTTCCGCTTCCTTCGCGAGTTCCTTTATCTGCTCCCGGAATACCTTCTCGTCAAATGCAATCTGTCTGCCGATAAAAATCCGGCTGTTTTCTGTTGTCTGCATGCCCTCTTCATTCATCAGAAGCTCTTCATACAGCTTTTCGCCGGGCCGCAGGCCAATATATTTGATCTTGATTTCTTTTTCCGGCTCATACCCGGAAAGGCGGATCATATTTTTTGCCAGATCTGCGATTCTGACTGGATCTCCCATATTCAAGACAAAGATCTGACCGTTTTTCGCATAGGCGCCTGCCTCAAGTACCAGGCTGACTGCCTCCGGAATCGTCATAAAATATCGAATGATATCCGGATGCGTAACCGTCACCGGACCGCCATGTTCGATCTGACTGCGGAACAGCGGAATGACACTTCCGTTGCTTCCCAGTACATTTCCAAAGCGCACTGCCGCAAACTCTGTCGTGCTGTGTCTTCCGATCAGCTGAATCACCATCTCACAGAGCCGCTTGCTCGCTCCCATGATGTTGGTCGGGTTGACTGCCTTGTCTGTTGATATCAGGATAAACTTCTTTACCTGATAATGGCTCGCTGTGCGCGCCGTTTTTAAGGTTCCAATAACATTGTTTTTAATCGCTTCATTCGGGCTGTCCTCCATCAGCGGCACATGCTTGTGGGCTGCTGCGTGAAAGACGATGTCCGGCCGGTACTTCGAAAAAATTGATTCCAGCCTCCGCTCATCCCGCACAGAACCAATCAGTACGGTCAAATTGAGATCTGGGAACTCCCATTCCAGAGATTTCTGAATCTGGTACGCATTGTTTTCGTAGATGTCAAAAATGATCAGATGCCCGACGTCGTGTCCGGCCAGCTGGCGGCAGATCTCACTTCCGATCGAACCGCCTCCGCCTGTTACCAGGATTGTTTTTCCCTTCACATAGCCCAGGATTGCATCGAGATCCACCCGGATGGGATCTCTTGGCAGCAAATCCTCAATTTTTATTTTCTTTCTGATCTTTTTTTCTTCCTTCATAGCTCCCACTCTCATTCTGTTGCGTTTTTCTCCCGTATTCAGTTATCCTGTTCCTGCAGACAATCTTCCAGTAAATACAGCATTTCAAGTGCTGAACGAAAACCTGCTTTCTGTTTTCCGCAGATCAGAAATCCCTGCAGACTACAGTGCTGTCGGAACTGAATCTGAATACTGACCATACGCTCGGTTCCGGCTGGAAGCGTTGTATCCTGATTGTTCTTCATTTCATCTGTAAATTCCCACTCTTCTTTTTCCCCTTCTGAAAGGCTCCGCATACAGCTTCCCGCATCCGGCATGCCGAGCAGGTCATAAATGCGGTTCATCCGAAGCAGCATTTCTCCGTATCCCTCAAACGGAATGTCATAATGAAGCAGTGGCAGCCGGATCACTCCTTTGGAATGGCTTCCCTTCACTTCCTGAAAGCATAAAAATAATGCTGCATCTGCTGTTGTATGTACTTTTTCTCTGATTGTTTCTACTTCTCTGTTCATATTTCTCTCCATATGATATTTATTCTTTTACGGCAATGTTATATGTAATAATTATTTTTGGAATATTATACCAAATCAATCTCGCATCGTCAATCTTCTCTGCCTCCTTTTCTTTCGATTTTCTTTCGATTTTCTTTTGATTTTCCTGTTTTTTTCTTCTGTTTTTTCTGTCTATCGTTCCTTTTTTTTATCTTTTTTTACTTTTTTCGCCCCTTTCTGCCATACGGTGTCACTTTCTGTCGAACGATTTTAACAGAAGTCCGTCAATTCGGCTTGAATGAGATTCTGTCACTGTGCTAAACTACACTTTGTATTTTTATGATGTTTGCTGTAATGCTCTCCTCCTGCTTTTATTTTGTACCCTATCATGTTTCTTTGCGCCGGACAACCGCTTCGACTTGAACGGCTGCACTTCGACGCAAACGGTATGCTTTCCAGGAGGTGTTTTTCTTGTATTCCAAACTAATTTTTCCACTCGATCCGAACGATTCTGTTCTGCTCGAAATTCCAGTCATTATTTCACAGGGTGTTTCCCAAAAATATCGGTTGGCACTGGACGATCTGATTTACGTTGAGGCCTGCCAGCACCGACTGATTCTCCACACCATTCAGGGAGATTTTACAACCCGCTGCACATTTGCCGACCTGACGGTCTGCCTTGCACCAAGCAACCTCTTTTCCCACGGCGGAAAAGGTCTGCTGATCAACTTTGCCCACGTTTCCCTTGTACAAGTATCCGGCGAAGTTTTGCTGAAAAACGGGCAGATCATTTTCTGCAGCCGCCGGCGGAGGCGTGAGACCCGGGAAGCCTTCCTGGTCTACGCCGGAGCAGGAAAGTTTTCTCACGAAACGATATAATAAAGGATCCTGCCCGGAGAGCTTTTTAAATCTACAGAAAAATTCAACGAAGTTTCCTGTAGATGTCAAAGCGGATATTCGCAATCCGCTTCGCTACTTGCTCATAACCGAATAGCTGCTTCGCAGCTTATCAGGAGTGGCTTGTACCACTCCTGATACAAGCAAGTCCCCACCCACTGCTTATTGCTTTTCGCAATGGAAGCAGGGGACTTACTTGATTCGGTTAAAAAACAGGAGGGGCTGCCGCACGAAGAAAACTTTCTACAAAATCCATTTTTTGTAGTGTTTTCGTTTCGTGCGACAGCCTCTCCTGTTTTTATAACGTTTTCGCTTAGAGGCAGCCGAATGAGAACAAAACAGACCGCAAAGTGGGGCTTACAGATTGCGGAAATAATTTTTCAGACACGCTCTAAATCGTGTCTGCAAGCTCCATTCGAGCTGCAAATTGTGTATAGAAATCTGTATTTCCGTCATACGGAAGCAGATAAAACAGCTTCAGAATGTTCATGCTGATCTGCTGCCGGAATGCATCGTCCTCGCTTTCGCGCGCCGCATTCTGTTTTTCCTTCAGATAATAATGCCATTTTGTCGTAAAGGCTTCGTATTTCCCAAGCTCCGGCGTATCGAGCCAGCGGCGGACCTTGACCTTTGTCTTGTTCTCCTTCGGACATTCGTTCACCTGAAGGAAATAAGAAAATGTTCCATCCTCATACAGCCGTCCCAGTGGAAACATCCGACAGAAGCCCGGGCGCGCATCGTGGATGCTGCAGCGGCCTTCTTCATTTAAAAAGCTGCACCGGTCTGACTGCTCTGTCATCTTCAGATGTGGCAGAATAACACCGTCCACGACACGAAGCGCCACGTTCCCAGCCAGCAAAATCTCTTCCATCGTCTTTCCCAGCTTTTTCTCCAGACGGTAGACATCCATCGGGTCGAGTACAATCGAATCTCCCATCCCATGACAGCAGGCGGAGCATCCGCGGCAGTCGTCGCAGCCCACTTTTACAAGATCATTGGCTCCGTATCGTTTTCCATCTGAAATTTTATCTATCTCTACGTTTCGTTCCATTTTTTCTTCCTATCTTTTCTTTTGATCTTTGCTTTTGATCTTCATTTTTGATCTTTGCTTTCGGTCTTTTCTCCCGATCTTTATTTCTTCCTCACATTTCTACTCCCACAACATGCAGTACCTCGTCCTTTACCTGGAATTTGATTTCCATTCCCGCAAAGGAAAGTCCGTAGACGCGTTCTTCGCTGTTCTGATACGATGGACGCGGATCCTGCTCCAGCACTTTTTTCAGCGCCGCACGGTGATCTGTCGGAACCTTTTCCAACAGCTCGTCCGGAATCTCAACCGGAATAAAGTATTCCTTCGTCTTTTCCGTAAAGCTGCCAAGCGCCTCCACGTGACTGTCTACATGCGGCAGATACGGTTTGATGTCCAGAATCGGTGTGCCGTCCATCAGATCTGCCCCCGTAAGGTGCAATACCGGGCCAAGCAACGGGTGCTGCTCCACATATTCCAGCTTTACCGAAGAAAGACCGATCGGATTCGGGCGGAACGGCGAACGCGTAGCAAATACGCCGACCCGTTTATTTCCGCCAAGCCGCGGCGGCCGCACCATCGGAGACCAGGTATCCCGCACGGCTTCCGAAAACTCCCAGATCAGCCAGAGATGGGAATATTCTTCCAGCCCACGCAGTGCATTTGCATCGCGGAACTCCGGTTCAAAAACGATCGTACTCTTTAGTTCTTCGATCAGTCCGCTCTGCCTCGGAATCCCGAATTTTTCCGGGAAATCCGTGTGGATTCGGGCGATCACCTTCATTGCAATTTCTTCTGCCACGTTTCTTACTCCTTTTCTTTCCTGCATCTTCTCTTCTATTTCGCATGGCTCTGAATCGTTACCATATGTTTTATCTTAACATTTTGTTTTTGAAAAGTCCACCATGCGCATTCCCCTTCGCCGACTCCCCTGCGGATACCACACGTTACGGATCACGCAGAGCCTGCCAGACGGTAACTTATACTCCAAGCTCCCGCATGCTTTTCAGCAGCTCCTCGATCTGTTCTGCTATTTCCTTTACTTTCTCTTCCAGTCCGATCAGTTCCCCGCGGTACATCTGTTTTTTCTCCGTCACTTCCAGAGCATGTACCGTCTGAACCAGAAATATTCCCGCCTTGGACTGAAGCTCTTCCGGCAGATGTGTCTCTTTCAGACGGTTTCGAAAGCTTTCCAGATCCTGTCCTGCCGCCCTCAAATACTGATTCATATGAAGCCCCGTGTGGCGCATCCTTGCACGACCCTCACTTCGCACACTGTCATACGTTTTCTGGCTTTTGGCTGCATACAGTGTCATCTGTACATACATCAGGCTGGTCAGTGCCTTTTCTCCTGTCATTGCAGTTTCATACAATTCTTTTTTTACTCTTTGGCTGCTCATACATTCCTCTCTCTCCGCCACGCTTCTTTCGCTGGCAACGGATGGCAGTTCATGTTTGGTATTCAGGAGTCGAAGGATAAAAAAAAAGACTCCTATCATGACATCTGCCACAATAAAAGTCTTGCGTTCTCATTTGATACGGATGTTTCTCAACATCGGCTGACGGTTTCAAACCCGCACGGGATGCTTTTGTTTCAAATCCCGCGGCGTTTCGCTACTCCCTTTTATTTGTTGAGATGAATCTTAGCACACTTATTGCTAAATTGCAAGCATATTTTTTGCATATCATGCATGATTTCATGCATCCTATTATTTTTGACGGTGTTTCTTCCTATATAAATGTAATGCCGGAAAGCATACGGTTCCCACTATTAAAATAAGGAAAACCACATCCGCATATAGCTTCACATATTCTGCCGCCTGCTCCCATGCAGCGCCGACCGCTGCGCCGATGCCAACCAGAAGAAGATTCCAGACCGTACTCCCGACTATGGTATATAGAAGAAATCCCGGCATCTTCATCCCTGCCATGCCGGCCGGAACCGAGATGAGACTTCGGATGATCGGAATACATCGGCCGAGCAGCACAGCCCGCTGCCCTTTTTTCTGAAACCAGGCAATGGTCTTCCAGGCATCCTCTGCACGAAACCCCAGAAGCTTCATCGGTCGGCTCTCGAGCAGCTCGGCAAGCCCTTCCGGGCTGACGAGGGTTCCGGCTCCGTACAGCACCAGCGCGCCAAGCAGTGAGCCCGCCGTAGATGCCAGCACAACCCCAGCCGGGTGCAGCCGGGTACACGTTGTCAGAAAACCGCCGAAAGTCAGAATCACCTCGGAGGGAATCGGCGGAAATACATTTTCCACGGCAATCAGGATTAGAATACCAAGATATCCAAAACGGTTGACCATATCCAGAATCACGCTCTGCAAATTTTCTCTTCCTTTTCATTTCCGCCATGGAAACCTCTTCCCCGCGGCTGCCAGATAGCCGGTTTTCCGGTCTTATCGGTTTTCCTGCCGGAAACGCTCTTTTTCTTCTCCTGCATTTTATGCGCCTTTTCCACGGTGCATGAATCCTTTTTGACTACTTCTTTACAATTCCGTCAGATTTTCTTCCTTTTGTTTTCATGTTCTCTTCAGAAAAGCTTTATCCCGTGTACACATTCTGGTCACAATTTTCCCGTATACTAATCTTATCAACAACAAAGGAAGTAAAAAACAACCTCCATTGTTTCTCTATAAATAAACCGGAGACGGCAAAGCATTTCTGGAAGCACGTCTCCAACGCCAACCTTTCTAATAGATAGATTTCTTTTTCATACCGCCGGGGCTTCAACCAAGTCCCGGCCTCTCTCCTTTTGGGGAGATTTTTTTTGTAACGATTCAGATCCATGCGAAATTCCGGAAAAATCGCGAATCATGCTTGCGCGAAGGAGTGCTTTTTCTGAATCGCTTCTATTCCTGCCGCATTTTTTTCTTGCACGTGACTTTTCTCTATAGTAAAATAAAATCAGTTGTTTGTAACTCTTCAGAACCCAATGGGGCAAGAATGATCCGTTTCTTTCAAACAAATACCATGGAAAAAAGGGAGAAAAATATCATGAAAATTGGATTTGACAATGAGAAATACCTGAAAATGCAGTCCGAGCACATCCGCGACCGCATCAACCAGTTCGACAACAAGCTGTATCTGGAATTCGGCGGAAAGCTGTTCGACGATTTCCACGCATCCCGCGTTCTTCCGGGCTTTGCACCTGACGCAAAACTACGCATGCTGATGCAGCTCTCCGATCAGGCCGAGATTGTTATGGCAATTTCCGCATCCGATATTGAGAAAAACAAAATCCGCGGTGACCTCGGCATCACCTATGACAGCGACGTGCTCCGTCTGATCGACGAGTTCCGCGGACGCGGCCTCTATGTCGGAAGCGTTGTCATCACCCAGTACTCCGGCCAGCACAGCGCAGACGCGTTCAAGAAGAGACTGCAGAAGCTCGGCATCCCGGTTTACATTCACTACACGATTCCGGGCTACCCGCATAATGTGCCGCTGATCGTGAGCGATGAGGGATACGGAAAGAACGAGTACATCGAGACAACCCGCCCGCTCGTTGTCGTTACCGCACCGGGACCGGGAAGCGGAAAGATGGCAACCTGCCTTTCCCAGCTTTACCATGAGCACAAACGCGGTGTAAACGCCGGCTATGCAAAATATGAGACCTTCCCGATCTGGAATCTGCCGCTGAAGCACCCGGTCAACCTGGCTTACGAGGCTGCTACCGCCGATCTGAACGATGTCAACATGATCGACCCGTTCCACCTCGAGGCATACGGCGTGACAACCGTCAACTACAACCGTGATGTCGAGATTTTCCCGGTTCTGCGCGCGATCTTCCAGCAGATCTTCGGCGAGAGCCCGTACAAATCCCCGACTGACATGGGTGTCAACATGGCCGGAAACTGTATCATTGATGATGAGGCATGCCGCGAGGCTTCCCGTCAGGAGATCATCCGCCGCTACTACACTGCTGTGGACGGTATCGCAGACGGCTCCCGCTCCGAGACTGAGGCTTACAAAATCGAGCTTCTGATGAAACAGGAAAACATCGTTGCCGCAGACCGCACCACCGTTTCCCCGGCTCTCGTCCGTGCCGAGGCGACCGGCGCACCGGCTGCTGCCATGGAACTGCCGGACGGACGCGTCATCACCGGAAAGACCGGCGATCTGCTTGGATCGAGTGCAGCGCTTCTACTGAATGCGTTAAAAGAACTCTCCGGCATCGACCATGACGTACATGTTCTCTCACCGGAATCCATCGCTCCGATCCAGACCCTGAAAACCAAATACCTCGGAAGCAAGAACCCGCGTCTTCATACCGACGAGGTTCTGATTGCGCTGTCTGCTACTGCTGCACAGAGCGAGGATGCACAGAAAGCACTCTCCTGCCTGCCGCAGTTAAAGGGCTGCCAGGTGCACTCCAGCGTTATGCTCTCAGATGTGGACCGCAAAATGTTCCAGCGTCTGGGATGCGATCTGACCTGTGAGCCGAAATTTCAGTAAATAATTTTTATATCTTGGACATAAAAAATCCAGGGCATACGGTACTTTCCGTACCTGCCCTGGATTTTTTCTTTTCCGGCTTTTGTTTATAAATTTTCTTTTCCGAATCCCATTGGCAACAGCTCCTCGAGTGTCATTTCTTTCCAGGAACCGTCGCCCTTGCAGAGAAGGACGAGAAATTCGTTCGGATCAACGAATTCCCGCAGGACCTGGCGGCAGACACCGCACGGTGTGCAGAAATCCTCCGGCTCTGCCTCTCCAGGGCCGCCGCAGACGGCGATCGCGTCAAATTCCGTTATGCCCTCGGATACGGCTTTGAAGACCGCGGTGCGCTCCGCGCAGCTTGTCGGTGTATACGCCGCATTTTCAATGTTGCAACCGGTATAAATCGCTCCATTCTTTGCCAGAACCGCCGCGCCTACGCGGAATTTCGAATACGGCACATACGCAAATTTCCGCGCTGCCAGAGCCTGTTTTACCAGCTCCCGTTTTATTTCTGTACTGATTTCCTGTTTCATATCCAGCATCCCCTTTCCAGTATCCCCCTATTTTTTCTTTCTTATTTCTGATCTTCCCGGATCAGAATCCGCAGCGCCTCAATCGCTACCTGAATCGCACCTTCCGTATCGTGCGTAATGTGGTTCTCCATACCGCGTTTCACTCTCTCCTGATTTCCCATCACAAGAAAATCCGATCCGGCACGGACGCCGCGGGCACTTGCCACGATAAAGAGTGCCGCCGATTCCATCTCTGACGCTTTGCATCCAAGCTTCATCCATGCATCCCATTTTTTCAGCAGCTCATCGCCGACCGGCATCTGCTCCGGGTCGTGCTGGCCGTAGAAGGAATCCTTGCACTGTACCACGCCCGCATGCCATTTTTTCCCAAGATTCTTTGCCGCCTGCACCAGCGCATTCGTCACGGTAAGGTCTGCGACTGCCGGGAACTCGATCGGTGCGTATTCCTTTGACGTTCCCTCCGCACGGATCGCTCCCGTTGCCACCACGATATCGCCGCCCTCTACATCGAGTGCCATACCGCCGCATGTTCCGACGCGGATAAACGTATCGGCGCCGCACTGGATCAGCTCTTCCATCGCGATGGAAGCCGACGGACCGCCGATGCCGGTAGATGTAACGGAAACCTTTACACCGTCCAAAGCACCCGTATAAGTCACAAATTCCCGGCTGTCTGCGACGAGCACCGGGTTCTCAAAGTAAGCTGCAATTTTTTTACACCGTTTGGGATCTCCCGGCAGAATCACGTACCGTCCCACATCGCCTTTTCGGATCTGCAGATGATACTGCAGCCCTTCTTCTCCTGAATAATTCTGCATATGCAAAAACCTCCTTAAAATAATATAGTTAATTACATCTAATCATAGACAAATGTGTTTAGCTCGCATTCTCAAACCAATAGATTTTTGAATAGTTCCATAGTAATTTGCACTTTCTCGCATTAACTTTTTTACAATGTTTTGTTTGGCTTTGAAAATTAATCGCTTTTTGGTCCGGGTATAGTGCTGTTACATATCCTCTGTGAGTTTCACCATTTTTGAATGTATATTCAACCAAATCCCTATGATGAATTCCTAAAACATGGTCGGTTTTAGCTTTGCTTTGTCTGCGCATAGGTTTTATTGCCCATTCTTTTATATCACAGGTATCAGGCTGCAAGTCCGTAATGCAGACAGCATCATTGGTGTGTGATTTCTCAATATTCCAGTCAATGCGTTTGTTGGCTGTATCCCCACCACTCGTCAGATATAATACTCCCAAACCTGACAATTGTTTTCTAAGCCACATCTTACCAATCATTACATGTTGTGCATAATTCAGGTTTTTATTGTCAGACGATTTTAACAGGGAAAAATATCGATCCATATATAATTCTTCCTGGCCTTCGGTTTTCTGATGGCAGCTTTCACATAATGTAATCAGATTGTCTAACGTATTAGAACCATTTCGTCTTCTTGGCTTAATATGGTGAACCTCTAATCTACAATTAGATTTTCCGCATTCCATACACTTACCGCCATCTCTTAGAATCGTTGCTTTACGGATATTTTCGTCCAGTCTGTTGGATTTTTGATATTGCCAGCTATAAGACTTATACCCATCTGTTAATACCCGGATATC
>ERZ1106976.3068-NODE-3068-length-13790-cov-9.252348_pt1 | contig 13790 bp, 7 predicted proteins | sample MGYA00403687_ERZ1106976 | MGnify/ENA primary metagenome ERZ1106976 (study PRJEB35170, sample SAMEA104062446) | human gut metagenome | biome: human gut; feature: human-associated habitat; material: faeces | place: Denmark | collected 2013-02-22 ... | reverse complement strand
CAGAAGCCACAGGGTCAACGACAAGCGTTTGTTTGTCGGTTGCTAATCGGTTATATCCATAGGGAATTGAACCGCTACAACGCTTTCCGTCTTTCATACGGGCGTCAAACACAGCCTTGATTTTATTGCTTGTGTCTTTTGCGTACCATTCGTTCATTATATTCAAAAATGGGGCAAAGTCATTGTCAGAAGCATTATTGCTGTCGATACTGTTATTTATCGCAAGGAAACGGACATCTTTCTGTGGGAACAGAACTTCCGTATAAAAACCGACTTGCAGATAGTTTCGCCCTAATCGGCTCATATCCTTAACAATAATCGTTGCGACATTTCCTGCTTCTACTTCCTTAATCAACTCCTGAAAACTCGGACGATTGAAATTTACACCCGAAAAACCATCGTCAGTAAAATGACGGATATTCGTAAAACCATTTCTTCGGGCGTAATCTTCCAAGTATTGCTTTTGATTGGTGATTGAATTTGACTCACCATTAAGATCATCATCTCTCGACAAACGCTCATAGAGTGCTGTAATCTTTGAACTCCTTGACATTCTCTTATCCTCCTTTCCTTATGTAATCCGATTTAGCATTACAGGGATTACTCCCTCTGCTAATAGGAGAAAATAGGGGTACAAAGCGGAACTGTTTTTCAAGAAAATCAAAATATTTTTTTGAAGTTCCAAGACCGATTTTGATAGCCTATTTTCAATTTAGAAACGCATTATTTATCGTCCTACTAAAGTATAGCCCTCCGGTGCAAGCTCCATTGCCGTAATGGTTTCACCGAATGTGGAAGCCCATGCGTCAAAGTGCTGCAAACCGTGGGAGCACAGCGCGTCATATTGAAGATACCGCTGCATGGTATACATTTCGGTCATTGAGTTTGATATCGGCGTACCCGTTGCAAACACAATGCCGCGGTTTCCCGTAAGCTCGTCCATATACCGGCATTTCATAAAGAGGTCGGAGGATTTCAGCGCCTCAGTCTGCGAAAGACCGGCTACATTACGCATCTTTGTATAAAGAAACAGGTTTTTGAAGCTGTGCGCTTCGTCTACAAACAGCCGGTCAACGCCCAACTCCTCAAACGTAACAACATCATCCTTGCGGGTTTGGTCGTTTAGCTTATCAAGCTTCAGCTTTATGGAGCGTCTGCTCTTTTCCATCTGCTTTATGGTGAAGCGCTCTGCGTTTTCCCGCTTTGCTTCCGAAATGCCGTCTATTATTTCATCAAGCTGCGTCTGCAATATCGCCCGCTGCCGCTCCAAACTCATGGGAATCTTTTCAAACTGAGAGTGTCCTATGATGACGGCATCGTAATCGCCTGTGGCAATACGGAAACAGAACTTTTTGCGGTTTCTCGTTTCAAAGTCCTTCTTTGTTGCAACAAGGATATTGGCAGAAGGATATAGCTGCAAAAACTCCGCTGCCCACTGTTCGGTCAGGTGATTTGGAACCACGAACAGGCTCTTTTGACAGAGCCCAAGCCGTTTACTCTCCATAGCGGCAGCAACCATCTCGAAGGTCTTGCCGCCACCTACTACGTGCGCAAGCAGCGTGTTACCGCCGTACAGGATGCGCGCGACGGCGTTTACCTGATGCTGTCTCAGTGTGATTTCGGGGTTCATGCCGACAAACCTGATATGGCTTCCGTCATATTCGCGAGGACGTATGCTGTTGAACCTGGTGTTGTAGAGCGTGGTCAGTCTGTCACGACGGTCAGGATCTTTCCATATCCAGTCGCGGAACGCGTCCTTTATGAGCTGCTGCTTTTGCTGCGCAAGTACGGTTTCATTTCTGTTCAGTACGCGCTTCTCGCCGCTGCTTTCATCATACACAGTGTCGAATATGCGGACGTCCTTCAGATTCAGCGTTTCCTCAATTATCTTGTATGCATTGATGCGCTTTGTGCCATAGGTAACGTTTGCTGTAACGTTGCCGTAGTCGCCGGTTTTGCTTGAAATTCTCCATTGAGCGGTAAGCTGGGAATAATGCACCTTTATTTTGCTGCTTGCGTAATAGGCCGGCTTTAGCAGCTCAATTACAAAACGCTGAATATCCTCCGGCGGAATCCATGTTGCACCAAGCCGAACATCGATTTCGGAAGCCGTCAGATTATTTGGCTGTACCTTCTCCAAGGCTTCCGTGTTAGCCGCATATTTAGGGTTGTCTATCTCCTTTAACAATCGAAGCTTCCACCTGACATCGCCGGAAAGATATTCGTCCGCAGTTTCATATTGCTCGGAAGATGGGTTGAAGAATATTATGCCTGCCAAGTCCTCTGTAAGCTGTTCTTCGGTTTTGCCCGTAAGCTTTCCCATATACTGCAAATCGACCTTTGCTTTTTCGGAAAGTGATACGGCGAGTGCGTCCGCTGCTGTATCGCAGGAGGTTACGGGTTCCTGCTGCCGTATGGTGCGCTTTGAGAACATATCAGCCTTGCGCACCAATGCGCCGTTTTCATCAAGAACCTCAAGAGAGCAGAGCAGGCAATAAGAACTGTCATCAGAGAACGCAGTATTGTTGGCGCGGCTGTTCAGCAGGCCGTATTGCGAGGTAAAATCATCGTAAAGCCGGTTTAAGGTCTGCTGTTCCTGCCTGATTAAATCATCCGAATAGCCTTCCAGCTGATATTCAATCAGCTTTCGTGTACAGTCGCGGATTTTGACCATGCCTTTAATGCGGTTCTCTGCGGTAACGGACAGCTCAACCTTATGCATTACGGAGTTTTCACGGTAATAGATATCCCCGTCAACCACGGCAAAGCTGAAATTGCGCACATTCGGGTCGGCAGGGATACTTTCGCCTATGTTTTCTTCGGTTTCTTCAAACTGCTCCGGTTCGGTGATTTTCGCATGGATATTGGTTATCGCGTCAGATAGCTGCATTGGCAATGCAGCGCCTGCAATGGGCTTTACCGTAACGGCTTGCTTACCGTACTGTGTGCTTTCTTCGCTGAGTTCGCCCAGTATCATGCCGGGGTTATTCACAAAGTATTGGTTTATGGTAAATCCGCTGTCGGTTTTGCCGAGGTGTATCCAACCGGGTTCAATCTCTATAGGGCGGTCACGCTTTTGCAGGAACAGTATATCCGCAACAACGCCCGTGCCCGCATTGGCAAGGAAGGCATTATTCGGCAGGCGAACCGCGCCGAGAAGGTCTGCACGCTGTGCAATGTATTTGCGTACGGAGGGGTTCTTTTTATCCATTGTGCCGGAGGAGGTGACAAATGCAATTATGCCGCCGGGACGGACTTTATCCAAAGTCTTGGCGATGAAATAATCATGTATGAGGAAGTGGTTCTTATCGTATCGCTTATCCGCAACGCCGTAATCGCCAAAGGGTACGTTACCTATGGCAACATCGAAGAAGCTATCGGGTAATGCGGTTCCTTCATATCCCTGTATGGTGATATTTGCATTTTGATAAAGCTGCTTCGCAATGCGCCCCGTAATGCTGTCCAACTCTACGCCGTATAGCTTGCTGCCGGCCATGCATTCGGGGAGCAGGCCGAAGAAGTTGCCTATGCCGCAGGAGGGTTCAAGGATATTGCCTGTGCGGAAGCCCATATTCTCAATTGCTTTGTATATTGCTTTAATGACTATTGGGCTTGTGTAGTGAGCGTTAAGCACGGAAGCCCGCGCGGCTTCGTATTCTTCTTCGGTCAGTAAATCCTTTAGCTCGGTATATTCGGAACTCCAGTTTTCTTTGGCTTCATCGAAGGCATCCGCGCATCCGCCCCAACCCACATATCGGGACAGGACTTCCTGCTCATCCGCTGTTGCAAGCCGCTGTTCGGACTCAATGGCTTTCAGCGTTCGAATAGCGTCTATATTCATGCGGAACTTTGCTTTCGGGCCACCGTGACCGAGCGCATCGTCCGTAATGCGGAAATTGATTTTCTCAGCGGGTTTTACGGGTTCATGCTCTTCAGCACGAATCGTTTGGATAACCACATCATATGGTAGGTGGTTTTCCTCTGCGGAAATGACTTCAACTGTTTTGGTTACCGGCCCGGGCTGCGGCTCTGCTTCCTGTGCCTCTGCAATCAGGTGGTCGTTTACGGGACTTTCCCTAAGTCTTTGTTCAAACACATCGCGGGGCATATCCTCGGAAAGCAAGGGAAATTTCGGGTCAGATAAGCTGACTGTAGTTTCATCGTAGCCGAGGATGGTATATGTGGTCATGCCAAGCTGCACGGTATCTCCGAGCGAGAACGCATATCTGGCATCCTTTCTGTGTTCGTCCATGGATGCCGCTGCTGCCTGAAGCGCGCTCCTTGCCGCCGCTTCTTCCTCCAGCTGCAAGCGCCGCTCTGCCTCTTGTGCCTCGTATTCCGGCAGATACGCCTTTTCATCTTCAGTCAGGTATCTGTCAATGGCAATCAGCTCACGGAGCCTTCGCGCTACGGCTTTCCAAGTTATGGTGTGCTTTTCTTTGTGGTTATGATTGGAGAAGTGAAGCCCCTTGCCGTCATGGTCTACAAAACCACTTTCCCCATTCAGATAGGTGTGCGAATGACCGCCAATGCCGTATTCCTTTTTGAGAAATGCTATCACTGCCTCTGAGGAAGGCATATCCTCAAAGAACTTATAGATGCGAAACTTTCCCTGAGCAAATCCGCTTCCATGTCTGCAAAGTTCGTTATCGAGATCTGCTTGTGAAACAGAAAAAGCGGAAAGCTTTTGTGCTTCCGCTTCTTCGATGCGCTGTAACTGTTCCTCTAAGGTTGGGAACAGACTATATTCGGTTATGCGTAAATCAGGTCGTTCAGTACCGTCTCCTCGGCTCTCTGCCGAATGCTGTTCATTCGCTGAATCCAGAGCATCTGATTCTCGGCTTTCATCTTCTCGGTCACGTTCTCGGTCTGTGCCATCTGCGCCATCGTCTGTTCGACCTGTTCCCGCGCCGTCCTGTCGATCTCCAACAGATGCTCCGTCAGCTTGTTCTGAAGCAGCAGGGAGTTGTAAGTCCCGCTCCGATGCTCCTTGAGAAACGTCTTCCGCATTCTGCCGTATTTGCCGATCATCCCCGCCGGCTGATCGTCCATTTTGATATCGGGAATCAGGTAGTCCCCGTTCTGCCTGTAACTGAGTTCCATTTTCATCGCTCCTTTCGCTGTTTCTGCCTTCATTCTGCAATACCGGCTCTACGTTTGCAAGTGTGCCGCGCTCCTGCCGTTCCATGCTTCTGACGCTGCGCTCGATCTGCCGCAGGATCATCTCCGAAATGTCGCTGGTCGCCGTGCCAAGTTGGACTATGGTATCCGGCGAATTGAACAGCCTTATGCTCTCGTATTCATCGCCGTGAAATATAGCGGCGGGGTCGATGCCCATGCGCACCCAGACCGTATGGGAAACGCTGGTCATGAGCTGAAGCACAAAGGTCGAGCTTATCTCGTCATCGCTTATATCCGCGAGTGCGCTGTTGTCCGCCGCTTTGAGAAGCTCCTCGTAATAATCGCGGTAGTTGTCCGATATGGCGTTGATGGATATGCCCAGTACGGTGGCAGCGATATCGGCGTTCTCCACGCCCGTGTCCCCGAAATGGTTTTGCAGCTCCTCAATGATCTGCGCCGTGTATTGGGATTTTGTCTGCCAGAGCCGAAACGGGATATTGTAACGTGTGTTGGTGTCGGACACATCGAATACATACCGCAGAGCGGGCTTGTGCCCGCTGTCGTCGATGAGCGCGATGCCCTTTGCGCCCCTGTTCACCCAACGTCTGAATCTGCTGTTCCAAAGCTCGATGGGAGCACAGGCTTTTGCATCCGGTCTCTGCGTATGAATCAAGACCTGTTCATGGAACGGGTACTTATAAAGCCATGCGGCGGAATCGAGAAAGCGTTTCCAGTTGTCAACGGATTGCGTAAGCCGCTCCGTTGTCTGACGCGCAAGCTCGGATATGTTTTGCAGTTTTGTTGCCACAGTTGCACCTCCTTATCTCCCCGGCTCGTCGCGTTTCTTTGCGCACTGCGGCTGTATGCGTTTCGAAACGTATTCTATCCCGCCCTTTATCCTGCTCCGATAATCCGCATATGCCGCTTCCTTTGAATTCATATAATGCCCCCAGAAGAAATGATCGGGGGCAGCTGCACGATACTGCCATGTGACATACGGGGCTGGCACAGTATCGCTATGCCCAAGCGCAAAGCCCTGTTCGCCTACGGTAAAACTTTCAATGATGGTATATCCAGCGTTTTTCAGTTCTTCTGTCATATTCGCTTTCTCCTTCTCGGTGTTTTGTATAGCAAAAGAGCGCATGATCTCTCACGCGCTTCTGTGATCTCATAGTTATGGTGTCTGTCCTTATTCTGTTTTGCTAATGATTTCAGTTTTTTCTGCGCTGCCTGCAATGGCGAGATGCAACTGTTACATGGCAAACAGGTTAAGCCGATATTCATGGGCAGGAGGGCGTTTTCCGCCCTCCTGCGTGTTTTTGCTAGTTCTTATTTATTCTTTCTCCGCACATACAAAACTACTGCGCCGCCGAGCAGCAGCACCGCGCCAGCGATCATGGCGGGGATTTCCCACCAGTCGTTATCCAGCCCCAGCTTGACGCTTTTGCTGTTTGGCACTTTGATTACCATGGGCGACAGCGCCGAGGTTTCTTTCGTGATTTCCGCTTTACGGGCGGTGACAGGGAAGTAGCCTGCCGGAACAACGGATTCTTCTATCCATACAGCCCCAAGCGGCATGCCAAGGATTATAACCTCGCCGTTGTTATCGACCATAAGGACTGTGTCCTTGCCGTCCTTATCGAAGATGTACTTGCCGTCAGCCTGCTTTGTGAATGTCAGCGTTGCGAAACCAAGGCCGTCTTTGACCTTAATGCTGAATCCTGCGCCGGTAAGCGGCTTATTCGTATCCGCGTCAAGCTTTATGAGCTTTATTGCGGTGGGGCAGTTGTTTATGGTTAGATTAAGGGGCTTACTCATGCCGTGTGCAGAGGTCAATTCAAAGGAAATGCTGTCCTCTGCAATGTAACCTGCGGGTACGCTTTCCACAAGCGAGTATTTGCCTGCCTTCAGATAGCGGAACTCGGCACAGCCGTTATTATCTACGCTAAAGGTTTCTTCGCCGTCCTCCGTCGCAATGCGATAGCCCTTATCGGTCAGTTTTGTTTTTACAATGTTGCCTTCGCTGTCCTTCAGGGTGAATGAAATACCTGCCATGGGCTTGCCGGTGTAGGCATCAACCTTTTTGATGGTCAGCACGATGGGCTCATCGGTAAAGGCGGTGGTTCCCATCACCTTGCCGTATGCATCGATTTCAAAAGAGAATGTATTGACATTCAGAGCGTAGCCGTCCGGCGATATGGTTTCCTTGAACATGTATGTTCCGGCGGGAAGCTCCCTGATTGTTATTTTGCCGTCCTTATCGGTAACGCCTTTGTAAAACAACTTCCCGTCTTTGCCGTAAACCTCAACAGTCGCGCCTGGTACGGGCTTTTCGGTTGTTAAGTCAGCCTTTGTAAGCGTTACTTCGTTGGGCTTGTTCGTAAGCTCAAATACGGCGGTTTCTTTATCCTCTGAAGTAATGGTAACGGTTTTGATTTCATCCGAAAGTATGAATCCCGGGGGAGGAGTAATCTCCTTTATTTTGTATTCTCCCGTTGGCAAGTCGTTGGTTTCGGCATATCCTTTGGTATCGGTGGTAATGGTGTCAACCAGCTTGCCGGAAGCCTCGCGCACTTCAAATACCGCGCCCGCAAGACCTCTTTCGTTATCTTCGGCGTCCAACTTATATACGCCGATTTTTCCCTTGAACATTTCGTTGAGAATTGGCTCGCTTACATATTGGGTATTAAGTTCGCTGTCAATAATCAGAGGCAGCTTGTCCGTAAGCATCTTTATATCGCTGTCCGGCGTTGCCAATTCCTTCAGGTAATATTTGCCATAGGGAAGCTTTACCGTGCTTTGGGCTATGCCCTGTTCGTCCGTAGTCAGTACCTCAAGCAGAACATCTGCCGGTATATCTCCGGCATCTTCGGCGGTGTACAGACCGAACACATAGTCGTTGCCTAATACTTTTTCAAAGCTGATTTTATCGGCATTGAACTTTTCTGTATACTTCAGCAGCTTTACGCCGCCCGTGCGCAGCTTGTTTTCGGCTTTTATTGTCCCTGTGACGACGGCTATATTCTGGTCCTTGAAGGTCAGCGTTACTTCGTGAACAGTATCGTCTATCACGTATCCGTCAGGAGCGCTCTTTTCCTGCACTGTATAGCTGCCAAGGGGCAGCGCCTCGGTTTCCGCAATGCCGTTCTTGTCCGTGGTTATGGTAGCAACTATATTGCCGGCGCTGTCATTTACCTCGTATACAACGCCGGCAAGGCCCTTGTTTTTGTATATGGGCGTTGCGGCGCTGCCGTATTCCGTTTCAACGGCCTCTCCGGCGGTCAGCACGTCGCCCGTTTTCTCAATGCGGATTTTGCCCATGGCTTCGGAATTGCTGAACGATACTTTCGTAGTTCCACCATCGGTTATCTCAAGGCTTTTTATCTCCGCGCTCAGAACATAGGGCTTTATTGTGGAAAGCTCTTTTATGTACACGGTACCTACCGGAAGATCTCCTGATATGGCTGTTCCGTCGCTGTCGGTAGTAAGCTCCGCAAGCTTGTTCTTGCAGTCGGCATCGCTGTATACGCCGAACACTACACCCGCAAGCGGTATATTGTCCCTGCCGGTTTTCACAAGCTGTACTTTGCCGTACTTAGGGGCTTCGGGTGCGCCAACGGAAAGCTGTGCCGTTGCAACGACCTGTGCGGTGGTGGCGCAGAGGAATACCTTTTGCAGGCTGCCGTTTGCAGGAACGTAAGCTGTAATGTTATCTATGCTGCGGGTGTCCATACCCTCGGCAGATATGTTGAAACTCTGCCCTGCCGCCGATGCTGGGAGCGTAATGGTGAGCGTTTCGCTTCTGCCGCCGGTATAGCCCGAAACTCTGCTGCCTGACGGCAAACGGGAAGTATCGAGGGTGTAGCCGCTGTTGATGTTTGTAAGGAGCACCGAAGTTTGTCCGACGTAACCGTTTCCGCTTGCGGTAAGCTGCACGGTGGAAGGGGAGAAGTCTACGCCGTGGGGCAAGTCCTGCCTTGCGCGGGCTTTTGCAAGCAGCTCATCGGCATATTCAAGCACATGCTCATATCCGCTCTTGGCCCTTATTGCGTTGGGGTTGGAACGGCGATTGGTAAAGTCATACGAATAACCTTCGCCTTGTTCCGAAAGCCAGAAGCGCAGGGCGTTTGCTGTTGCCTGCCGTGCTTCGTCATCCGTGAAGCCGGAGGGTTTATTGTTGGGATAGCCATACATGAGTATGGAGTTTATACCGGCAAGCGTACTCCCCGAAAAGACGGAGGATGGGGAAGTTTCGGTATATGTCTGGCCATGCGGGTTCCCTGCGGAATGCTCCACGCAGTAGACTACTTCGCCTGTCTGTTCAATCCAATGGCGGGGCGTATTCAGGTCGTGCCATGAACCGTTCGAGTAATACTCAAGGTAGTCAAAGGCGCTGTTGGTTTGGCTCTCGATTGTGACTGTGCTTCCTGCGGCAAGCGCGTGGGCTGACTGGAATATGCCTATCAGGGTCAACAGGCATATTGCCAACGTGATGATTCGTTTGGTTTTCATTTTTACCTCCAGAAATGTTTTTGTGTATAATAAAAAGCGCCCTATGACGCTTGAATTGTTGGTTGTAAATATGCTTTTTCGGGCAGTTGCTTTTCGGGTAGTACTCAGGGTTGGGGGTGCAGGGGGAAGGGAACGAGAAGCAAATGCTGCCGAAGCCATACCGGCAAAAGGGCAGACCTATCCCTTGGCGTATGATTCATGTTTTGAACATAACAAAAGCGCCCATGCTCGTCAGCACGGACGCTTAACGTTCCGTTTCTCTGCTGCGCTCCCGCCTGCGGTAAAGCTCCAGCGCCTTGCATATGATTTCTTCTATCTTTTCGGATGGCGTACCTTTGGGAAAGTATTTATCTATGCGCTCCTTGGGCAGCCTGTATACTTCCCTTTGATTTGGCTTTTCTTCGGAGAGTATGGAGAGTATAACGTCGTCGCTCAGTCTGCCCTCCTGGCTGAACTTCTTGATTTTTATGGCCTGTGCAAGCGATGGGGTGCAATCCTCGCTTTCCATCGCCTCATGCAAAGATGCCTGTTCCTCTTTGGTTAGATATGACAGTTCTACCGCAGGCCGAAAGGCGATTTTGCCATCGTCTACTATTTGAAGCAGGTCTGGTATGAGTTCGGTTAGGCGGATGTAGCGGAATATCTGATTTTTGCTTTCGCCTGCAATGTCAGCTAATTCCTGGCTTGATGGTTTCTCCTGCAAATTATTCCCCACTGGGGAATAATTATTAAGGGTTGGTCGACCTGCTTTTCTTTTCATCGCTTCCAACCTCATTTTATACGAAAACGCCTTCTCACTCGGAAGAAGGCGTTCACGTTGCAGGTTGGAATCCACCATAAAGATAATCGCTTCGTCTCTGTCCATGTTGCGGACAATTACCGGCATTTTATCAATGCCCGCAAGCTCGCATGCCTTCTTGCGCCGGTGCCCGCTTATTAGCTCATATCGCCCGTTCTCCTTCTGACGCGCTACAGCAGGCGATAACACGCCGAACCGCTTTACGCTTTCCGCCATCTCGCGCATAGCGTCGTCTATATCCACATGGAAAGGATGGTTGGGGAAATCGTCTATCTCTGCTATGGGAATATCCTGTATACGCTCCTTGTCCGCTTCGGTGCGGCTTTCCTCTGTGGAGAACAGATCATCGAGCGAGGTCAGCTTTATGCTTCTCTTGCTTTCTGCCATCGCTTAAAACCTCCTTTGTCAATGCTTCGTATGCCGCCGCCGCTTTGCCGTGCGCGTCATGGGAATAGATGCTTTTGCCCTCGGCGCTCGTTTCAGCGGCTTTGATAGCAAGCGGTATCTCCGTTTTGAACACGCGGAGCTTATCCCCGTAATTCTCACGAAGCAAGGACGAAATCTCCTTTGCGAAGTTCGTGCGGTTGTCTACCATCGTGATAAGCGCGCCGTCAATTTTCAAATTGGGATTGATGTTCTTCTTCACGCGGTTAATGGTCTGCAAAAGCTGGCTCATTCCCTTTGCGGGGAGATAGTGGCTTTGCACGGGAATGACGACACTATCCGCAGCCGCAAGCGCATTGACCGTAATCATGCCCAAGCTCGGCATACAGTCAATGAGAACATAATCGTACTTGCCCTTAACCTCTTTCAGATAGTTCCGCAACACGATCTCGCGGCTCATGGTGTTGACAAGCGATACCTCCATAGCGGATAGCTCGATGTTGGCGGGCATGAGGTCAACTCCTTCATCGTGGTGCAAAATGCCTTCGTCGGGGTCGATCTGTTCCTCCATGATAACCTTGCTCATGATGGTGGCGAGGGAAACGGGGAGCTTGTCCGGCTCGTTCCAGCCAAGCGAATCCGTCAAATTACCCTGTGCGTCCGCGTCAACGAGCAATACCTTCTTACCTTGCCGCGCAAGCCCGATACCGAGATTGACGGCTGTTGTCGTTTTTCCCACGCCACCTTTTTGGTTGGCGAGGGCGATTACTTTGGTCATTTTTTCATCCTCCTTATTTGTTATTGTTATGCCATTTTTCAAACTCTACAAAATCATTTATATGCTTTTGCGATTTTTGTCCGATGCGCCAATAATACTTGCTGGCTAAAAAATCAATTAGGTACTTTTGCGGTATATGATAATGATTTCTGATGAATAGTGATTGTAACAATCCTTTTGTCAGCCAATTTATTACGGTTGACCGCCCATAGCCTGTTTGAGCGCAAACATCGGCAACAGATAGTAAACCGTCATTTGCAGCCAGCACATCGGTATAGAAAGTTCTCAATGCACAGAAAAAATCATCAGATTCAAATTGTATGCGGGAATAAGTACTCTTTCTCTTTGTTCGGAGCGAGGGCGGCATATCAAATCTCATAGGATTTGTTTTGCGCGCGTCAATAAAAGTCGCAACATCTTTAAGCGCAATAGTATATTTGCGCGTCATCTTGCCGCTATCTTGGCAAGGTATAAGCCCGTTTTCCAAAAGATAGCTTGCTTTCCTTTTGCTGATATGACAGATTTTATATAGCTGCTCTTTGGATATTTTTTCTGGGTATTCCATGCACAGCTTTTGATATGTTGCAGACCGTTTCATGTTTTTATCCGCTTTCACTTTTAGTAGTCAACGGCAGTGAATCGAAACGGATAAATAGTGTGTTTGCTTTCGCTACGAAGTAGTTGTTTGCGATGGCACTCTTGATAGAATCACCGCAGTTCTCTCGTAGTTCTCTTCTTTTTTCCAAACTGAATGCTGAATTGCGATTTTAAGGAGTTGTGCCGCCCGCCTGCAAAAAATAAAACGAGCAGCTAAAAACCCTTATTTTTAGGGATTTTTTGCTGCCATTAACTTCCTCTGATTTCTGCTATCTGCTGGCATCGGAATGAGTAATCAGATTACTCGAAATCAGTTGAACCGCGAGGTTCCGTGGGTTCGAATCCCACCCGCTCCGCCAAAAGAGACAAACAAGTCTAAAAAGCTTGTTTGTCTCTTTTTTATCCCACAAATAATCAAATATTATGTATTTTGGAGCGATTTTAATAGAAAATCGCTCCGTTTTTATGTTTAAATCAAAGATCAACTCACCAGATAATTGATATCTTCCACCCCCTTCGAGTGTTCAAATCAAGACAGCGAAAACATCTCTATTGTCTTGTCTTCACACCACAGGAATATTGCTGACCGAGGTGCGGAGCAAGAATTTGTCCTTGATTTGCAGCCCGTTCCTCCTAATCTCCTCCGCCCATTTTCCTCGGGCAAGCAGGGTCACATCCTTTCCGGCGTGAAACAGATTCCTTGCCAGATTGCACCCTAAAACACCTGCACCATATACCAGAATTTTCATTGCTTGCCTCCAAATCTGATCTTTACAATCTGCATCTTCATCATTCCGTCGCCGACCCTGGCGAGAAAACGGAAAAAGCCGCTGACGGATGGGTCTTTCAAATCGGTGTAGCCCAGCATATAGCCGCGGCTTGTGACCTGCAAGCGGCTGTCCCACATGGAAAGCTCGCTTTTCGCGTCCGAAACAGCAAAATATGCGCCCACGTCCTTGATTTTCGCGCTCTTGAGCCATGTTTTGGCGATCATTTTCACCGCCGTCCGGTTTGCCGCGTCAAAGACCAGCACGCTGCCCGGAAAAGCGTCTGCCATACCCTGCACAAGAGCTTTGACCTGCTCGATTAAAAAGTAGTAAAACACGCCGGAAGCGAAAAATACTGCGCCGCCGGAGGCGTCGATTTTTGAAAACCATTCGGTATTGTTCAAATCGCATGGGATATTTTCTTCACGATCTCCGGCGGGCAAAAGCTCGTTGCGCACGGCTATCACATCCGGGAGATCCAGATTATAAATCTTGCAACTGCCGTTGTCGCAGCTTCTCCCAGTGCTGTCCAGCCCGCAACCCAGATTGACCACCGCCGCATTGGGGTGAGATTTCAGATAATCCCGCACCTCAAAAGCAAGGTCATTCTGCCGCATGGCCACCTCCAGTGAACCGAAACGCTGCATCAGGCTGCGGGATTTTTTCTCCGACTCAGAAAAATCGTAGTCGATCTCGTCAATCAGGCGAACCGCTGTTTCATCCCGGTAAAGATTCGGGTATAGTTCTGAGCAGACCTTCCGCGCATACAGCGGAATGATCAGCGTCTCCTGTACGGTGTTTTTCTCGATTTTGTATTTCATGGGTATCACTC
>ERZ1106976.3063-NODE-3063-length-13808-cov-7.084854_pt1 | contig 13808 bp, 10 predicted proteins | sample MGYA00403687_ERZ1106976 | MGnify/ENA primary metagenome ERZ1106976 (study PRJEB35170, sample SAMEA104062446) | human gut metagenome | biome: human gut; feature: human-associated habitat; material: faeces | place: Denmark | collected 2013-02-22 ... | reverse complement strand
GATCTGAGGAGTTTATATGTTTCAGGGAATGGAATACATCTATGAGGTCTACAAGGAAAAAAGCTTTTCCAAAGCTGCTGCTGCTCTTTTCATTTCGCAGCCTTCTTTAAGTGCAAATGTAAAACGTGTGGAAAACCGCATTGGTTATCCTATTTTTGATCGAAGTACCAAACCTTTACAGTTAACTGAAGTCGGAAAACATTATATACAGGCTGTTGAAAAAGTCATGGATATTGAAAATAATCTCGAAAACTACCTACTGGATCTGGGAAATCTCAAAACAGGAACTCTTAATGTAGGTGGCAGCAACTTTTTTTCTTCGTGGATTCTGCCTCCCCTTATTGCTGATTTTTCCCAAAAATTCCCCCATGTTCAAATTTCTCTTGTAGAAGAAAGTACAGCAAAGTTATCCCAGTTTCTCCAGGCCGGAAAGTTAGATCTGGTGATTGATAACTGTATTCTGGATAACCAGATTTTTGAACATTATATCTACCAGAAAGAACAACTTCTTCTAGCGGTTCCCAAAAATTATTCAGTAAATACCAGACTGCAGGAATATCAGATTCCTATTGAGGAAATCCGGAACGGGCAGTTCCGTTCTTCTCATATTCCTTCTGTTCCATTAAACAAATTCGAGAACGAACCATTTATTATTCTTCGTTCAGATAATGATACCGGTAAGCGTGCACTTACCATTTGTCAGGAAAATCACTTTTCGCCTTCTGTAGTATTTCGCCTGGATCAGCAGATGACTGCCTATAATATTGCATGTTTGGGAATGGGTATCACTTTCATCGGGGATCTTCTGCTCTCCAGAGTTCCAACAAATTCAGAACTTGTTTTTTATAAGCTGCCCGGTCAGAGCAGTAAACGCACTGTGTTTTTTTACTGGAAGAAAGGCCGCTATATCAGCAGAGCCATGGAAGAATTCCTGAAGCTGCCCTTTTCCTGATATGTCATAATCAAATAGGTTATGGTGATTGGTCATCATCAGATGTACGTCAAAATGGGGTTGTTGTGCTAAATAAGCACAACAACCCCAGTATGTCAGGCAGATATTCGATTAGAACAATGGCTTCATCGCCGGATACAGAGTTCTGAACTTCTGATATCTCTCTTCATATTTTGCAACCAGTTCAGGATCCGGTTCTACTGTATCAACAACTTTGGCAAATTTCTTACCGATGGTTTCTACATCCGGGTAAGCACCACAGCCTACTGCTGCCAGCATAGCTCCACCCATGGACGGTCCTTCTTCGTTCTCCAGAACATCAACCTTCAGGTTCATAACGTTTGCAATGATCTTCTTCCACAGTGGGCTCTTAGCTCCACCACCGCAGATCTTGGTTCTCTCAATCTTGATTCCAAGGTTTCTTGCAACTTCCAGGGAATCACGAAGACCAAAGGCAACACCTTCCAGAACAGCCTGTGTCATGTCTGCTCTTGTGCTGTCCATGGACATCCCGAAGAATACACCTCTTGCATCAGGATTATTATGAGGTGAGCGCTCTCCCATCAGATATGGAAGGAAGAATACATGATTCTCGCCAAGCTTCTGAATTGGAGCCTGCTCTGCTGCGAAATCCTTTGTCTGAAGAATCTCCTCTGCCCACCATTTGTTACAGGAAGCTGCGCTGAGCATGCATCCCATGAGATGATAGCTTCCGTCTGCATGGCAGAAAGAATGAAGTGCGTTATTTTCGTCTACACCAAAGTTCTTACTGGAAATAAACACAGTTCCGGATGTTCCAAGAGAAATATTACACTGACCGTCACCAACTGTACCTGTTCCTACAGCAGCTGCCGCATTGTCACCTGCACCTGCAACAACTTTTACCTCTTCACTGAAGCCAAGTTCTTTCGCAATCTCAGGTTTCAAAGTTCCTACTACTTCCCAGCTCTCATACAGTTTCGGAAGCTGCTCTTCTGTGATTCCACAGATTTCCAGCATTTCTTTTGACCAACAGCGGTTCTTTACATCAAGAAGAAGCATACCGGAAGCATCAGAAACATCTGTACAGAAAGAACCGGACAGACGATATGCCAGATAATCCTTAGGAAGCATGATCTTTACTACCTTCTTAAAGTTCTCAGGCTCATTTTTCTGCATCCAGAGGATCTTCGGTGCTGTGAAGCCTGCGAAAGCAATATTTGCTGTATACCGGGAAAGTTTGTCTTTTCCGATCACTGTATTCAGATATTCTGTCTCTTCACCTGTACGTCCGTCATTCCAGAGGATTGCAGGACGAATCACATTGTCATCCTTGTCAAGAGTTACCAGACCATGCATCTGTCCGCCGAAACCGATTCCTGCTACCTGAGCTCTGTCAATATCCTTTGTCAGTTCTTTCATACCTTCCATGCTCTGTGCAAACCAGTCTTCCGGTTTCTGCTCAGACCAGCCCGGATGTGGGAAGAATAAAGGATATTCTCTGGATACGATGTTACAGATTTTTCCTGATTCTTCCATAAGAAGAAGTTTTACAGCGGAAGTACCAAGGTCAATACCAATATAATACATAAGTGCTCTCCTTTTCTATTTCTAATCTAATACATCCCAGAGCAAAGCCCCGGGATGCCTTTAATATAGTGTCAGTTTATTTATTCTGTATTCAGATTCATTCACTTCACATGAACATTAATAATCCGTTTTACTGATTTCTCATTAACCCCATGGATTTTCTGTCGGGTATCTTACACCTGCCGGCTGGTTATATCCAATCTTCTTAACATCCAGTCCAAGGAATTTCACTACCTCATAGAATGCTTTTCCGTAATGTCCAAACATAACTGCTCCATGATGCGGATAGTTGCCCTCGATCAGTACGTGACGGTAGAATCTTCCCATTTCTTTGATTGCGAAAATACCGATACCACCGAATGATCTTGTAGGTACATCCAGTACTTCACCTTCTGCAACATAAGAAACCAGCTCGCCCTCGGAATTGCACTGTAAACGATAGAATGTAATGTCAGATGCAGCGATATCACCTTCAAGAGTTCCTCTTGTGAAGTCTGGTTCAGATCCTGCCGGCTCAAGAAGTCTGTGCTGGATCAGCTGATATTTAACAGCTCTGGAATCACACATCTTGCATGCAGGAGTATTTCCACAATGGAATCCCATAAATGTATCAGTAAGCTTATAATCGTATTTTCCTTTAATATCTTCATCATAGATATACTGTGGAACAGAGTTGTTGATATCAAGCAGTGTAACTGCATCATTGGAAATGCAAAGTCCGATGTACTCGCTGAGTGCTCCGTAGATATCAACCTCACAGGATACCGGAATTCCTCTGGAAACCAGACGGCTATTTACATAGCAAGGTTCAAATCCAAACTGTGACGGGAATGCAGGCCAACATTTGTCAGCAAATGCAACGTATTTTCTTGCTCCCTTATGAGCCTCTGCCCAGTCAAGAAGTGTAAGCTCAAACTGTGCCATTTTCACATTAAGGTCAGCATAATATTTGCCTTCGCCCATCTCTTTTGCCATATCTGCACAAACTTCCGGGATACGAGGATCATTTTCATGCTCTTTGAAAGAAACAAGAAGATCAAGCTCTGAGTTCTCTTCAATCTCAACACCCAGCTCATAGAGGCCTTTAATAGGTGCGTTGCATGCGAAAAAGTCCTGTGGACGTGGTCCGAAAGTAATGATCTTAAGATTGCTGACACCGATGACTGCACGTGCAACCGGTACGAAATCAGCGATCATCTTTGCAATATCATCTGCTGTTCCAACAGGATATTCCGGAATATATGCTTTCAGATGACGCATTTTTAAGTTGTAGGAGCAGTTAAGCATACCACAGTAAGCATCACCTCTGCCGTTGATCATATCACCGTCACCTTCTGCTGCTGCTACATACATACAAGGTCCGTCAAATCTCTCTGCGATCAGAGTTTCAGGAGTTTCAGGTCCGAAGTTTCCAAGGAAAACAACCAGCGCATTACACTCTGCTTTGTTCACATCTTCAAGAGCTTTCTCCATATCCTTCTCGTTCTCAACAGTTACAGGACATTCATAAAGTTCACCTTTATAAGTTTCCTTGATTGCTGCACGTCTCTTTTCAGAAAGCTGAATCGGAAAACAGTCACGGCTTACTGCGATTAATCCAAGTTTTACTACTGGTATATTGTTCATAATATAAATTCCTCCATATTTGATATGTATTTATATAATTTTGTTATTCATTTACTATATTCTGATACTCTACTGCCACAGATTCCGAGCAACTCAGTCAATGGTGATATTCTCTCCACGAAGTCCGTTTACTGCACCCTCGATTGCCGCATCTTCATGTGCAATGAGCCATTTGTTCTTAGCTGTCAGCAGGCTGTCCTCGCCTGTCTTAGCTGTCTCAAATGTAAGATCTGTATTGGTTCCTGCCGGAAGTACGACTACACACTGGAAACCGCCATCCTGTACATTGCATGGCGCATAATGAAGTGTAGTTGCATATACTTCAATACCTGTTCCTGCAGGTACCAGGAATGCTTCGATCTTAGAAGTATCATATGTAAAATCATCTGTGATATCCTGCTGGCTTCCGATAAGCAGCACCAGATCTGTTACCGCTACATTGATCTCTGAACTGCGGTGATATTCTACTGCATTTAATTTCTTATTATGTCCGTTGCAGTATCCAATTTCGATCGGGATTCCGCCAAATCCTTTATTCTGCAGTGCTTTTGCTACATCCAGAGCTTCCAGCTCCTCAACAGATGGTACATAAACCACATCATCCGGAACCGGTGTATGTTTCATTTCTTTGAGAAGAGCACTGAAGTCATACCCTTCAAGCACCTTTCCATATTTACGGAAGGAAGCATCTGTTACATTCTGAATTTTCACTTCAAAAACCTCCTTATATTCTGTAGATATTACGTTTTCTTGACTGTGCTTAGAATATATCAGAATAAAGGGTACTTTTCGCCAGTTTTCTTGTCTAATCTATAGCGTTTTTTTGACCTTTTTCATTTATCTGTTTTCGCATCTCACTTGGAAGTATCCCATATCTTTTCTGAAATTCCCCGGAAAAACCCCTGCTGCTGCAAAATCCATTATCTAGTGCAATCTGACTAATTGTATGGTCTGTATTCAGCAAATCCCTGTACGCATATGCCATACGGATATCCTGCAGATAAGTTTTATAGTTGATTTTTGCATATTTTTGGAACATTCGCGACAAATATGCATCCGAGTATCCAAAAGTAGCCGCCACATCAGAAAGCTTCAGTTCCTCCCTGTAATGTTCACGCATATATGTGGTGATTTTTGACAATGCATCCAGACGGCGGCTGTGTCGGATGTCCTTCTCCCTGGTCTCTGTCACACGGTAATCCTTCACCAGGATATACATAATCTCGTAAAAAATAGAAATTGTCCGGAACTCATATCCAATTTTCCGCTCGGAATACACATGATATAATTTACGAAGCAAAGAAGCCAGTTTCTTATCCACCAGCTCCTCCTGCCCCCGAAAACGGATATATCTCTGGGCAGTAAAATAATTCTCAAACTGTTTCAGAGGAATCTGCAGAACTACTGTTTTATTTTTCTCCACAGCATGGATAGAGTGGGTCTCATTGGAATTAATGATTATCTGCTCTCCAGCTTTCAGCGGATATTCATCCTTATTTACAAAAAAATCCAGGCGCCCCTCCATCACAGCAAAAATCTCTACAGACGTATGCCAGTGCTTCTCACGCACATAATTGCCATTTCCTCCTTCAAAAAGAAAAACCTTAAACGGAAATCCCTCATTAGGAATGATCAGTTCATGCTGAAACTCCATATATATATTCACCTCCTAATAAAATACCGCAGTATCCGGACATTCCAGCATACTGCGGCTATTTTGATAACTATCCAGCTTTCTGCATACCAAATCTGCTGGATGATCCTATTCTTCACATAGTCCCACCCACTGCTTATTGCTTTTCGCAATTGAAGCAGGGGACTTACTTGATTCGGTTAAGATAACACATTATTTGCAGAGCTCTGCCACAACCTGATTAATCACCTTTCCGTCTGCTTTTCCCTTCATATCAGCCATAACAGCCTTCATGATCTGACCCTTATTTTTCGTCGCAATCACATCTGCAAATTTTTCTTCCAGATATGCTTTTACCTCTGCTGCATCCATCTGTTTTGGTGCATATTTGGCAATTACATCATACCTTGCCTGGTATTCAGCCTTCAGATCCTCGCGGCTCTCCGGACAGGTATCCAGCTGTTCTTTCACAGTTTTCAACTCTTTCAGAATAACTCTGTCCACCAGATCACTCTTAATCTCATCACGGCATCTCTCATCGATCGCTACCTTCTTTACCGCAGAGATCAGAGAGGAGACTGCTTCTTTTGTTACTTTATCTTTGGCTTTCATAGCTGCAACCATATCTTTTCTTAATACTTCTAATTCCATTTTCTATTCCTCCTGTGTTGTAATATATACCTTCGGAGTCTTTATTTCGATTCCTGGAGTACATATGATTTTTCGCAGATGCTTCATACTTTTACAGCTGCATTTCTCTGTATTAAGGATAGCACGATTTTTTGAAAATGCAAAGAATTTTATGTAGAAAATGATTACATTATCACACAAAAGAAAGTCACCCGGAAATCATAGGGGTGACTTTCTTATATATGATTCAGTTTTATTTTTTATGAAAAAGAATTGTGCAGATCAGCACAGTAAAGGGTACAGAAAGTACAATCCCGAAACTGCCTGCCAATCCCTGCATGATGGCAATTCCGATATTATTGGAATTGATGATCTGCTGGTACGGAAGATTATAGGAGTAATCAAGAAGAAGGGTACTGACACTGCTTCCTGCAAATGCCAGTATAAGCGTATTGCTGTCCGTTCCCATCATGTCTCTTCCCACACGCAGCCCAGCCTTAAAAAGTTCCTTTCTGGATAAAGACAGATTCTGTCTGTAAATCTCATCAATGGCACTGCTGATGGACATGGCAACATCCATAACCGCGCCCAGACAGGAGATCAGAAGACCGGAAAAAAGCAGTCCTCCAACCTGGATACGATTGGTATTCCACAGAGTCATCAGTGTCTCAATATCCGAAACATTATATCCGGAAATTCCTGATGCCTTACTGAAACACCAGGCAGAAACCCCGGCAAGAATAACACCAACAAGGGTTCCAAGTGTTGCAGCACAGGTTTTCCGTGTAGGTCCGCCAATCAGATACATCGTGACCAGTGTAGTGATAAAACATACAAATACAGCAGTCCAGAAGGGGGAATATTTCAGGTACACCAGAGGCAGATATACAAAGATCACACAGAAGAATGTAAAGACAAGCCCCAGACATCCTTTTATCCCCTGTTTTCCACCGATCAGGCAGAGAACCAAAAGGTATATCAGGGCAAAAATATAGATAACCCATTCTCTGTCCTGTGTATAAACACTGGCAACTGTAGAATCGCCAGCAACACTCTGCATGACAATCACCTTCATACCCGGTTTGCAGGCGGCTCCAAACAGATATCCGGAACTGCTTGTAATATCCAGCTCTTCTCCCTTTCTCACTCCTGTAAGCATACGGACACGAACCTTCTGCTCTCCCACACGGGTTCCGTTTTCCTCCAGATTATCCTGAAGGATTTTTACTACTTTTGCTTTCTCAAATGTCTGTCCTGTCCGGACCACCAGCTCTGTTTTTTCCACCTGATTCAGTTTAATGACAAAAACAGCGAACGCACAGACAAATAAAACATAAATAAGATACCGGACTGCTTTTTTTCTGGTAAACAGCCCGGTAAATTTTGTATTTTTCATACTCATGAAACTATTTGCGAAAAATTATCTTAATTTCCAGAAGCTTCCGCTGCTGCAGTTGCAGATGTATCTGCGGCTTCTGCTGTATCTGAAGCACTGTCTGTGGTGTCTGCAGCAGTGTCTGTATCATCTGAAGAACCGTCTGTAGTATCTGCAGAAGCATCAGCTGCGTCTGCACCAGTCTTCTTGATTGTAAAGGTATCATCAATTGCTTCAGCCTTGCCGTCATCTGTAATCTGGTAAGTATCAATCGCAAAGGTATCTGCAGTTAATGTGATCACAGAATAGCTTGGAAGCCAGTTCTGGCTGCGGGCTGCCACATAATCCTGCTGAGTGGACAGAAGCTCATAATATTTGGAACCGGAAGCTGAGTTTGCAGTCATATAGAGAATTCCCTGTGGATCTGTAACTGTATCTCCGTCAACATCCTCAATTGTGTAACAGTCATTGTCCTCATGGAATGCATCCAGTGCTGCCTGTGCATCTGTGTCTCCCTCTTCCGGAGCAAGTGCGATCTGTTCCTGTGTATCTACATTTGTCGCATGATCCCAGTCATAATCTGTTCCGTCTGCATTCAGGCTGAACTCATATTTACCATGAGTCTGTCCGTCACCATAAAGCATTTTGGAACGGCTGTATGTATGATCGTGTCCCTGAAGAACCACATCAATATCATTTGCATCAAATACAGGAGTAAGCTGTGTACGAAGGATCATACCGTCTGTGTCGGAGTGGTCAAGACCTGATCCGTAAATATCCTGATGAATGGTTACAATTCTCCATTTTGCATCCGGGTAAGCTTTGACAGCTTCTTCAATTGTTTTCTGATGCTCTGCCACATTGTAATTATTGGTATTCAGAACAATGAAAAGACCCTCTCCATAGCTGTAGTAGTAATCACCACCTGCCTGAGTTTTACCATTTTCTGTATTATTCGGGTTATTGAAATGATACATATAATCCTCATTCAGAGAATCATGGTTACCAATTGTAGTTGCCACTGCAAGTCCCTTCAAAGCATCTGCATTTAGATAAGAAGCATATTCTTCCTCTTTTGCTTCACCGGTTTTGTTAACCTGGTCACCTGCAGAGATCACAAAGTTGATATCCGGATTCTGCTCAAGTGCAGTATTGAGAGTACGGTTCCATGAAAAACCGTCGTTTTCTGCTGCTTTATTGGCTGCACCGGACTCATTGGTAAGCTCTGCTCCATTCTGTGTCTGACCTTTGGAAGCACCGATCTGCGGGTCACCTACATAGAGGATTTTTACTGAATCTGTACCCTGTGTTTTGTACTCAGATACCTCTGTCTGCTCACCGTTTTTTTCAACTGTGTAATAATAAGTTGTATTCGGCTCCAGACCTGTAACTGTTACATGATTATATTCATATGCCTTGTCTCCTGTAAGACTCTGGTCTACATCACCGGCAGTTCCTTCAAAGGTTTCAAGATTGTCCTTGTCTGTTCCGAAATGAACTACAGGTGTTGCATCGCTGTCACCTTTTTCACTGTACCATGCAAGGTTCAGCTGCGTATCATCAGCACCAGGTGTTAAAGATACCTTTGTAAAATCAGCTGCTGTTGTTTCCCAGGCTGCATCCCAGTCAGACCATCCGGAATCAGCACCAACCACGCTGCTGTCTGTATAATGCTCTGTAGATGCATATGCAGAAGGACAAACCATAGTCACTGAAAGAGCTGTCAAAAGACCTGCAATTAGTTTTCTTTTCATAATAATAATAGACTCCTTTTCACTCAAAAAATATTATTTTTTTGTTGACTAGTGGAGTATATCACCCAAATTTTCAAAAAACAATCAGGTTTGCTTATGTTTGACAGACATTTACGCTTTCCTTAACAAAAGCAGATATTTGTTAAGTTTCATACATCCCAGAGAAACAATTATTTTAATACAGGAGGGAAGCTGTTCCCCTGTTCCAGTTCTTCCATTTGTCCAAGGATCTGCTTCTGGCGATTGTCGAAAAGCAGACCTTTATTGTGACGATAATACTGATCCGAACCATTCTCACGGATAAACCAGAGACTGTAATAATTGGCATTCAGTTCTGTGATAAAGGCCACCATTTCCTGGCTGTCACCAAAGGCTGCTTCCATAAAATCAAAAACATTCTGAAGCGTCTGAGAAATATATTCTGTCTGAGTTTCCAGGTTGTCTGCCTCCGCTGTAAAAGCAGTTTTTGCCCGCTCATAGGTATCTTTTTCTGAAATTTCAACAGCTTTATTATTCTCTGTTTTATCTTCAGAACCAGTTTCTCCCCTCAGTTCTATCCATAATTTCTCAAGAAAATCCACTGTACGGATAAATACTTTTTCTTCATTTTTAGTGAGAAGCTCAGATTTTTTTGCAGTATGAAAATCATTTTCTGCCTTTTTATAAATGGATTCCAGCGTCATTTCCGGAAGGTTATCTCTGTATTCTGTCATGTAACCATAGAGCTTTGTCACATAGGCATCCATAAAATAACAATCTGCAAATAACTGGCTGAGCTTTCCGTTCAACAGACCAACAATACTCAGATGCTCATCCAGGGAAGCATTGCGGATCTTGCCCAGAGTGATGGGCGTCCATTTACCCTGAAGCAGATCCTCCACTGCATAATCTGTCTTATACTTATTGTAAAGTGCCAGATACGAAGCAAAATCCTTGGCAACCATGGGATGCTGGATGTACTGATATACCACCTCTCTGTCCACTTCTTTGCCCAGTATTTCATATACCTGTATCAGCCTGGAAAGATCTTCCCAGCCTCTGGCAGTAGCAAAAATGCGACCGTCTACTGTGTTCTCCATTCTGTAGAAATTCTTTCTGCGAAGCTCCAGATAAGAGATCACAGCCGGATGGATTCCCTGCTCATAGGCATATTCTTTCCACACTTCAAAATCCGGCTGCACATCAATCCTCTTGATTCTATCAAGGGTTACTACGTCAAATTCGCGGACAGATTTATTGTATTCCGGCGGGTTTCCTGCTGTCACAATCACCCATCCTTCCGGTACTTTCTGATTGCCAAAGGTCTTTCCCTGAAGAAACTGCAGCATCATAGGCGCCAAGGTCTCTGATACGCAGTTAATCTCATCAATAAAAAGAATTCCTTCTCTGAGACCTGTTTTTTCCATCTTTTCATAGACAGAAGCAATAATCTCACTCATAGTATATTCTGTGACAGAAAAACTCTCACTTCCAAAGGTTTTCTCTTTGATAAAGGGTAGTCCTACTGCACTCTGTCTGGTGTGATGGGTGATGGTATAAGATACCAGACCTACCTTACATTCCCTGGCGATCTGTTCCATGATCTGCGTCTTACCGATTCCCGGTGCCCCCATAAGGAGAATTGGTCTCTGGCGTATGGCCGGGATCAGATATTCTCCAAATTCATCCTTCGCAAGGTATGCTTCTATTGAGTCCTTTATCTCCTGTTTTGCTCGCTTTATATCCATAATATAAATCCTTTCCTGCTGAACACTTCTTACTTTTACTCAGTTTTCTCATTTCCTTGATATCCACGAATTGCTCCGCGATTTGCAGCTCCCGCAATTATAATTTTCTCTCTTCATTACCTGTCTGGCTTCTCAAAATCATCCTCATCCAAAATCAGTTTCATGGCCCATACCGGTACATCCACATCTCTGTAATTATCCTGCATAAACACAAACACAGTCTTATATGACGGCATTTTCTTCGGGTAAATTCCGAATCCGTCTGTAAAATAGATCATCCCTTTCAGGTTATGAAATTCATGCTGTTCCAACAGTTTATCCACCCATTCAAATGCAGGCCTGAAATCTGTTCCGCCATCTCCATACAGTTCCAGATGTTCCATATAGTCTTTCATTTCTTTCTGAGAAGTAATCTTTTTATCTGTGTGGACTTTCTCATCACACTGAATGATGTGCACATTTATTTTTGTAAAAAAGCTCTCACTCTCACTAAGTACACCGTAGGTTTCCTCCAGAAACTTTCTCACCAGTTCTCCTGAACAGGACATGGAAGTATCGATAACGATCACAAATTCCTCTATCTTCTTAACATCTTTGGATTCCAGTGGTTCGATCAGCGGCATGTTTCCATAGAGACGCAAACCATAGGTATAGAAATTGTAATCAAAACTGTCATCATCCACTGCCAGTTCTTCATGAAAAACTGCAAATTTCCGCAGGAATTCTCTGTAATCATACCGGCTTCTGTTCTCTGTTTTTATCTGCTCCAGGAAATCTCCGTCCCGCTCACCTGCCTCCTGGGAAAAGGTTTCCAGATCCGTCTCGATTCCATCATTGATCTCCCCCCATTTGCGGCTGAGCATGGGATTCGGTTTCTGATCCGGTTTCTTACTTTCCCAGTATCTGTGGTCATCTGTGCGAAATTCCTGTTCCAGATTTGTAAGATCCTTTTCGTTCAGATTCCATTCTGACAATATTTTATATACTCTCTGTGCGTTGAGGGTTTTTCCCTCTTTTTCAAGGAGACGGTAGGTTTCCCTTCGCAGAAGACTGCGTGAGAAACGGATACTCCGATAGTTCATCCCATCTATCATATGCTCCACTGAAATGTCACAACTCAGATCACGCATACGTTCCTGGATTGTGATTCCATCGTCTGCCCTCTTCTTACCTTCTGTACCGCTCCATGCAAAATGCCGGAAAATACAGTGGAATACCATATGCAGATATCCTCTGTTCACCAGAATCCTGTTCTCTCTATATAAGCCTCCCAGCATCTGCGGCTGGAAATACATCACTCTTCCATCCGTTCCGAATCCATGGACCTGACCATCCATCTGATAAGAAAAACTGCTCAGCGCCACATCCAAAAACCGCATTCCCAGATATAATTCATCCCGCGCAGCCCTGAGAATACTGCTGCCGATTTCCTGCAAACGCTCTGCTCTTTCTGCTATTTCCTGTATTTTATCCTCTGGCTGCATCATTATTTTCCTCTATATCTATCACAGTTCAAACCTCTTTTTTCTTAGTATAGTTCTTCTATTCAAAGATTTTTCTGTAGTTTGTGATTGTTCATTTTTCCCCTGCTCTGTCCTGTCAGCTTCCTGACTATTTTGCAGCTTATCCACATCTATACGTTCACTTCCTGCCGTATTATCCACCAGATTTGCTCTTTCATTCATCAAAAATGCGGATACTTCCGTTTCTTTTCTCTTAGATGCACAATCTAACGCAGAATCCATTCCTTCCAGTGTCCAGAGTTTTTGCGAGGATATCACTTCCAATCTGTGCATATCCTCCTGTTTTACCAGATATTCTGCAATATCTCCCAGATTCTTACGGATATATTCCCTGTAATTCTCCCTGGCTTTCCCGGTCAGTTCATAAGGAAACTCCAGTCTGCCAAATGACATATCAACCAGAACTTCCAGCTTATCCATGGCTACCGCCATTTCAAAAAGCCTGTCATATTCCTGATAATTCAGCTCCTTATCATAAAAACACTGCCTGTAATTACTGCCTGATCCATGATATTCCGTATACAAAATACGCGCCGGAGTGTTCTCAACTGCCTCATCATAATGCTCCGGAAATACAAGTCTGGCTTCTTCATACTCATAAAGAAAGTTTACATCTATCCTCTGCCACATCTCGCCCAGCATTTCCTTAACGCCTGACTTCTTTCCCTGTCTCATATGAACAGTCAGCTTCTCCAATGCATGGCAGCCTGTAAATGCACCACAGCCTATCTGCATCAGGCTGTCAGAAAACTCCAGCTTTTTCAGATTCCCGCAGCCATAAAAAATATATCGTCCAATCTCTTTTAAAGTGTAAGGAAAAACAATCTCCTCCACGTCATTTCCTGTCAGAACATGCTCTTCTCTGCCAAACTCAAGACCCTCTGACACTTCCCACAGACTGGCATTTTTCAGGTCTTCCTTCTCATCCATATGGCTGGAGAATGCATACGGTGCTGCACTAATTACCAATTTGCCATCTATCATTCCCGGAATCTCAACTCTGCCCTCTATTCCAAAAC
>ERZ1106976.3062-NODE-3062-length-13813-cov-6.211005_pt1 | contig 13813 bp, 10 predicted proteins | sample MGYA00403687_ERZ1106976 | MGnify/ENA primary metagenome ERZ1106976 (study PRJEB35170, sample SAMEA104062446) | human gut metagenome | biome: human gut; feature: human-associated habitat; material: faeces | place: Denmark | collected 2013-02-22 ... | reverse complement strand
TTCTTACCAAAAAGGAGTTATTTTTTACCAAAAACACAAACTATTTTACACTACCGAATAACTATTTGCAAGAGATTTCATTTTTCTCTTTGTAATAGGTAGAAACTGTGTTAATACGATACAGACACTAAAAGAGCTGGTAATTATATCACTGCTTCATGCATATGGCCATCAGTTCTTTTATTTTGTATTATTTACACTGATCCATAAATGACTTTTTCAATGTTACAAAATAGAAGAACCATTCACTCTAAAACCGTAATATACCACAAATATGGCAGAATAAGAAAAAAGTGGTACCGCTGAAAGTGGCTGTCAGCACTGTCTTTATTTGATTATGGCATATTACCACTTTTTTATAAGAAAGTCTTTATGTTATATATTTAATCTGTAATTTTCTTATTTTTCTTCATAAAATATGGAATGTGGCATGTAGCAATGTTAAATTGTACTTTGGCATCCGCTCTAAAACCCATATTCTGTAAGAACACTGAAATGCTTTATAACCTAATACTAACATCCTCATTACAAAGCTAAACAATCATGAATGATATAGCGTTAGCAGAACATCTTCTTGTTCTGCTTGCTCATTTTATACAACAGACTGAAACTGTGTCAATGGGGCATATTTGCCGGCGTAAGCCCTTGCCATTGATTCAGATTGAAGACTGTGGTATAAGAATACAGTTATTTATGAAATCACAGAAGTGAAAACTGTTGCTGGACAGCAGCTCTTAAAAGATAAGATTGCAGTCACATTGCCAATTAAAATGACACCGGATGAGGTGAAAAAGTTATCCGCTGATACAAGCAAAGGAGAATATAATGATGCAGAGAACATGTGGTATTTCTATGATGCCACATATGAAATTACAAACAATGCGAAATTCACTATGCCAAAAGCCGCATAAATACTGGTTTTTTTAAGAAAGTCAAACATTATTTCCCAATTACACAATTTATATGTTTTTGGGGATTTTATTTGTTTTTGGGAAAATCAGGTCGTTTTTAGGGAAATTTTTTCGTTTTTGGGATGTATAGACAAAGCAAAAATAAGTGATCTCTTGCCCATACATATAGATGGTATGCATACCTTGGATATGCGGCGTTTATTACATTGTTTGTACCGTTTGTTGTACATGCCGTTGCGACAAAGGGAAAAGAGATCTGAAGAATAAAAAGCTGAACAGAAAATCCCCCGTTGATCCGTATGGCAGGATCATCAGGGGATTTTGTCAAAGTTCACAAAAATATTATAAATATTTTATTAAATATTCCAGATAGACAACATATATTTTTTCTGATATTATTACGTACAGTTATTAAATAGTTACGAATCAGAAGGATTGTTACTGAAATATTTATTTATCGTCAGGCAAGACCTTATAGTAGTATAGGAATAGGTTTTCTATATACTGTAATGGTCTTTTTTTATTTGTTTGGCAGCGGGGGAACAGGACTATGGTTATCCATAAGATTTTGAATAATAATCTGATACTGTCCAGGGATGGACAGGGACATGAAGTTATTGTAAAGGGCTGCGGAATTGCCTTTCAGAAAAAGAAAGGACAGCAAGTGGAGGAGTCCAGGATCGAGAAAATCTTTACTGCGGAAAATGCCCAGATCAGCAAGGAGATACAGGGTTATCTGACTGCTATTCCGGAAAAATATCTGGATTTTGTGGAAGCTTTTGTAAATGATGTGAAGGAAAAAGAGGGGATGAAATTAAATGACAGTATTTATTTTTCCCTTAGCGACCATATCATGGGTGCGATCTCCAGACTTGAAAACGGGATCCGCCTTCAGAATATGCTGCTTCTGGATATCAAGCAGCTTTATCATAAGGAATATGAGATCGGCTTGGAATTACTGAAAAAGGTAAATGAGATGTTCGAGGTAGATCTTTCTGCAGATGAAGCAGGATTTTTTGCATTGCATTTTGTGAATGCGGAAGATGGCGGCAAGACGGACAGCTATCAGATTTCCATTATCGTACATCAGATCCTGGACATCGTGGAGAAGTATTATGACAATATGGAATTTCAGGAGGATAATCTGTATTATCAGCGGTTTCTCACGCATCTGAAATATTTTGCCCAGAGATTCCTTCATAAAGAGCTTCACTATGATGAGAATCAGGAGCTTTTCAAGATCATCAAGGAGCAGTACAGAGAAGCTTACGGCTGTGTAAAAATGATCTATCTTATGATGGAAGAGGAATATAAATACGCTATGACTGAGGATGAAATGCTGTATCTGACGATTCATATCCAGAAGATCACAGAAGACCATAAACGTCTGAAAAATCTGTGAAAAGAGATTGTTTTATAAATTAGGTGTTAATGGATTGTTACTGAAATACGTGCCATGTGCGTATCTTTTCAGGCAAGACCTTTAATATAAATTTCAATATTTATTATTAAAGGAGGTCCCCAAATGAAAAAGGACTATGCAAAAACTGCAGACACACTGATTGCAGCGCTGGGCGGAAAAGATAATATCACCCGTCTGTTCCACTGCATGACAAGGCTTCGTTTCTATGTGAAAGACAGATCGAAGATCAACGAGAAAGAGATCTTAAAGCTTTCTGAGATCTCCGGCGTTAACTGGCATGAAGATCAGTTCCAGGTTATTGCAGGAAACGAAGTAAACGCTGTTTACAAGGCATTGGAAGACAAAGGCGTTCCTACCGATGATGCACCGGCAGCGAACTCTGACAGCTCAAAGAGTGTTGTTTCAAAAGTTATCGATGCCATCACCGGATGTATGACCCCGATGATCCCTGCCCTGACTGCAGCTGGTATGATCAAAGTTGTACTTAGCCTGCTGACAACTTTTCATCTGGTATCAGAAACAAGCAGTACCTACCAGGTGATCAGTTTTATCGGAGATGTTACTTTCTACTTCATGCCGTTCCTGATTGCAGCAAATGCTGCCAAGGTTTTCCGCGTGAACCAGTCACTGGCGCTGTTTATTGCCGGTGTTTACTTAAGCCCTACCTTTGTAACTATGGTAGCTGGTGATGCGGCCATCACACTGTTTGGTCTGCCGATCACAAAAGCAACTTATTCTTATTCCGTTATTCCGGTTATCCTGATGGTATGGATCACACATTATATTGAGATTCTGGTTGATAAGATCACACCGAAAATGGTAAAACTGATCCTGAACCCGACACTGGTAATTCTGATCAGTGCACCGATCGCCCTGATCGTAGTTGGACCGATCGGAACAATTATTGGTAACGGACTTGCGGTAGCCATCAACTTCCTGTCCGTAAAACTTGGTTTCATTATTGTAGGTATCCTTGCAGCAACCTTCCCGTTCATCGTTATGACCGGTATGCACCATGCGCTGACACCGATCGGACTGAATGCCATTGCAACCGGTGGTACCGATACACTGATTTTTGTATCTCAGGTATGCTCTAACCTTGCACAGTCCGGAGCTTCTCTTGCAGTAGCTGTAAGATCCAAGGACAGCAACATGAAACAGCTGGCAAGTGCAGCCGGTGTTTCCGCTCTTATGGGTATCACAGAGCCTGCTCTGTATGGTGTTACACTGAAACTGAAAAGACCGGTTGTAGCAGCTTCCATCGCAGCCGGAATCGGTGGTATCGTAGGAGGACTTCTTCAGGTTTCTCTTTACATTGCACAGAATTGTATCATGGCGATCCCGGCGTTTATCGGCGAGAAGGGATTAAGCAATCTGATTTATGGAATCATTATGATCGTGGTATCTTTTGTAGCTGCTTTTGTTCTTACGCTTATCTTCGGATTTGAGGATGTAAAGGCTGAGACAGAGGATGAAGTACAGAACACAGATACAGAAAAACAGCCTGCACAGCAGAGTGTTCCGCTTGTAGACAAGATCGAGCTTTGTGCACCGGTAGCAGGAACTGTAAAAGCACTTTCCGATGTTCCGGATAAAACTTTTGCTGATAAGGTTTTAGGTGACGGAGCAGCAATCGTTCCATCAGAAGGTAAGGTTTATGCACCGGCAGATGGTACGGTGGCAAATATCATGGACAGTAAACATGGAATCATGTTTGTGACAGAAAGTGGAGCAGAAATTCTGATCCACATCGGACTTGATACTGTAAATTTAAATGGCAAATATTTTAAATCCCATGTTTCTGATGGAGATAAGGTAAAAAAAGGAAAGCTTCTTGTGGAATTCGATATGGATGCCATTAAGAAAGAAGGATATGATCTGATCACACCGGTTGTTGTGACCAATATTTCTGATTATATCAAAGCAGTATGCATGGAAAAAGAAGATGCAGCTGTAAATGCAGGAGATAAATTCCTGACTATTGTATAAGAATAACAACGAAACATCAGGCGGAGATAACAGATCCGCCTGATGTTTGTAAAAAGGAGAAAATTAAAATATGAAAAATTATAACCGTATGCCGGAAAACTTTCTCTGGGGCGGAGCAACTGCTGCAAACCAGTATGAAGGCGGTTGGGATGAGGATGGCAGAGGCCCGTCCATTGCAGATATCCTGACAGGAGGAAGTGTGGATAAGGAACGTCGTCTTACACCGCCGGCACCGTTACCGGAAGAATTTTATCCCAATCACCAGGCGACTGATTTTTATCATCACTGGAAAGAGGATATTGCTCTTTTTGCAGAGATGGGATTTAAGGTATATCGTTTTTCTATTTCTTGGTCCAGAGTGTTCCCAAATGGGGATGAGGAAACTCCAAATGAGGAAGGCCTTAAGTTCTACGACAATGTGATCGACGAACTGAGAAAATATAACATTGAGCCGCTGATAACGATCTCTCATTATGAGAATCCCCTTCATCTTTCTCTGGAGTATGGCGGATGGAAAAATCGTAAGATGATCGATTTCTATCTTCGATTTGCAAAGGTTTTATTTGAGAGATATAAAGGTAAGGTAAAATACTGGCTGACTTTTAATGAGATCAATATGCTGACGCAGGACTTTGGTGCGGTATTCTGTGCAGGAATGCTGGACCCGAAGGATGTATGTGAGCAGAGCCGTTATCAGGCAATGCATCACCAGCTGGTAGCAAGTGCACTTGCAGTTTCCATGGCTCATGAGATTGATCCGGAGTTTATGCTTGGCTGTATGCTTGCTTATCACAATGGTTATCCATATACTTGCCATCCGGATGATATCTTATATGCACAGCAGTTTGGGCAGATCCACAATTCCATTGCCGGTGATGTTCATGTAAGAGGATATTATCCGGGATTTGCAGCGAGATACTTTGAGGAGCACGGAATCCAGCTGGAGGTTCTTCAGGAGGATAAAGAGATCCTCAAGAAGGGTACGGTGGACTTTTTCACTATCAGCTATTATTCCAGTAGCTGTGTCAGCGTGACAAAGGACGGAGAGAAAACGGCCGGAAATGGAAGTGACAATCTGAAAAATCCATATCTGAAAGCTTCCGACTGGGGCTGGCAGATCGATGCAACTGGTCTTCGCTATGTTCTGAACCAGATCTATGACCGCTATCAGATTCCGATCATGATCGTGGAAAATGGTCTTGGGGCGGTGGATCAGCTGACAGAGGATGGAAAGATTCACGATGATTACCGTATTGAATATATGCGCCGCCATATAGAGCAGATGAAGGAAGCAATCCATGACGGAGTAGATCTGATCGGCTACACCTGCTGGGGCTGTACAGATCTTGTCAGTGCCTCCACTGGAGAATTCAAGAAGCGTTATGGTCTTATCTATGTAAATAAAAATGATGACGGGACTGGAGACTTTTCCAGAATCCGCAAAGATTCTTTTTACTGGTACAAAAAAGTGATTGAATCCTGCGGGGAAGAGCTTTAACTGAATCAACTGCGAAGCAGTTATCTGGTGTAGAATTATGTAGCGAATGCGGTTGCTTTTATCCGGTTGACGACAAAATCCTGGAGTATGACAATGTACTCCGGGATTTTTTTGGAAGGTTGACTTTTACACGGTAAAGTGTAATACTTATTGTAAGTGACGAATGTGAGGAGTGTTTTTTATGCCGGATGAAAAAGTACTGCAGGTAGCGATACTTATATGGGGATGTGTATTTTGTGCCATAGCTGCATTATGTATGAGAGCGTTTCAAGTTTTGTGTAAACAGAAAAACTGATATAAAATATGTCATTAGTTATCGAGGACAGAACCTGTTTTCAGGGTTTTAAACTGAAAGGTGCAGGCGAGCTTATTCCTGATATTATGGGAGTATGAAACTTTTTTTTCGATGATATCATCCTGCATATCTAACTTCCATAAATTGTCTTTCGCTATCAGAAATCGGTGGATTTTCCAGCGCTTTAATCCAATAGATTTCTCCATCGCATTCTAACTGAATATACATCTTTCGATTTATGAGTGCGCATTTAATGATTTTTGTTAATGATCCGGTTTTCAGTGTTGTGTTCACCGCAGTAGCGCCTGGTCTGGCATATGCCGGAAGATCACTGTTTACTGTGAAATATCGGCTGCTTCCGTCTGCGGAATATATTTCTTTGTAAGATCCATATCTGCTTGTCGGAACAAATTTTCCATTGACATATTCGTAGGTGAAATTAATTGCATTGATACCAAGAGAATAAGAAACGATGCTCTCTGTAATTACAATCTTATTTCCATTTAAGTTGGTAACTTCACCTATGCGATGGTTTCCGTATCCTGCCATAATTTCAGTGAAATCAAGGATTTTTCTGAACTTTCCGTTTGTGTATTTTAATAATGCACATACAGGTCCGTCACCATTCTCGGCTGGTGCATAGAGATATAAAAACGGCTGTCCGTTTTTCAATGTATAAATATTTGCTATAACATTATAAAAACGTGTATTTTTTAATCTGTAAGCTGTTTTTCCATTAACCGATACAGTAAGTGACGAATATGCTTCATCGTCGGTTTGATTGGCTGCTCTGATTCTGATTTTATCTTTCGTTCCATCACCGGTAACATCATATGCTGTGTATGTCCGATTTGCTTTTAATTGGACCCCATTTGCCGTTGCTTTTACGGGTCTGGAGAAAATAATTGCAAAACCAATTGCCAGAAACATAGTAAACACAGAAATAAAATTGTTTCTTTTTCTCATAAAACATGACCCCTTTCGTGTAGGAATTGCTATAATTTTTACATTTTTATTGTATCATTGTATATGTGCAAACTGTATTTTTTAAATTACAAAATCCTGAGATAATTTTATGAGAACCAATTCTCTTCTCGGTGCATCTAATTAGTGTAAAAGTAAAAAAGCAAACACGTGTAGTAATTCGGCTGGACAAAAGGAGAAGACAAAGTTATGACAAAAGATGTATTTATTAAGGAGGTTCGGGATGCAGAAGCCATGCTGTATCATATATCAAAGTCCATTCTGAAGAATGACTCTGATTGTGGGGATGCTGTGCAGGAAACAATTCTTAAGGCATATGAGAAACTTCCCACCTTAAAGAAAGAAAAGTATTTTCGAACATGGATCACAAAGATATTGATCAATGAATGCAATGGGATTCTTCGGAAAAGAAAAAATGTTATTCCGTATGAAGAATATATGGACAATATGAGGCTGACTGAGGAGGACAGATACAGTCATCTGTATATGGCGATTATGGAACTTCCGGAGGATCTGAGGATTTTGGTAACATTGTATTATTTAGAAGGATTTTCGCAGAAAGAGATCAGTGGGGCTCTGGATATTCCGGAAGGAACGATTAAAAGCAGACTTTCCCGTGCAAGAGAGTTTTTGAAAGCACAGTTATCCGATGAAGAAGAGAAAAGACCGATGCCTGGGAAAAACAGCAAACTATCAAAGAGAATAACAGGAAAGGGGAAAATGTCATGTTAGAGAACAAATGGAATAATATAGCACCGGAAGTACCACAGGATTTTCATGAGAAATTTGAAGAGACACTGAGACATATTGAGCAGGCAGATGCAGTTGATAAAAAATACAAAAGAAAAAGATTCAGTGGCCGATTACTGATTGCAGCAGCAGTGATCTGTACAGGCATGGGAGTAACAGTGGCGGCAAAAGAGTTCTTTAAATGGAATGACCATTTGTTAAAAAGACTGGAACCCTCTGAGGAACAGCAGGAAACGATGCAGGAATCAAACTATATTCAGAATATAGACCAGTCTGTAACACAAAATGGTGTGACGGTTACCCTGACAGATTCTATTCAGGATCAGGGATTCCTGTATGCTTTTTTTGAAGTGAAAACAGAGGACAGTATTTCTATGACTGATCATACTTCTTTTGAGGAGATGACACATTTTAAGATCGATGGAAAAGAAGTATATGCAGAAGATGATGACAGATTTGGAAGCCTGAGTACAGGTGTGAGCCAGGATAATCTGCTGAACTATGATCAGGATTCGGCACATTCTAAATATTTCACAGCATGTATTTCTTATGACAGTGATTATAATCTGAGTAATAAAACTGTAGAAATCACATTGAAGAATCTTACGGAGGAAGGGGATTATGATAAGACTGTTATTACAGATGGAACATGGGATTTTAAATGGACTCTGGGTGCAGTAAAGCCTCCGACAACTCTGGAAGTGAACCGGAAATGTGATTTTGGAGGTTATGAAATCACAGTGAAAAAAATGGAAGTAACGCCCCTTTTATGGTCATTATATCTTGATTATGATGAAGCTATGAAGGTGTATGAAGATGAGGAAAACAAGTTTGAGTACGCAGGTACGGATTATGGCATGGATCTTTATGACAGGGCAAATATTGACCAGGTGCGTTATAAAGATGGGACAGTTTTAACACTTGACTTAACCATGGGAGGCATCGCTGGCGGTGGAGAAAAACAGGATAAGGAAAATGGTGTCATGATCATCAGAAACAGCTTCCCGCAACTGGTTGATGTAGATAACCTGCAGGCGGTACATTTTGGGAACATTGACCAGTGGCTTGAAGTGCGGGAATAAAAGTTTTTTTCGGTGATATAGAAAAATCCTCCCATAATTAGATAATGAGAAAATACAAAAAGAACCGATACAGTCTTTGCATGATATGATATCGGTTCTTTTTGGCTAAGTCTGCCAACTGTAAAATTTTGTTTATATATTAACGCATCCTGTTCATGTACAGGAAACGGATTCTAGCGTATACTGAAATTATTGATTACAAGATCTACATAAACTGCAAATACAGATTCCGGGTTATATCCGGAAGCCATATTCTGCACTTACCGGTAAAATCTGTAATAGTTGGCATAAAAGTTCATTACATATTCGATATAAGCTTTAAATCTTTTCATTGTCTGTTCCTCCCTTTCTTTATCTTATGGCTGTATTATAAAGCAGGTTGACCGGTATTTCCTGCCAAATAGAAAGAAAAAACAGACAAATCTTGCAAAAAGGAGATCAGGTAAATGTTTCCTGTATATGAGGAGAAGAAAGAAAACCTTCATTTTAGAAGTAAAACGTCCAGACATGCTTCCCCACACCTTCATAATTCCATAGGATTTATATATATTACAGAAGGAACCCTGGAGCTTGGGATGGGGCAGGAACTGTATCATATGGATAAGGGGGACTTTGCAGTAATCTTTCCGGATGTGATCCACCATTATCAGGTGTTTTCACCAGGGATAAACAGAGGCTGGTATCTGTGGGCAGGGATGACGCTGACAGGACAGTTTGCAGATACTCTTCAGAAATCATGCCCTGATAATCCAGTAATCACATCGAAGAATTTACACCCGGATATCCGGATAGAAAAACACCCCCTGGAATATTCACACTGAATTCAAAGAGCAGTCCGTCTGTGCTGCGAGGTGAAATGACAGCAAATGGAACCTATTCTTATGAACAGCCGATAACGTACTGGATGCCATTCAATGGAGAAATTGGCTTTCATGATGCAGACTGGTAGCCGTATTTTGTTGGTGACAGATATCTTACAGGTGGTTCTCATGGATGCATCAATCTTCCCCCGGAAAATGCCGGACAGCTTTACAGTCTTATTCAGTATGATGTCCCGATAATTTTTTTTTTACTAATTCTATATTCAAAAAGTATAAGACAGAAGCTAAGTTGTAATGCAGTTGGCTCCTGTTCTTCATTGCCCTTTGTGTTCTGCCAGACGGCTTTAGTTAATGTGTTTCCAATCTGCCGGAGGGGATTATGCCGTGTATTAAAATTAGGTAATGTAGAAGAAAAGATATGATATCATATGGGTAACAAATTGAATTGTGTGTGGAGGTGATGGCTGTGAAGAAAAAAGTGACAATAGTGTTGGTCATTATTAGTATTGTTGCTATAAGTATAATGATTATGTTTTCAATATATAAGAAGTCTTCAGAAGCCTGTCGAAAAGCAAATGCCGCGATACAGTGGGATTGTTCTGTAACCTGTGCGGAAGAGTCAACGCCTGATTCTTATGTAATTACATATTCCGATGCAAAAATTTCATCCAAAACAGGCGTGTTGACGGTTCAGAACAGAAACGATTTTGACATTATTGTGTATTTGCTCTGCGAAGGAAAACAGGAACTCGTATCTGGCAGGATTCCTGCGGGTGGCTGCTATTCTTTTCTGAACGTTACAGATGAAGAATACACGGTAGGCATCTATGCTGATGTTGATGAAAATACGGATATAAAAGTATTTGTATATGACGGAAAAGACACCGAACCATATATAAGATAATTGATAAGACAAAGGAACATTGAAAAAAATATTCGCAGATATTTTGGGATATGAAGTTCAGGAATGGATAATGGATTTAGAAGCATTAGGAATTCACTCATATGACTTGGATAATCTGGCACAAACACAGAAAATATTCCACTGCCGATAAAAAAGGCAGCTTTTCCCTATATCTACACGCCATAGGTATCGAAAATCTATGGCGTTTTTTATAAAATTTTTTTCTTGAAAGCAAATGGCTGTTTTTCAAGTCTAATAATTATAAGAAGAAAAGGAGGTACTTTATGGATGCTTTAATAACAGAGGCTAAAAATGGAGATAAAGAAGCATTTGTCAGATTAATCCGGATGAATAAGCAGAGCCTGTATAAGACTGCCTGGATTTATCTTCGGGATGAGCAGGACATTGCAGATGCCCTGCAAAATACAATCCTATCCTGCTATGAAAATATACAGAGACTGAGAGAACCGAAGTATTTTAAAACCTGGCTGATGCGGATCCTTATAAATGAGTGCAAGGACATTCTCCGCCAAAAGAATCATGCAGCAGAACTGGATGATTTTGCAGAAGGTGTACATTGTGAAGAACTGAATCTCTGTGAATGGAAACAATTGCTTTTATGCCTGGATGAAGAAAGTAGGAAAATCGTGGAACTCTATTATTTTGATGAATTTTCAGTTAAGGAAATCAGTGCCCTTCTTGAAATGAACAGCAATACCGTATCAACCAAACTTTCCCGGGCAAGAGCAAAATTAAAAAAGGTGATCAGGAGGTGAGACTATATGAAGGAAATCAGAAGGATTTTAAAAGAAGAAACTACAATACCAGAAAATATTGATAAAGCCATGGAAGATGTTCTGAGCGGAATTTTAAATTCCCCAGATGAGAAAACAACGGGGGATTTAAGTAAAAAAACAGATGGAGAAAGAACGAAAAATTCAGGAAATAAGAAAAAAATAATTCGGATTCTTCTTCCGGTAGCTGCTATATTAGGAGTTAGTACTGGTGTACTTGCAACAAATATCGGACGACTGTATAAAGAACTTGAACAACAGGGTGTCGCTGAACAGGAGGCAGCTCAAATGGTTGTCACAGAACCTGAGTCAACTGCAGAAAATGTGGAAAATATTACTTCTTATCCAATAACTCCCGAGGTGGTCGATTGGAATCAGTCCATGCTGACTGTTAAAGAAGCGTATTTTGATGGCGGCGGTTTAAGTTTTCTCGGAGAACCTTCCAATGAGGCAAAGAATTATATGATCACTTGCCGTGATCATGCAACGGTGAATGGAAAAGATGCACTGGCTTCTTTAAATAAAATAGAAGGAGAAGATTTTTATTATGGGCATATTACTTTGTATGATGACGCTTTGATTGAGAAAATATTAAAAGAAGATTCTGAAATAGAACTTTCCATGACTATTCAGGCATATCCTGTTTATGACGGTAAGATTTATTATACCTGGAAAGACGCTGAAGCTTACGAAAAGATTTTTAAAACTGGTTCTTTTACAGATTTAGAAGGAAGGGCTTCTTATGCACTTCCTGCGGAGGACGTTTACAGAGGATATACGCCTCAGACTCTTACGTTAACCCTTCCATTAAAGGATGAAGTAAGGGACATCATTGAAAAATATAGAAAAGAAGGGAAATTGCAGGCTGCTGACACCGGAGTAGAACCATCTTCGGGTGAGAGTACGCAGAACACAACAGATTTGGAAAGTTCGTCAAATACTACGAGTGTAAATGAAAAATATGATCCGGAGAAAACAATGTTGCAGGTAAAGGAAAACCATGTAACAGCTTCTCTGCCAGGGAAATCAGGAACCCTTACAATAGAAGCTGATATTACCGGAAATACTGATGACGTTTCAAAGGGAGTTCTGAAAAAATGCAATATATCAGAGAAAGACATCTGCTCCTGGTTTGGTGGGAAAGATGGATGGGAAAAATCTGTAACAGATGAAACGGTCTGGGAAAATAAAGAAAAAGGACTGCAGTTATTTATTTCGGATGGGATGATAGAGTGTGATGGATTAAGTGAAAAAGATCTGGGATTTTTAGGCGAGAATACGGAAGATGAGAAATTAAATATTATAAATCAACTGTTTTCCAAAGCTGATTTATCTGGAACTTCTGTAAGAAAACCAATTAGCGACATGACGGAAGGATATGATTATTACGACATAGAAGTTCTGTTGAATGGAATACCGGCAGGTGGACTTTCTCAGTATCATTATCAGGGAAGCACAGGATTTGGTCTCAATCCTGAAGACTGCTATTTCAAAATACCAATCCCGCTTCAGGTGAAAGAGAAAGAAACAGTTACTATGCTTCCCATGGAAGAAATTATGAAATCGGTGGAACAATATGTAAAAGAAGGAAAAATCGGATTTTTTACGGAAGAGGACACGACGGAGAAAACAGAACCAATCACGATTCCAGTTACGAAAATCTGCCTGAAATATTATATTGATGAAACCGCAGATGGACTTGTTTACAGGCCTGTATGGAGTTTTTGCTGTCCTTACCAATGGAAGGATTCACCAGAAGAACAGGAATTGTTTTATATAGACGGAGAAACCGGAGCTTTGATCCGGGACGCATTCGGATGGTAGACATGAAAAACAAATTTTATGGGGAACATGACCATGGATGATGCTATAGCTTCTAAGGCAAAGCTTTCGTCATAGGCCTTGCATCTGCTTGAAGATAGTTAAGAATAGTTAAGGTACAGTTAAATGAACAGGTAAGAATTAAATGTTATTGTATAAGTACATTCTAAGAGATAACTCTTAGAAAATAATACATGAGGAGAAAAGTAAAGGAGCATTTATGAAAATAAAATGTACGTTCCATATTGCAATAGCATTCATTCTTATTCAGCTTACGGATGAATTTAGTATAGCATTTGCATATGGGATATGTGAGAAGAATCCATATGTGAGAATTCTATATGTGACATTTGCGATTTTGAGCCTGCTGACCATGATATATTTATATACGAAGTATATTATAAGAATTCAAATGCAGGATTTGTTTTTAGGAATGCCGCTTCCGAAAAAAAAGTGGTGTATAACAGCGGTATTAATGCCGGTATTAATATGCCTTTTTTATATATATTTTACAAAGGGAACATTTGAGATCGGAAGAGCA
>ERZ1106976.3048-NODE-3048-length-13870-cov-4.349548_pt1 | contig 13870 bp, 7 predicted proteins | sample MGYA00403687_ERZ1106976 | MGnify/ENA primary metagenome ERZ1106976 (study PRJEB35170, sample SAMEA104062446) | human gut metagenome | biome: human gut; feature: human-associated habitat; material: faeces | place: Denmark | collected 2013-02-22 ... | reverse complement strand
CCGCCTACTCTGATTCCAATGCCTATCAGCGGTGGAGGTTTATTGATGAGAACGGGCAACACGTGGATTCCGGCACCCAAAGTCTGAAAAACGGTGTTTATTATTTCAATAATTCCTACTACGGCAAATATTTACATAAGAACGGAACCCGGCTGATTCCGAACGCTATGTCAGGATTAATAGATAATCTTCTTGATACCATTCAATGGAGAATATACCACATAGAGAACGGGGAGTATATTATCCAGCCGAGAGAGGATTTTTCAACATATCTCGGTATAACAGGATCAAATCCGGCGCTAATAGCCAACTCCTCGTCGAGCAGCGGAACTGTTCCGGACAATCTGAGATGGTACATAGAACCTGTTACCGGAGGCGGCAAGCTGCTGAAAAACGTCGGAACCGGAATGTATCTCTGTCAGAGCGGCGATTCCGCCGTATCCTGTGCAATAGATACAGAACCTCCTTCTATTGACAGCTATGACAAGTGCGTTTGGAGAGTTGCCGATATCAATTATTACGGAAATACAGAGTCGCACTCCCAAAGGGAGCTTACAAGCGCCTTCTCCATATCCGACATGGCACTTACCGTCGGTGAAGCCGAGAAGCCGACTGTGAATAAATCTCCGACCAACGCAATCTGGGCGGAGCCAAAGGATTTTACCTATTCCCTTGAATATTCCTCGCCGGCAGGATGTGTTTCCTGCAACAACAGCACGTATCAAATCGAAGCAAACGGTGCCGGAGAAGCGACAGTAAGAGCAACTCATAAGGTTACCGGACTGTCCAAAACCTTTAGCATATCGGTAAACTGCCCGGCTGTAACCGTTCCCTGTGTATACGGTACCGCCCCGTCATACAGCAATACAATCAGCTTCCCCGTGTACTTGAATAACTATATCAGCGAATATAGCTCTTTACTCAGCGAAACTGTCTGGTATGCCTATGAAAATGACGTCATAACCTTCAACAGTCAGGATATGACTGTAATGGGAAAAGCGTCAGGCTTTGCCTGGCTTGAGGCAAAAAAGAACGGACAAACCGTATTCATTTGTTACCTATATTCAGATAATATACTTAAGGATTTCAGCGGTTCCGTGAGAGATTATCTGTACCTGAACGGAACCTATCTCGGCACTATTTCCTGTTACGAATATGATCAGAATCATAAAATAGATCCCTTAATTTTACGAACCGAATGGTATCTGTATGCCGTCAAGCTGCTGAAATCCGGAAAAACCACAGAACAGATCAGGACGGAACTGAATGAAAAATTCAAACTAAATTTGGAAGGCAACGAGCTCTTCCAACTGCTGATCAGTGAAGTGGAATGCGGCTCCCAGGGCGGCTATGCAAGAGACAAAATAAAGCTTTCCTTCGACGGTCTGCGCGACTTCCTTAATTTCTTCTGGCTGCATTATGCGAATGCCATGATTGCGACCATCGATACCGTAAATGTCTATACGCCTGCTACTCAGTTGGATGTAGCAGAGGAAATGCGCTACGCTAAGCGGTTGTGTCAGGAGTCGAGAGAAACAACAGCGGTAATTCAACAGGCACTTACTAATAATCCTTCAAAAACGACTGTAGTAATAGGAACAAATTATAATGGTGTCAGCTGGAATGAAGTTGGAAAACAATTAAACGCCAAATATTTTTATGGAGAAAACTATGATATTTATAACAGTGCTCATCCGTATGAAACTCAAGCGGCGAATAACTGCTTTTTAAAGGACGCTCTCTACAGCGGTAATACAATTTATTGTTCGCATGATCCGTCCGTATATTTTGATATTGATAAAGGAACTATGTTAATTAATACTGCATTTTCCCGAGAACTTAATCTGATCTATGGTTCTTGTGTATCATTGAGTTTCGGATCACCTCAAATTATAAACGGATATACTGTATGGCCAATTTTTTATATTATATAACGGAATTTTGTACTATGAACGATTTTCAAACAAAACTATATGCTCTCTCCGATTCTGTATCAATGCTTCATTATGAACAAAAAATATTACATACAAAGTTAGGTCTGTTGTTCAATAATAAGCTTGAACGCATGTTAAGCCTTGATATTACTGCAAGCTTTTTTACATCCTTTAGAGGATGTTATTCTATTGATTTAAAAATCAGAAAAGTAGAGAAAAGTATTTTTCAGGATTGTACGAGGCAGGATTTTGGAATTGTTGCTCAAAAAACATTTGAAGATATCACAAATATTGATGAATGGCCTTATTCAGAAATATGCTGTGCTTTTATTGAAAGTATAAAGGAACAGGAACTGCCGCTATATTTATTTTATGAGAACGGGAAAGAATACGTTCCCTACCGTTTGCATGTATCTGTATATGATTTTGAAATTCGGGCGCAGCTGGGATTTTTTTCAGACTGTATTCTTGAAATAGAACGTTTGTCGCATCAGAAATTTCCGGAATCACAATTTATAATTCGTGAAAGCGATGATAGTGCGCATTCTTATTATCTGATTTTTAGTGATGAAAATGAACAGATTAATTTTGATGCTAAATACGGAATTCAAAATTTAACTTCATTTATTAAAAAAATATGTTGTGAATATGATAATTATAATGTTTTTAATAATTATACCTTAAAACCTATCATTACAGATAAAATAACGCTAAAAAAGGAAGGAAAAGTCATGGGAATTATGAGAAGCAATCCGGATATTTCTGCTTGGTAGCATGAAATAATTTGCATCGGGGGCTGGTGATGAAGCGATAATATTCTCCGCGAACCAATATGTATCTGGCGCTGACAGCGCAGACGTCACAGTCAAACAGAACGGCGGCCGGGCGATCTGGATTTGCCAGACAATGTGTATGTGTAGAGCTATTCCGACATCAACCGGTATCAGAAGTGAAAGTTTATTGACGAGAACGGCAAGTACATAGAAACTGATGCGCAGATATTCGGAAACGGTATCTATTATATCAACAACAAGAATTACGGTCAGTATCTGCACAGGAACGGAACTGCGACTGTTCCCAACGCTGTTTCCGGCTTAATAAGCGATTTAGGCAACACTATCCGGTGGAAGCTCTCACGTATCACCGGAAACGAGTATACCATACAGTCGGCTGACGACCTGACAAAGTATCTTTACAGTTCACCGTCAAACGGTATTTCTCTTGGAGCAGCCGCAACCGATTCTTCCGGTTCCGTACCGGACGCATACCGTTGGAAAATATCCGGGGATTATCAGGGGCTGTACTTTTTGATACAAAATGTACTGACGGAAAATTATCTGTACCAAGGTCCTTCGTCATCCATATACGCCTCCATTCTTTTGGATAATCCCGGTACCAGCAAATATAATCAGTATGTCTGGCGTATTGTCAGTGCCCAGAATTACGGAAACAACAGCTCATACAGGTATGAAGAATTAACCAGCGATTTTTCAATATCCGAGATGGTATTGGATATCGATGGGTCCAAAAGACCGACTGTTAACAGAACCCCGACAGGTGCTCTGTGGACGGATATCGAGGATTTTACATTCAGTAAAAACAACACTGCAAACTACAACGGCTCCGTCACAATCAATAATACCGATCATACGATCAAAGGTGCTGTTACCGGAGCGGTATCAATCAGAGCAACACACAAAGTAACCGGACTTACCTGTGATTTCTCGATAGACGTCAGAGCTTTGCTCGAGAAGCAGGCGGATTATTCCCTACCGGAAGATATAAAAGAAAAATTATTCACAATAAGATCGTTGATTTCTCAGATTCAGGCATCTGATTCATCTGCGTCTGATAAAAGCATTATGATAGGCGAACTGGAACTTCAGGAAGATTTAATCAGAGCAGACTATATTTTAACCGGTGATAATTATCAATCAGATTATGCTCAGAGTGTTATACCGAATTTCTTGAATATAATAGATAATTCGATAGAAACTGTCAGCGATGATCTGTACCGAGTTATTGCCAATCGCTTATTGGTTTTGTTCGGTTTGGAGTTTTCGAATCTCGAAAACAACAACAATGCTTATTTTTTGGATATAGATTGTGCTTACGATGAGTGGACTGCAGAATCCCAATCTGCGCTTAATTGGTATTTTAACGGAACAACGAGCGGAAACTTTTTTAACAGAACCGGAAGTCAAATTACGCCCGTTTTGCGTACAGTACAGCTTATCAGAAATCTTCAGATATATCGGTATCATCATGATATGGTAAAGAAGTTTGTTGCCAATAATGTGGGAGGAACTACGGAAGTTACTATTAAAGAAAAAATAAATGAAAATGAATACAAAGTATTCGGGCGAGCGGACATCATGAAGTCGCATTCCGGCGGAACCTATGTATGGGAGGTAAAACCGAATAAGCCCCGATACTACGGCGGAAAAATCGGAACCATACAGCTCACAGAATACATTGTTAAAGCGAATAATTCTAACTTTGTGGTTTCCAAGGGGGACGTCATATTTGAGACGCTGTTTTCTGCAGGAATGCCCGTCACGCCCTTTAATTTGACGATTCCCGACTTTACGGACGACGATCTGACTACCTGTCTGAAGGTGACGCCTTCCCCGTATGCAGAAAGCATTTTATATGAAAACGGTCTGATTTTATACCAAGAAATTGATGAGCCTGACGGAGATCTGCAAACATATGACTGCACACAAACTCAGCTTTCGCTGCTGAATGAAAATGCAACAATCGTAGCTCCTTCAACCGTAAAAGTAGGAGTCAGAGATCTTGTCTACACGATGGCTTTTGGTGTTGTCGAAGGTGTGGTTATTGGAATCTGTATTATTTCCGCCCCATACATGATGCCGTCAGTCTCGGAGGTTCTTTCGGGTACAGCGACATCAGGCACGGTCACCGCAGTTACCAGCGCTATTGCCGGAGGAAGTGTTGTGGTAACGCCGCTGTCTACTTATTCCATCGGAATGATAAATAACATGGTATATTGAATTTAAAGGAGAGATTAAAAGATGCATTACGATATTCCATCTTGCCCGTATGATTATGCAAAAAAAGGTCATGCCTTGATTGTGTGGCGGAACTACGGGAAAGAGATTTATAAGTTTGAACCGACAACTGTCGCCTGTATAGCGTCCACATTATTTTGCTCCGGATCCCCCGAAGAGAAACGGGAATTTGCCAAGATCAGAAAATTACCCAAAATAACAGACCGTCTAAAAGTATGCGCATACAGTTTCCCGGTTCACGGCGGGATAAGCTTTTCGAGAATATTAGGTGAACAAATTACTAAGCAGATTGAAGAGCAGATCGGGATGGAAAAGATCTATGAGATTCCCGAGGTTAGGATTTATATTCAACTATTTCCTCTCAATGGGACATTCAGAACGGAAGACGATTTTATCTTTTCCGATGTGGAAAACGGAATCTGTTATACCTATTTTCAGATAGGAATTTCTGCGTATGATACCCATCACTATCCGGATCACAGATTGACGGAAGATATTTTTTGCTTACTTTGGATACGGTGCTTTGATCTTAAAAATCCAACAAGAAAAATAGTTCCTTCCGAAGAGGATTATATCGAAAGCTTATGCTTTGAAATTTGTGATAGTACGCCGAAACAATTCCCAAAATTTGAGGATTTGCCCGATTATGTTCACGCCATCTACAAACGTTATACAACGGTTCCGAGGTATTCTTTTGAAAGCGACGAGCTTTACCAAGAAAAGGTTCGTTTTGAATCACAGCATAATTCTACGCTTGCTTATATGAACGGAGCCTATGACGCAACGGCGTGGAAGGAAAAGCTGAAAGCTTTTCTTAAAAAAATGATTTTCAATCATGAGAACAGAAAAAAGATGGAGCAAATCATTCTTGAAATGTCGCAGTCAGTAACAAAGCAAAAAGTGAAGGTTGTCTATACAGACGACGTAGAGACCTATTATCCCGATGTTACGTTTCATTTGAAATTGAAAAAAGAAGTATCGGAGGAGATGGTTGAATATATCAGCTATGTAATGCATGATTTTAATGCTACTGTAGGCGGTGGAGGTTTGTCTCTCATTGATGTCAGGAAAGCCGAAGATCATATGGTTGAAGTTACCGTGGATTTCGGTCCTTATCCTCCTTCAACGATGAAACGGCTGTTAACTCAGATTAAGAAAAAAGTTCCGGACCTTGGAAGCATTACGGTAGAATAACGGCACGAACCGTGTAATCGATATCCAGCGAAACGGGGACTACCCGTACCCGGAGAGCAGCGGGAACGCCTACCTGTACACAGCGACGGCGCCGAAAACACAGGAATGGCTGATTATCGGAGTAGGAATCAACGAGTTCAAGATCGTACTCCGGAACGATATGACATTAGCCCTCACCGCTTACCCGTCGAGCGCCAACGGTACCTCATCTCATCATACAGAATGTCACTATTACGCTTTCCGATTGATCCGGTGAATAACCAATTAATCAACAGCAGAATTATTAAATAATAGATAAATTGTTATAACGGGGTGCAAAGCGCGCGGTTCAAAAAAGATGCGTTTGACATTGAACAAAAGCCCTACTATGGTAAAATATAAAGAAATCAATTTCTCTGGCGAAGAGCTTGAAGAAAACGGTGCTGGTGATTATATCGATATCGAACGGACTTTCCGTATTTATAAGAGCAACGATTGGAAAGCTACTGCGACAGCGGCAGCAAAATAAACTCTTTCCATATCTGTCCTTACGGGGAAGATAAAACAATTATATTGGTTCGTGGGACTTCGACTTCTAACAATGTACTTCATCAATAACGAATATGTTACTGTCATCATAGCTAAATATGAAGATAATAAATTCTGGAATATATCGTTAATCTGTTTTTACTGAATAAAACTGATAAGAATGTGATGCTTAGTACTAACGAAGCTTCTGTAAATGGATTTATGGCAAACTCGTTCTATGAAACCATCTGTATCCGCAGGAAAATGTATATTTAGTTCTATGGCTTGTTCTAATACTATCTTGGAAGAAAACAATATTACAGAGATTGAAAAAATCGAGTTCAATTTTTGTGTATACGATAAAGATGGTTGGTCTGGTAATGATTCCCCAAATGAAACAATTACGCTAAATCCTTAATAGCAATAACGACCGATACTCGGAAAGGGTACTCGGTCGTTATACTTTTATGTGTAATTCAGATTTTGTGCCAACACATATCACAATTATGCGGATATGGTGGAACGCAATAAGAAATGATTGCAGAATGCATTCAGACGCAATTAGAAGAAGATTATTATACTTTGGAGCAAATGTCAATCAAAGAATACACAAACCCGTTTATAGGCAGAAAGAATAATTAAACATAAAAAGGACAGCCGCACATAAGTGATTTCCCGTAATTATAATATGCGGTATCAATTTTCTGTACCCTTTAGGGATTCGCCTGTAGTTCCCCTTTTGGGGCTGTGCAAACCACCGATTCAGCAGGTGGTTTTGACCCACCGTTTGGCAGAATCGAACTTTCTCTAATCGAAATCCCTCATCAAAGTCAGCTATAAGACAGACTGCAATCCTGTATGCATCAATTTACATTTTCACACAAATTCCTTTTACTGCTTGCTATCAATTGTATGTTTATACTTCTCTTTTTCGCGGTTTTATCGATAACAGTATAACGATTGATACAAACACCACGGGAATTACGGTAATCAACACGTCGGAAGTGGAGGGAGACGGCTCCTCCTTAGGAGTATAATAGGAATTTGCATCCGCCTCAGACGAAAAAAAACCGATGCTCCTTATAAACAATTCACTCTCACTCTCGCCTTCAACCAAACGGTCTACGCGCCAATGAGTCAAATCTCCGGCTGCAGTTTCCGGCACGGCAATCACTGTGGTTTTATACTCATCTCCTGTTGACGGAAGAGTCCAATGCTCGATGATTCCGGCTCCGTAAGTAATTCCCGCGTCCCCTTCAAGAGCTCCCGTTTCCAGATATATAAATATCTTGGCGTCGTTGTCTGTTTTATAGTTTACCGCTACATATTTAAGCTTATCAAGATTAACCTTAAAGTCGGTTGCTCCCCATGTATTAGGCTTTAAATAGCTGACAAATACAATTCCCGTGTCGGATGCGGGAATAATCAGATTACCGTTTTCAATCTTTTCTCCTGTAACAGTACCGGCACTTCCGATTGTATTATTGGTAATCAGATTGGCTTCAACGAGCTTCTGCCCTTCAACCGTAACCTCTGTACCGAAATCCATCACCGCATAGGCGTCGTCAAGATGATATGCGAATACGGGAAATACCGTCATAAACAAAACCGAGACGATTACAATAACCACTGATAAAAATTTTTTCATACTTTTTCTCCTTACAACAATGTTTTTTACCAATTTTAAAACTACGCTTTACAATTGAGAACCACGATGTGGGGATATGCGTACTTATCTTCGGCGGTACGCGAACTCGTTTTGTTCATCTTAAGGCAATACCCCGCGGGCTTACGGCTTGCGACTGATGATGCACCTGCGGGGCAATTTTCCGTCATACTACACCAATTTTGTTGGCATAGGGGCACTCTTAACCTCCTCAATTTGTATCGTCAGACGAAAAATATGCCGTCAGAACCCGGCGGTATTGCCTTAAGATGTTTTCTTATCGGAAATCCATCGAAAAACGGATTTTTTTATAAATTGTTGACTTTTACAATCGACTAACAATGTTTTTTCTTCATTAAAATGATAACAATAATTGCAACCACAATTGCCGCTGCCACTGCTGCAGCGATTATATATACCGTATTCTTATCATCGGCGCTCTGATGATCATCCGTAACAACATCCGTTTCGATATCTGTGTTATCGGTAGTGCCGGAATCTCCTTTCAGTGGGCTGCTCTCACCTCCCAATGTGGAGGTAATTTCGTCTGTCGAATTTGCTTCGGATTCATCGGTCGAATCTTCACTGGACGTCTGACGTTCATCAGTTTCCGGAGAATCGCTGACGGTATGTATTATCTTCCCCTGACTTTCAGCGTCATAATAGGCTTTCATCGTATCGGCGTCGACAACTCTCGGTATAAAATATACTTCATCAATCGTTCCGGAATAAGGCTCGTTCAGATTATTATAATACAAAAATCCGCCTATGCACGCTGTTTCCTCATATGTCTCCACAGAACAGTCTGCCGCACTGTATTCGAAGCTATAAATCTGCGCTCCGTCAAGATAAAGCGCACCGCTTCCCTCTCCCACGGTATATCCGAGACAGTGCCATTTGTCATCGTCAAATTGATAAGATTTCTCCTCCTCCGGTGCGCCTATCAGATTCCAATGATTTTTAGACGCATCGTCAGCACCTATCCCTACCGCCACATAATCAGCGGAAGACGCCGCATCACGGAAAATGCCGATAAGAATACCGGGAGCCGCCTGTTCTCCCCATACGCCGGTTGAAATGATTCGATTCCAAGCTCCGTTAATATGATCTGTCTTAAACCAAACGATAACCGACATGCTTTCAGCAGAATAAGTTGCTTCAACCGGTATGCTTATATAGCTGTCAGAATCCATTTTTACCGCACAACCGCCGTTTAAGCCGTTGACAAAGGAAATATTCCCTCCGACAAGCCCGCCGTCAAGTCCTATGCTTCCGCCATCGGAGACTGCTTGATTATCGAAGCCGTAATATATAACCCCATCTCCGAAATCAAACGGTACAGCCGCCGACGCACTTAACGCCAGCATAATCCCAATCGCTATAGCACACAGCACTTTTTTCATCATTTTTCTCCTCTTTTCTTTTATTTGCGTAATCTCTGTCGCATTGGCATCAGTTCCGTTTCTGCCCGATATTATAACATAATTTTCATGGCACTTATTGGATCACAGCTGAAAACAGCTTTATTTAAGGCAATCGCAATAACGGTTTATTCGCCTATACCGTGATACATAGCAAGGATTCCGCTGTAATAGTTTTCCACTTTTGCTTTGTTTCTTTTTCTTGCTGAGGCATAGGAGTCTGTGCGCTGATCCATAAGCATATGGATTTCTCCGTAATACCCTCCACCGACTCCCGCAGCATGCACAAACACAAAATCCGCATAAAGGCTGTCAACAATCAAAGACATCGTCTGTTTTGATTCCTCATCTCTTGCAAGCTGATTATCAAACACAGTTTCATAAACTGCGCTCCGAAGCAAGTCATGACTCTTAATAGCCATAGCCTCCGTGATGATTCCGATAAATTCAAGTTCCTCTTCACCCGGAAGCGTGGAAACGCCGAGCATAAGAGAGGCTCCGCTCAAAGGTGTATGATAATCGATTTGCGCTTCATCATATTTGGGAAGAGGTAAAATTCCGAAATCATCCTCCATCCCTCTGAAATACATAGGAGCATCACAAAGAGCGCCTATATAATAAAGCGATTTCGATTTTGTAAACATGGTCATCGCCGTTTCCGAAAGATGCGTGCCGACATAGGTACTGTTATCGTTATTGTAGCAAAGCGTATAAATCTTAGTAACCATATCCGACCATTTTTCCTCATCGGTCTCCACAATTTCTCCGTTCTGAATTTTCACCGGATAAACGCTTTCTCCGAAAGCAACACCAAGCATTGTAAGAGAACCGATTGAAAAAGCAGCACCGTAAAGATCTTCCTCATCCCATACCAGATCTCCGTTCTCAGCCGCAATTCCTCTTGATGTAAGAATCAGCTTATCTATTGTCCATGTACCGTCAAAAACGTAATCATAAGGATTGCCAACCGTGTTGATATTAACCGCAGCAATATTCTTGTTGAAATACATACAGTGAGAGGTAACCAGCGTACTGTACGGAACATCGTTGATGGCAAGATACTGTCTGCCGTCAATAGTAAGATTCTGCTGAGCAGAAGAGTTCCACCAGTCAGCTTCAAAATCAATATACGGTATCTTCCTCAAATTCATTAAATATTCTCCTGCCGATAAATTCGACATTGAGTTATAGTCACCGTATACAACGTGAAAATCAAGATCGCCGCTCCCTACTGTTGCTGACAACGTATCAAATAAAGTTTGTGTCGCAAGATGGGAAATCTTCACTTCAAATGCGTCCTCCACCTCACGGTTTCTTCGGTAGATCGATGAAGGTATCGGAGAAGCTGCTGCCCCGTCGCTCTCAAAATCAATACCAAGCGCCCCTTCAATACTTGCAAGCTCAGCATTCAGTATAGAATATTCCGCCCCGCTGAAATGCCTGTCAGGAAGCGAATCATAAGAACCGGAGGCAGAGGTTTCATCGGAACTCTGACTACCGCTCACTACTCCGGCATTTTCCGGCTTATCGCAGGCAACCGCCGCGAGAAGAATACCTGACGCAAAAACCGCAGCCGCAGCTCTTTTCAATTTTTTCATAGTTTTTCCCTTTCTTATTTATTTTCTGTAAGTGCAAATACCGCCTCGGTCCATTTCCCTGTTCCTTCGATATCAAAGGAGAGAATAACTTTACCGTCCCATCCGATCGGAGCGTTTTCTTTAATATTAATTTCTGTCTTGGAATCAGCCGATATCTCTATAACCGCGTCCGCATCGCGATAGGTACCAAACGGTATTTCCCCTCCCGATTTGCTGTTACCGACTTCATAAGCAACAGAATAAATATAACCCTCGGAAGTATGATAGTCTATTCGCATCCCGCACCGGGAAATATCGGCATGATCAAAATTGACAAGCTCCAACTCAAGAAGCAGCTTATCCGAGATATCAGAATAGGTAATATAGGTGAGCCCCCTTGAATCCGGTGAATCGCCGGTTCCGATTCTTGCCGTAGAGGTAAGCTCGTCAAAATCGGCATAGGAATGATCCGTACGGTTTTTATAGTAATGATCGGTACGGACAACAGTCCCGATCCTCGAATGTCTCTCAAGCTTTGATTCATTTCCCGTTTCTATTGAAAGATAGACCACTCCGTTTACCGGAATAACCCCCTCCCAAACGATCGATGAGGAGGCTGCTCCTTCAAGCCTGGTAAGAAGCTCTAAATCATCTCCTCCTCCCGTCTCATAAAAGCTGGAGTGCTTGGAATCTATCCGATATACTGAAACATCATACGTTTCATAGGGTATATTCTTTATCTGATAGGAGAGTTTTTGAGCCTTTTTATTATCAGTATTCCAAAGAAGAATTCCGGCGTGTGTTTCATCGGCAGAAGCCATGGCAGAAACCGATGTTTCCTCTGCTATAACGTTTTTTACGCTTTCAACAGGCATATGTGCATACAGATTCAAAACATGATAAAGAGGAGTTTTATTTCCTTTGGGATCAATGATACCGAAAGCCCCGTTATCGGTAGAAAGTGTCGCCCACTGAATCTGCGTGACATCGGTATAAGAATTGAAAAGCTTTATCGCGTCAAGCGCCTCGGGAAGGATAGCCGTCGTCTGAAGCCTAAAATCCGTACGCTCCGACATATCAATAAACCATTCCGACATTTTCGGGGTATAAACATTAAATTCCGTAAAAATTATCGACGCAGATTTGTTTCCCTCTCCCAATCCTCCCCGCAAATCATCAAGAAGCTGCGGTAAAGTATGCGTTTTGGAATTGGCATAATAGTGTGCGGAAACAAAATCAAGCGCAGCGCCGGCGTCATTAACAGCCTTTATAAATCTGACATAATTATCATATCCGAGCGTTCCCATATCTGCCATCGCCGGACCGCCTACCACTGCTTCCGGATCGCCTGCTCTTATCGCTCCTGCGGCATTCAGATATAGTCTTATATATCCGTCCCAGTCAAAATTGGTCATGAAACCAACCATATCCGGCTCATTCCATATCTCGTATAAGCTCCTCATATTTTTATTCGCCATATACTTCGCCGCCGCTGTCCATGCCGCATTAAAAATATCGTAATTCGGCTCGCTGAATTCGGGATTGATATCATTCTGTTTGGCTTCTTCCGTTATTGCGGCGCTTACATAGGCAACATGCCAAAGTGGCGTTGTATATTTTCTGAGTATGGAACCGAAACCCGAAAGATCATACATTGTCGATTTCATATACTCTATTACGGAGGCCTCATCACCCTTTCCGGTTATGGGAAGTGAAAATCTTGCAGTACGGGATCGAAGTGTCAGAAGCTCCGGCGTATCTCTGCGGAAGGTTGAACATCCTGATACATACAGTGCCTGCCGTTTAAAAAGCGGAGGCCCCTCTCTAACCGAAAGATCGGCAAAAGAATCCCCGTCATTTCCTTCCCTGAGAATACTTTTATCATCCAGATTCAAAGTTAATACCCCCTTAACGTCCTCGGAGTTTTCGCTATCGGATATACTATCTGAATTTCCGGAGATTTTTTCACTTTTTTTCGCTCCGCCGCATGCACTTAAAATAAAAATTCCAAACACAAGCAAAACTATAAACAGCCTTATCCAATTCTTCATGATTCCTCCCATAGAGCAATTATTATTAACGTTAATGATATGCTTTGATTATACTTCATAGCATCACAAAAGTCAACCCTTTTTTTCAACTTTGTAGATATCTCCAAAACGCAAGACATATTTTTGTGTATTACATCAACAATCAGCTTGAATGCAATCCCAAAATTCAATTCAATTGCATAATAAGTTATATAACTTGCTGACCGTTTTCTACTTTTCATGATCAAATTACCATAAATAATCATCCTTTGTGCAGCAAATATTTATCCTAATTAGCCCCTGTAAAATATTAACGTTAATATAAATTATATAAAAAAATCCGATAAGCTTACCTGATTTTTGCCGCATTACGAGTTAATACGGCAAGGCTGATTTCTATATTCAAAAAATCTTCCGGAATCGATATAATTTAAGGGAATTTCTAAAAATTCAATGTTCATAGACAGCAAAGAGATTTTTTCGTCAGGCTAAACCAAAATTCCGCA